>Ga0209034_10000068_pt1 | contig 49320 bp, 52 predicted proteins | sample MarorgKNORR_S2LV_2_FD_188219 | JGI IMG/M metagenome (GOLD analysis project Ga0209034, IMG submission 188219) | Marine microbial communities from the Southern Atlantic Ocean, analyzing organic carbon cycling - 250m_A/KNORR_S2/LV (SPAdes) (version 2) | ecosystem: Environmental > Aquatic > Marine... | reverse complement strand
TGACAACTTGCCGATGGGTGATGCTTTTGAAACTAAGTGGTGTTACAAACTTGCTAGCTGACTCTGTAAGTATGACGTCTACTTCAGCTCCTGCCTGCTTAAATTTGCTGGCAAGATCTACGGATTTATAGCACGCAATGCTGCCGGTGACTCCTAATACAATTCTCTTTTTAGAAAGTGGTCCAGTCATATCAGATCTCATTTTGCAAATTCGTTTAGTGAGTGGACGATTTGAAGTCCCTTGAGTGTTAAATCTGGATCCACTGTGTCGAAAACTGATGATTCTTTTTGAACTACGTTGGCCAGCCCTCCGGTGCCAATTACACCTGCCTCGCTACTCAACTCTTCTTTAAACCTATTTATCATACCTTTGACAAGTTCTGTGTATCCCAGAACGAGACCTGATTGAATTGAATGGGGTGTGTTTCTACCGATGGCAGTATCAGGCGCTGTCAGTTCCACTCTGCGCAATTGAGATGTTGCTCTGAACAGAGCATCACCAGATACTCCCATTCCAGGGGCGATAGCCCCACCTAAATATTCTCCAGACTTTGTAATAGCATCAAACACAGTGGCTGTCCCTAGATCAACAATTATCGCCGGTCCGCCATAAATATGAAGGGCAGCTGCAGCATCTACTATTCTGTCAGTTCCGACGTCTCGGGGACTGTCGTATAGCACCTTTACCCCTGTTTTAGTGCCAGAACCGACGATAAGAGGGTTAGCTTGGAAATAACGTTGGCAAAGACTTTCAAATGTAGGGGTCAGTGGAGGGACTACACTACAGATTGCGACATGGGATATCCCTTTTACATCCGACTTCCGCCCCTCCAACATTTGGGTGAGTTGCAGGCCGTACTCATCTGAGGTTTTGCTGGAGTCAGTGGATATCCGCCATGTGGCAGATAGAATGTCACCGTTGAATAGACCAACTGTGATATTAGTATTTCCAATGTCTATCGCGAGAAGCACTTCTATATTGCCTCTGAGTCAACAATTTTATTTCTTCTTCTCGACGTAATTTCTGTTTCTAGACCAGTTAGATTTCAGCAACTTGCTTGCATCTAACAGGTTATCTAGAGTAGGAAATATAGAGTCTCGCAGCCTCTTGAAGCCTAGTATCTTGGCTGCCTCTGTTGCAGCTGATGGACCAGAAATTCTGTCCTTCTCGCGGTCATTCCAGGCAGAGTCAACCTTGTCTTCCCAGTTGTCAGGGAGTTCGCCGTCACTATTGAGGTCTTCCCTGTTTTCAGGAGTATCACCATTGTCAGAGCTATTCTCCGTGTCTGAAACGTGAGGTCTGATTATTCGAGGGGCAGTTCCGGGTGTTGTAGGTTTGGATAAGCTCCCGTTAGAAGCATCTTCTGAGGTTACATCTGATGACTTTAGGGAAACAGTGAAATCTGTGCCCTGGTGAGTGGTAACACTAATTTCATCGCGGGACATCAAAAACTCTCTAAAAGATCTATATCCCATATCACGATAGTTAAAGCTGGGATCTATCCTTGTCATAGTCTGGGCAAGTCTGGTTCCAAGGGCATTTTCGTCGTCGTCCATGGTTGCCTCGATTGCCCTTGTCAGTAGTGTTGTTACCGCAGCGGAAGAGGCTGGGATATCTGATCCGCTGGAACTGGTAGATGGTTCTAATGGCCTTCGGCTACGTTCGGTTCGACGTGGAGTTCTTGATGTACGATTTTTCTCGTAATCATCAGCCCGAGTGTCACCAGCACCGAGGAATATGTATTTGTCACAAGATTTAACCATTGTTGTTGAGGTTACCGCTCGGCGACCTGCTCCAACTACGGACTTGCCTGATCCTCGAAGGTGGTTTACTAGAGGTACAAAGTCACTGTCTGAGGAGACAATTACAAATGTGTCTACTTGGGCGCTATGGAGCAGTTCCACCGCATCGATAGTTAGCTTTATGTCACAAGAGTTTTTGCCTGCTCTTGTACCTCGGTAATTGTGCACTGCTTCAACTCCGAGTTCTATCAGGCGTTCTTGTCCCTTTCTTTGGGTGGACCAATCGGCATATGCTCGTTTTACGATTATTCTCCCCATGCCGGATAGTTGTTCTACCAGGCTTTGCATGGAGTCTCCGCCTACATTTTCGTAATCAATAAGGAGTGCGATGTTTGCGTCAGTCAAGGAATTCCACTTTGAGGGGTCGGTGATTGCGACCGCTGGTGCGGTATAAACCGCTTTTGATAACTGCCTAAGAAGGCTGTCGATTTTCTAAATATTTAGACAATTATACCATTTTGACTTTCAATACTTCCTTTTTTTAGCTGGTAGGTTCACCATCTTGTTAATTGTGGACACAAATAATTTGAATAATCATTCCCTGAATGGGATTTATAGGACGAGAGATTGGTTTTATTATTGCCTATTGTTTGAAGAGTAAATATCTCAATGCTATACTCGAAATCTGCGGATATATTTAACTGGTTAGATAGCGTAGGGAGGACCCTCTTGGCTACACAGACTGAGTCACAGACAAAAGCCACTGCTTTGACTCCATATCAAGTGAGTCGTTACAGCAGGCACATAATAATGCCTCAAGTGGGAAGTGTCGGGCAGAGAAAATTGTTGGACGCCAAGGTATTGATGGTTGGTGCTGGAGGGCTTGGTTCTCCTATTACAATCTATTTGACTTTGGCGGGAGTTGGCACCGTTGGGTTGGTCGACTTTGACGACGTAGACGTCACTAACTTGCAAAGACAAATTCTCCACTTTAATGACGATATAGGCCGTTCCAAAGTGGAATCGGCCGTTGAGACTCTCAAAGCATACAATCCTGACACAACTGTGAATGTTCATGAAGAACCTATCTCCTCTGTTAACGCTATGGAGATAATGAAAGATTATGACGTGATTGTTAACGGAGCTGATAACTTCCCAACAAGATATCTAGTCAATGACGCGGCCTATCTGTCAGGGAAAACGCTAGTTGACGGAAGTATTTTGCTATTTGATGGACAGGCCACTACATATATCCCAGGGCAGGGCTGCTACCGTTGTTTATTTCCCACCCCGCCCCCGCCGGGAGAAGTTCCCAGCTGTGCGGAGGCAGGTGTTTTAGGCATGCTTCCTGGTATGGTTGGAACAATTCAAGCAACTGAGGTTGTAAAACAGATTCTTGGAGTAGGGGACTCCTTATCAGGAAGGTTACTCCTAATAGATGCACTGAGCATGGAATTCAGGACAGTGAAAATCCGTCGGAATCCCCAATGTCCACTTTGCGGAGATGAACCTACTGTCACAGAGTTAATTGACTATGTTGCTTTTTGTGGGGGAGCTCCTCTCACTGGATAGTCAAAGTGCCATTAGTTCCGCACTAAACCTTAGGATTTTGTTAAAGGTAAGTAATAGGGAGGTTGTGATATGGACTTGAAAATTGGTGATGAAGCGCCGAATTTTGATGCTAACACCACAGTAGGGAAAATCAATTTCCATGACTGGTTGGGTGACGATTGGGGTGTTTTAATGTCTCACCCAGCGGACTTCACACCAGTATGTACTACTGAAATTGGCCGAGTAGCTAATTTAAAAGAAGATTTTTCCAAAAGAAACGTCAAGGTGCTAGTTCTAAGTGTTGGGACTAAGCCTGGATTGACTCCTCTGGAGTCTCATACGGAATGGATTAAAGATGTTAATGAGACGCAAGGAGCCTCGGTGGATTTTCCACTAATTGAAGATCCGGACAAGGAAATAGCCAATTCTTATGGAATGATTCATCCTAATGCGAGCGATACTTTAACAGTAAGGTCTGTATTCATAATTGGCCCTGACAAGAAAGTGAAGCTGGTTATTTCATATCCTGCCTCAACCGGTAGAAATTTTGTTGAGATTCTCAGAGTAATAGACTCACTTCAACTAACTGCTGAATACCAGGTAGCGACTCCTGTTGATTGGAAGCATGGAGAAGATTGTATAGTTGTTCCCGCTGTCCCTACTGAGGATATCCCAGGTAAGTTTCCTAAAGGGCATACAATCGTCAAGGATTATTTGAGAACTACGCCACAACCGAATATCTGAATAGGTGTTTATGTTACCAGCCCGAGGTCGTATAGAAGTCATGGGTTACGTTTCTGAAATTCATTTTTTGGGGTGCGGCACAGTTTAGGTTACCGTAGTTTGTGCAGTCTACAAACTTGCAATATTCTTGGAATATTTTTCTGATAGTTATTGTCTTTTTTTATGTATGTCACTGGTATAATCCAGGGATTATTTTTAACAAAACATATTCTTAGATTTGCAAGTTTCATCTAGCTAAATCGGAGAGTCACATTGAAGATATATACCAAGTCGGGCGATCAGGGAGAGACGGGACTTTTTTTCGGTGGACGGGTTCCAAAGTCTGATGCCCGATGCGAGGCTTACGGCGAGGCCGACTCCGTGGTTTCGTATATGGGTTTGGCTAGGGCGTTATGTTTGGATAAGGACAACAAGGAATTGTTGCTCCATATCCAAAACCGTATGTTTACTGTTGGAGCAGAGCTGGCAACTCTCCCAGAAAACTATGAGAAGCTTACTGACTATTACCATACTATAGACTCGGAAATGGTAACGGAGTTGGAGAAATATATAGATAAACTTTCTGACTCTGTTGACCTGCCTCCTGACTTCATAGTTGCAGGGGCATCGCCGGGTTCTGCTGCTTTAGATGTGGCGAGAACTGGGGTGAGGACACTGGAGAGGCGTCTCGTTGCTTTGGATTCTAATTCCATGTTGGTTAATGGGGAAATCCTGATATTTGTAAACAGGCTTTCTGATCTTCTTTTTATGATGGCTAGGTATGAAGATCGTAATATTTCTCCTGAAGTTATAACTGGACAAAGGATTTCGGATGACGAATAACGAGGGTGAGAGTCCAAGAATAACCGTAATCGACTACCAGGCGGGAAATGTTAGGAGTGTTGAGAAAGCCTTGGAGAAATCTGGAGCATTAGTCAAAGTGTCTGGCACTGCTGCCGATGTAAAGGATTCGGATGCCGTAGTGTTTCCTGGACAAGGTTCTTGTGACTCGTCCATGGTAAATCTAAGAAACCAAGGTTTGGATAAAGTCTTGGTGGAATGGATAAATTCAGGAAAGCCATTTATGGGAGTTTGTCTGGGACTTCAATTGTTATTGGAGGAATCCGATGAAGGATATGAACGAGGTCTAGGTGTTTTAAGAGGTAGGGTGGAGAAACTTCCTCCTGGGCAGAAGGTGCCTCATATGGGATGGAATTCTGTTCGATTTACGACTGATCACCCAGTTCTTCAAGGAGTTCCTCAAAACTCTTATTTTTATTTCGTTCATAGTTATGTGGCGGTACCTAAGGATTCATCGATTATAGCGGGGCATACTGAGTACGGACGAGACTTCTGCAGTGCCGTTGCATTTGATAATGTCGTTGCGGTTCAATTTCATCCTGAAAAGAGTGGAGAAAATGGACTTAACATATATAGAAATTTCGTGAGATTCGTTAAATCCTCGTCTTAAGGTAATCAAGTGGAAATTATTCCTGCCATAGATATAAAAGATGGGAAATGTGTGAGGCTACTCCAGGGAGACTACGATCAGGTGACCGTGTTTTCGGATGACCCCGTTGAAATGGCGCTGAGGTGGGAATCTGAGGGATCCGAATATTTGCATATTGTTGATCTTGATGGTGCCAAATCAGGTGCCACTTCCAACTATGACGTGATAGAAAATATTTGTCGTGCTACAAATACTAGGATTCAAGTTGGAGGAGGAATACGCTCTTTGAGAGTTGCGAAGAACTATTCGGACGTTGGAGTCGATAGGCTTATTCTTGGTACTGTGGCTGTTGATTCCCCCTCCAAATTGGCGGCTATAATGGAGTCAGTAGGAAAGGAATCCGTGATAGTTAGTGTAGATGCGAGATCTGGGATTGTTGCCCTCGATGGATGGACAAGGACCAGCCAGATCAAAGCTGCTGATTTGGTTTCTGACATGTTTTCGTTAGGTGTAATACGATGCATGTACACCGATATTGACCGGGATGGTACCTTGTCGACTCCTAATTTTGATGCCATTAGTAATTTGGTGAACATGTCAAAAGTTAGTGTGATTGCCGCCGGTGGTATATCTAGTCTGGATAGCATTCTGCGCCTTGCTAGATCGGGAGTTGAGGCTGCAATAGTAGGCAGGGCTATATATACAGGTCACGTGAATCTAAAAGAGGCTCTGAACGCGATTGATGAGATACGATAAAATGAATGTTGGAAGTTGTTCGGCTTGTGGTTGAGATCTGAAAATGAGGAGACTTTCTCGTCGTGGCTAAAAATGCTCAAGATAAATTAACTCGTCCTTCCCCTGGAGATTTGGACATATATCATATTATTTCCTTGCTTCCTATAATGCCTTACCACGAAATTGCAGATATTTGTTGTGGCGTGGGCACCCTCTCAGTTCCTTTGGGAAAGGCAGTTTATAGGGGAAAAGTAACGGCATTTGATTCTGTTAAGGCAAATCTCACCGTCGCCAGGCGGGAGTTGAAAAATATACGGCTTTCTAACGTGCAAGCTAAGCATATGGCTAATGAGAAGAAGCTTCCTTTAAAGGATGAAAGCCTTGATGGAGTTATGGCATCTTTTTTCAAACAAGCTTCTAAAACTCCATCAGACATTCTAGGAGAAGCTCATAGAGTTATGAGGAGTGGGGCTTGGTTGGCCCTAATGGAATGGCGAAAAGATTACACTGATCAAGGTCCTGTGGTTAAGTCCAGAATATCCCAGGATGAATGCCGTGCCATGGCCGAGGATAAAGGATTCCGGTTTTACATGAGGCATGATTTTTCTGAAATGGCCTATATGCTTTTGTTTCTCAAGTAGAACAATCGGAGAATGTCATATTGCTTACCAAAAGAATTATTCCCTGTTTGGACGTGGATGCTGGACGAGTAGTAAAGGGGATCAGTTTTGTAGACCTAAGAGATGCTGGCGATCCCGCTGAACTAGCTTCTTACTATGACGAGCAAGGAGCTGACGAACTCGTCTTCCTTGACATTACGGCTTCTTCCGATTCTAGGAATACAATTTTGAGCGTAGTTAAAGATGTGTCTGAACAGGTTTTTATTCCTTTGACTGTCGGAGGAGGAATAAGGACAGAGTCGGATGTGCGAAAGATACTAGAATCTGGGGCTGATAAGGCCTCTCTGAATACAGCAGCTCTTAAAGACCCCGGGGTAATATCGGAAGCTGCGAAAAGATTTGGATCTCAGTGTATCGTTGTGGCAATCGATGCTAAGAGAATAGGTTCAATCGATCCCACTGAACTTTCCCCTCACTATTCTCATTATGATTCTCTGGCTCTGGACCAGTGTTCAAAATGGCAAGTATTCACACATGGCGGTAGAGAACCAACAGGAATCGATGCAGTTAAATGGGCTACTATGTCTGCAGAATTGGGGGCCGGTGAAATACTTTTAACAAGCATGGACGCAGATGGCCATGAGAATGGTTATGATATTCAACTTTTGAGAGCAGTTTCAGAAAAAGTAAATATACCTGTCATAGCAAGTGGAGGGGCCGGCACCCTAGATCATTTCAGGGAGGCCGTAGAAGAAGGTATGGCGGATGCTGTCCTAGCGGCCAGTATATTTCACTTTGGCACTTATAATATTCGTGACGTTAAGGATTACCTTGATAGCTGTGGTGTTCCAATTCGGCCGATAAATGGCCCGGTATCATAGGAATCGATTCTCAGAAGTTTACCCTCGTTGGAGCATTTAATGAATGTTATAAAATTGGATGATCAAGGACTTGTCCCGGCCGTTGTACAGCATGTCGATACTGGTGATGTGCTGATGCTGGCATACATGAATAGCGATTCAATCCGTAAAACACTCGAGACTGGGGACGTCTGGTTTTACAGTCGTAGTAGAAACAAATTGTGGCACAAGGGAGAAATTTCTGGTAACTATCTTCGGTATCGGTCGGGGACAGTCGATTGCGATGGAGATACCATATTAATACGGGCCTTACCAGAGGGGCCTACTTGTCACACAGGAAGCAATTCTTGTTTTCAAAGAGATCTAGGAAATGAAACAGAATTTGACTTCAATAACTCTGGTAGTGGGGTCTTGCAGGAGTTATTTGATGTAATTCAGGAACGTAAGAAGACCCCAAACTCCAGTAGTTACACAAGCTCCCTTCTCGAAGGTGACGTAAATAGGATCGCTCAGAAGGTTGTAGAGGAGGCAGGTGAAGTTGCATTGGCTGGGGCTACTGGGCGGTCAAAAGAGATGGCAGAAGAGATGGGAGATCTTTTATACCATGCTTTTGTGTTGATGGCTGCCAATGAGATAAATCTTGAAGATGTGTGGTCTGTACTACAAGATCGACGTTCAGGATGAATAAGTTGTCTCGTTATCCTGGTCAGAGGCAATTGCAGCATTCATAGCGGATACAGCTACTTGTATCTGGTCATCCTCCGGTTGTTTTGTGGTTAGTCCTTGCAGCCAGAGGCTGGGAGCAGTCAGCCATTGAACAAATAAGTTACCTGAATGTCTACCATTGAATCTTATAATCTCATAGCTGAAAGAGGCGATCACTGGGATAAGTATTATCCTAGAGAGAATTAGCCACCATAGCGGTTCTCTTGGAACCAGACTAAAAACAACTATTGCAACTATCATGACTGTTAATAGGAAAGCTGTGCCGCATCTTGGGTGTGCGGTAGGGTATTTGCGGATGCTATCAATATCTAAGGGGTCTCCATTTTCCATTGCATGTACTGTCATATGTTCGGCACCATGGTACATGTAGACTCTACGGATATCGGCCATAAATCCAATTACTACAACATAGGCGAGAAATACAAGTAGGCGTATAATCCCTTCCGCAAAATTGGGAATTAAAGACGACTCGGTCAGCCCCTCGAAAGGTTTGCTTGCGAATAAGGGTAATAGGAAAAATAGAGCGATAGCGATCAGCATGGAAAAACTAATCATGGCCAGCATAGACCATTTACTTAGTTCCTGATCATCCTGTTCTGCTGCTACTCCCGCTGAATATGATAGTGCAGACATTCCAATATATAGGGTTTCAATTAATGCTAAGACACCCCTAATAATGGGTAGAGTTCTTAATTTCCCGGTGAACAACCCATCAATAGCGGTGGTTTTGACTAATATCTCGTCTGAAGGGGCTCTGACTGCAACGGATACGTTACGTTGGCCTCTAATCATCACGCCCTCTAGGACGGCTTGACCACCATATGTTGGGCGAGGTTTGCTCATGTCTACTTATCCTGGAGAGTGCACAAAAAATAGAAACGGATATTGGCGCCTGTTGGAAATATATTAGGCGTTAATATTACTCCAGATTGAATCGTCTTCTGAGGCGTTCTACGCGACCTTCTGTATCCACGATTCTTTGCTCACCAGTAAAGAAAGGATGACAGCTTGAGCATATTTCAACTCGTAACTCAGGCTTAGTTGCACCAGTAGTAAAGGATTTCCCACATGAGCAAATAACTTGTGCTTGGGGAAAATATTCTGGATGAATGTCAGTTTTCATATTAGACCTTAGCTGGGTATACGCTGGCACATTTCTTACCACCGGATACAAACTCATACTTAACTTTTCCGTCAATAAGTGCGAATAATGTGTGGTCCCTGCCAAGACCAACATTGGTACCTGGGTGTATTTTTGTTCCTCGTTGTCTCACCAGTATTGAACCTGCTGTTACAACCTGCGTGTCGTGACGTTTAACTCCGAGTCTTTTAGACTCGCTGTCTCTTCCGTTTCTTGTACTTCCGCCACCTTTTTTGTGTGCCATTGTGGGCCCCTTGAGTGTCTTTAACTATTAATATTCAGCCAGAACTTATATTTGTTACTCTCAAATCTGTATAATGCTGGCGGTGACCATTTTTTCTTCTATACCTGGTTTTAGCCTTGTATTTCAAGATCACTATCTTTTTATCTTTGCCCTTGGCAACCACTTCCGTATCGACTGATGCTCCCTCAATTGTGGGATTCCCGACTAACACGTTTCCGTCATGTGAAATCATCAGCACATCGTCTAAGGTGACAGTGTCTCCTTGGTCGGCGGGCATTAATTCAACACGTATGGTATCTCCAGTACTAACTCGGTACTGTTTTCCACCGGTCTTTACTATCGCGAAATCATTCACTTAATTCACCTTCACAAAGGTTAATTTTACTCGTTTTTAGACACCTGAGTCAATCGGGGAAAAGCAAATATTTGGATCATATTGCCATATTATGAATGGAACACTTTTTCTGGATGCCATCCAGCATTGTCTTGGGTTAGCCTCAGTACAGCGACCAATTTTTTATTTGCGTCATAGGCTAGGCTCAGCGGAGTACCTGTCACCGATGGATCATTTTTGCCTTCTGCGGTGATCTCACGGCCATTACTGACATATGCAAGTTCTTCAGTAGTTAGATCAATGTGTGAAGCATTCGGGAGACAATTTCCAGGTTCTTCAGTCACTTTTTCCCAATTTCCTTCTGAATATGCTTTTTCCACTTCCACAAGCTCATGTGATTCTTCTAATAAAAACCCAGATGAATATTCTCTTCTGAGTTTGATTAAAGTTCCCCCGCAACCTAAATAATTCCCTAGGTCATTTGCTAAAGACCTAACGTAGAATCCTTTTCCACATAAAATTCGAATGCGCACGAAAGGATTTTTAAAATCTATAAGTTCTAGACAATTTACAGAAACTTGCCTTGCTTTTCTTTCAATTTCAATACCTTGCCGGGCTAGCTCATACAGCTTTTTACCTTTGGATTTAATTGCACTAAACATAGGGGGGATCTGTAATATGTCGCCTTCAAATTCTTTAAGGGCTTTTATCAGATCTTTATGTGTTATTCCGGAAGTATCACCAGTATCGGTGAGAACACCACTTTTGTCATAGCTATCTGTGCTTCTGCCCAATTCTATTTCTGCGTCATAGGCTTTGTCGCCATTCAACATATACTCAAGTAGTCTGGTAGCACTTCCTATTGCAATTGGAAGGACCCCTGTTGCGAATGGATCTAAGGTTCCGCCGTGCCCAACACGCTTGATATTGGATGCTTTGCGAATCCGTCTAACCACGTCCATTGATGTTAAGCCTTCAGGCTTATCTATATTAATTACACCGGTCGAGATCAGGATAGAGCACCTCGTTTGGAGATATAATTGAAGGGGTTAAGGATCCTATCAGAGGTTTTTTTCTGCTTCATCCAATAGGTCTGAAATTTGTTTGGCTCGGTCTAGTGAATCATCTACCATGAAACGTATATTAGGGATGGTACGCAAATCGAGATTTTTCCTGAGAGTTCGTTGAATAAATCCGCCAGCTGACCTCAAACCTTTCAGAGTTTTCTGTTTTTCTTCCCTTTCGCCCATTATTGTGACGTATACAGTCGAGTTCTGAAGATTCCTTGATGTTTCCACAGAAACCACAGATGTCATAGAAGACAATCTAGGGTCTTTGACGTCGCTGGTAATTATTCGGCTTATCTCTCTTTTAAGCAGAGAGTTAACGCTGTCGATTCTGTCATACATATTCTATTAGTTTGTGGGGTCTAATATATTAAAGTTGCTCAACAGAATAAGCTTCGATGACATCATCTTCTTCAAAGTCATTGAAGCCATCAACAGTTAAGCCACCCTCAAATCCTGTTGCTACTTCTCTGACATCATCTTTAAAGTGTTTTAGGGTGGATATAGATCCTACATGGATCTCTTCACCATTTCTCAATACGTGAACCGTGCATTCGCGAGTAATTCTGCCGTCGTTAACATAGATTCCTGCAACTTTGGCTCGTCTGCCCAAACTAAACACTGCTCTAACTGAGGCTCTTCCAAAATAAACATCATCATATTCAGGTTCCAGCAAGCCTTCTAGTGCTTTATCAATATCCTCAACTAGATGGTAGATGACTTCGTATTGTCGAACTTCTACCCCTTCCTGGTTAGCCAAAGATTGAGCCCCGCCTTCAGGAATGGTGTTAAAGCCAATAATGACTGCTTGGGATGCCACCGCTAGTAGGACATCTCTCTCGGTAATGCTACCGCTAGCGATATGGATTATATTGACCCTCGTATCATCACCGTTGAGTCCGTCTAGAGCATTGCGAACAGCCTCTATACTTCCCTGTACGTCTGTTTTTATTATTAAGTCCACTTGACGGGTGTTTCCAGTTGTCCCTCTGGAATGAGCGTCTTGAAGTCTTATGGCTTCTCTGTTGCTTTCAACCTGGCGTTCATCAACGATCCTTCGGGCTTCTTTTTCTGTGCTGGCAACATCCAATATTGTGCCCGCTTCAGGAATCTCACTTAATCCCATTATTTCTACAGGTGCAGAGGGGCCAGCTTCTTTAATCCTGTTGCCTTTATCATCAAAAATCGCACGTATTTTTCCGTAAACCTCACCCATCACGACAATCTCACCTTGATGTAAGGTTCCTGTTTGGACTAGAACAGTAGCTAAGGTGCCTCTGTTGCGCTCCAACCGGGCTTCAACTACCACACCTCTGGCATCTCTTTCTGGATTAGCTTTAAATTCACTGATTTCAGAGACTAGGTGGATGTTTTCTATAAGTTCTGGTACTCCTTCACCTGAGAGTCCAGATAAAGGTACCGCTATTATGTCTCCACCCCAAGGTTCGACAAGCAGCTCATGCTCAGAAAGTTGCCTGTATACATTGTCAATGTTGGCACCTGGCAGGTCTGTTTTAGTGACGGCGATAATAATTGGGACATCTGCCGCCCTAGCATGATCTATGGCCTCTATCGTTTGAGGCATAACCCCGTCATCAGCTGCCACAACCAGTATTGCTAGGTCTGTTACCTGGGCCCCCCTGGCTCTCATTGCTGTGAAGGCTTCATGTCCTGGAGTGTCTAGGAATGTTATCAATCCCCCTTCGCTTTCGATCTGATAGGCAGCTATATGCTGTGTGATACCACCTGCTTCTCCGTCCACAACATTAGTTTTTCGTATGCTATCTAATAGGGTAGTTTTACCATGATCTACATGTCCTAGTATGGTTACTACTGGGGGCCTTGTTTCTAAAAGATCTGGATTTTCACTATCCTTATCAATCGTAAGGGATCCTGGGCTAGAGTCTTCAGCTTCAATTTCATTTGCCTGAAACCCGAATAATTGCACTACAATGGATGCTATGTCACGGTCGATAACATCGTTTATTGCAAACATATAACCGCCCCGCATCAGTCCCTTCACAACCTCGACGGGGTTAACTTCCATTTTGTCGGCGAGATCGCTAACAGAAATTACTGGGGGGATGTCGATCGCCTTTACTCTCCGAGTTGTTGTATTTTGACTATCGCTCGTCATATTTATCTGTGTGAGTCCTTTTGGCTGTATGTGCGCGTTTAGTGTGACTAATGTATATGTTTGTACCTATATTAGTCGTAAGATCATCTATCAGTTTCTTCTGTCTCAAATACTAGTAATTGACCGCCACCCCGCGAGGGGTCACCTAGCCGATTTCCACTCCATAGCCCACCCAACCTTTGAGCACTTTTATCATCGTGGCGAATCTTTAGGACTTTCAGAGGTTATCTGCGTCTTCTTGCCGGACGGTTTCTACGGTTGCTTCTGTTAGCGCTCGACTGGTTTGAAGTCTTTCTTCCCTTTCGGGCGGTAATCCCCCCCCGTAAGTCTTCTATGTCCTCTGCGAATCTGATCGCTCCGACAGTCTGTTGACCAGCACCTGCTCGGTGGATAGACCATATGTCTTCGGGCACTTCACTCAAGTCGGCTCCGAATTCTTCCTCTTCCGTCTCATCAACTACGGTTTCTTCCTCAAGTAAAAGGAGTTCTTCTTCGGCTGTTAAGGCTCCCTCTACTTCAGTCTCCTCTGTTGTGTCGGAAGTATTTTCTGATTTGGCGGCTTCTTCCTCAGCAATCATCGCTGCGAGTATTTCTTCCTCTTCAGTCTCTGATTGCACCGCCACTTTCTGATCATCAGATTCCGCCACAACTGGTTCTGTTTCTATTTGCTCAGTTATTATTCCCGGCTGCGCAGACTCGATAGAAGCGGTTAATTTTTCGAGCAGTTCGCTATCAGATAGAGACTCATCTTCAATTTGAGAAGGTGCCACAGGTTCAGGTTCTTTAGTGATATCGACTTCCAGGTCACTCTTAATATCGACTTTCCAACCTGTAAGTTTTGCCGCCAACCTGGCATTTTGTCCTTCCTTGCCAATGGCTAGTGAAAGGTGCCTGTCAGGGACAATTGCGGTTGCATTTTCATTGTCACTGCTAATTAATACACGGTGTACCTGAGAAGGGCTGAGAGCATTTTGTATATATCGGTTAGGGTCTTTGCTCCACTCCAAAATATCTATTTTTTCGCCCTGGAGTTCATTGACTATGCTTTGAATGCGCACTCCCCTGAGGCCCACGCAAGAGCCAACAGGATCTACACCATCCTGGCGAGCCCTGACTGCAACTTTGCTTCTGGAACCACTTTCTCGGGCGATGCTCACAATTTCGACCGCCCCGCTATATATTTCAGGTACTTCTTGCTCGAAGAGACGTTTTAACAGTAATTCGTCGGTTCTAGAAACAATAAGTTCTGGTCCTCTAAGCGATTCTTTGTCGATCGCCTGAAGAAGAACCTTGATCATTGAGCCTTGGCGGTACCTTTCTGAAGTAACCTGCTGGCTGATAGGAAGTAATGCTTCGGCCCTGCCCATATCCACAATGATTTTAGTCGGCTCAATCCTCTGGATTGTTGCAGTGAGTATTTCTCCTTCTCTACCTTCAAACTCAGACAGGATAATCTCTTTTTCAGCTTCTCTAAGCCTTTGAAGTACAACTTGCTTAGCTGTTTGTGCCGCTATCCTTCCGGCGCTGTTAGGGAGGTTTTCTGTTGCTATGGTCTCGCCGACTTCAGCTGTCGCTTTAAAAGACTTTTGTGCGTCTGCAACTGATATTTCTTGCAACGGATCCTCAACTGTATCCACGACAGTTTTTATAATGTCTACTTGGATATCACCTGATCCAGGATCCAGCCTGACAGAGATATTTCTGCCTTCAGTTACACTGTCTTTCTTGAATGCCGAAACAAGAGCCACTTCTATAGCGGACATCACCTTATCTCTTGGAAGGCCTCGCTCAGCGGCAAGTTGGGTTAAAGCGACTAGAAAATCACTTTTCATTTTCCTTCACCTCCAGCGAGTAATTTGTCTATATAACAAAGAAAGAGGGGGCTACCCTCTTTCATAAAAAACATATATATAAGCGACTACGAACCGCTAGATTATTATAGCAAAATAGGGAGGGTAAAACAACTTAAAGCATGTGGGAAAAAGGACAAGGTATTAGATAGAATATGGAGTGGTTCGGCATCGGGAAATTCTACACTGTGTTTCGGGGAGTAATATGACGGGTTCATTCTCTAAAAAACACTCGTTTATGATCTTTAAACTGGTTTATTTAGCTGCGTTTTTTCCTTTAGCCATAATTATCATGAGTTTGAGTTTTTCGTGTGCGAAGCCCGAAAGTCAAAGGATCATGATATTTTCCGCGGCGAGTCTTGTTGATGTTCTCCAGGAAACGGCCCCTATATTTGAAAGCCAAACTGGCACGAAAATAATTTTTAATTTCGCTGGTTCACAGACTTTGGCGGGGGAAATATCCAATGGGGCTCCGGCAGATATCTTCATATCCGCCGGCCAAGGTCCCGCTGGATTTTTAGTCGATCGTGGACATATAAACGAAAAAAATATAGTTGAATTAGTAGAGAATGTTTTGGTCGTAGCTACATCTGATCGCGGGCAATATGCAAATTTCAATGATATAAACCAATTATTAGACATGCACCGTATTGCTATAGCAGATCCGGATCTGGCACCAGCAGGGGAATATGCTAGGGAAGCGTTGGAGAATATGGATATTTGGACTGCGATTTCCAGAAAAACCATATTATCGTCAGATGTTCGGACTGCATTAGCTTATGTGCAAACTGGTGATGTGGATGCAGCGGTGGTTTATAGCACTGATGTACCCATAGCTAAGGGAGTGTCAACGAAGTTGGTTATCGACGAGATGTACCATACTTCTATCGTGTATCCTGCGGCGGTCGTTAAAAATGCCAATGAGCCGGTATTAGGGCAGGAGTATTTGGAATTTCTTACTGCTGCTTATGTATCTTCAGTCTTTGAGAAATATGGGTTTGTATCTGCTAGAGAAAGAATAAATCGATGAAAAGCAATATTGGCTTAACGTTTCATGTCAATGTTTCTAGCCAGTTTGTGACTTATATTTGATGTTAGAAGTAACCTATATAACTCTCAAAGTGGCTATATTGGCTACTCTTATAAATTTCCCGTTTGCCCTATATATTGGATGGATTTTAGGTAGAAGAAATCCTAGAGGAAGATTGATATTAGAAGTTGTTATTTCTCTTCCATTGGCTCTTCCACCAGTTGTGACTGGATACGTTTTGCTAATAGCCCTAGGCAGCCGAAGTCCAATAGGGACCTTTACTCAGGCAGTTTTTGGGAGCGATATTATATTTACATGGGTAGCTGCTTCTTTGGCCGCTGCGGTGGTTTCTTTTCCCTTGATGGTTCGTTCCATCATCGTTGCGATGTCTACAGTGGACCCTCGACTTGAGAGGTCTGCGAGATCATTGGGCGCGGGACCTATGAAAACCTTTTTTTCTATAACACTTCCGTTGTCATATCAGGGTGTTATTGCAGGCACATTGCTGGGGTTTGTCCGTGCTTTAAGCGAGTTTGGGGCTACGATTATTGTTGCTGGAAACATACCCGGAGTTACACAGACACTGCCATTAGCGATCTTCGCTAGGGTCCAAACTGGTAGGACTTCAGATGCCTTTGAGCTCGTTGCTATATCAGTACTTTTGGCTGTTATTTCTTTAGGGATTCATAACTGGTTATTGTCTCGTTCGGGTAGCAGGGGTGGGATATGACCAATTTCCGTAACGCCATCAGCCTAGGAGTTAAGAAGCACCAAGGAAACTTCATCTTGGATTGTCAACTTGATATATCAGATGGGATTACCGCGATATTTGGCCCTTCAGGTAGTGGTAAAACTACGCTTTTGGATTGCATCGCTGGTTTTCTTTCTCCAGATCACGGTTGTATTTCTAAGTTTGGCAGAATCGTTTTTTCGAGCGAGCGATCTATAAATGTTCCGCCTAATAAGCGTGGGGTAGGGTACGTAGTGCAGAATTCGGCCCTGTTTCCTCACCTTACCGTAAAACAAAATATCAATTACGGGTTTTCTCTCACTTCTGAGAAAAAAAGAAAATATTCATTAGAGACAGTAATGGAAATACTAGACATTACTTATTTGTCGGAAAGAGATACGAGAAGTTTATCTGGGGGTGAGCGGCAGAGAGTGGCCTTGGCTAGGTCATTAGCTGCTTTCCCTGACATACTTCTCTTAGACGAACCATTAGCTTCTCTGGATGCTCCTTTTAGGGGCCTTATTATCCAAAAACTAAAAGTCATTTTTAGAGAATTAGGAATACCTATGGTCTATGTCTCTCATTCCCTTTCTGAAGTGATTGCTTTGGCACATCAGGTGGTCGTCATGTCGGAAGGCAATGTAATTGCTAATGGAAATGTAAGTCTTTTATTGAGGGACTCTAATGTAAAACGTGTAGCAGATTTTTCATCTTTTGAAAATCTTTTGCAGGGGTCTATTTGCCCAGACAGTATCGATGGTCAGAAATCTATTGCAATTGGAGATATTAAGTTAATCCTTCCTGTTGAAAGATCGGCAATAGAAACGGCAGAGACGGTTTCTGCGATAGTGTCGATAAGGGCTTCAGACATCATAGTAAGCAAGATTGAACCGATAGGGCTAAGCGCTCGCAACGTGATTGCAGCCAGAGTAAAGGAAGTGCATAGTACTGATAATTCCGTGCTGGTGGAATGCGATATTGGCGAGCCAATTTATGTGGAAATCACATCCAAGTCTCAATCCGAACTAGGAATTTATCCGGGTACAGAGGTGTTTCTAATAATTAAGGCTAGCAGCATTATGGTGCTCAGCAACTGATTCTAGCCTTAGGCGTTGTCCTTTAATGGAATTTATATTAAGAGCTGCCCCGCCTCTTTTACAACGCTTCCTCTGGCCACTATGGTATCAACGTTATGAAGAGCCTCTATTTTTTCAGACGGGTCTCCGTTAATAATTAAAACGTCGGCTGACTTCCCTGGCGTAATGGTTCCGATTTCACTTTCTTTTCCAAGACACTCAGAAGATGTTTTCGTAGCGCAGGTTATTGCTTCCATGGGACTTATCCCCATGCTATTAACCATTACCTCAGGAATGTAAGCGAAGTCGTCGAAATGGGCATTTGTCATACCTGAGTCCATTCCAGTAACGAATTTTACCCCTCTGTCCCACATATCTCTTAGAATTTCAAATCGTCTCTCTGGGTCGGCCATGGCGCCTGAATCTGGGGTTTTTACACGCCCACGAAGCTTGTTTAGGTGTGAGAGTGCTAGCGTTGGGTCGACATATATACCTTTTTCTGCAATTTGATCCACAACATCAGGATCATAGTCATATAGCTCTTCAGGATTTTCTGACAACCAAGAGCAGTGTATTAAATTGTGGATGCCTGCTTTAACGCAATTTTTTACACCCTCGGTTGCATGGCAGTGAGCGGCCACCTTGAGACCTAATCTTTCTGCGTCCTTTACTGCGTCTCTAAGGGTGGTCCAGTCGTATTGAGGGGCTCGCACATTGGTTCCAGGAGTAAATCCTCCTCCAGTAGACATGATTTTTATATGGTCGGCTCCCAGCTTAAATTGATTCCTGATAGCTGTAACGACTTGATCGCTAGAGTCGGCCTCTGTCCCAAACGTGTTGCAATGGCCTCCCGTGGTTGTGATGGGAGTCCCAGCAACCAACAGTCTTGGGCCAGGTACGATACCGTCTTCAATACTTTGCTTGAGAGGAAATACAACCTCATTTTTGCTGCCGAGGTCCCTCATAGTTGTTACACCAGAAGAAAGAGCTGAACGAACGGCTTGGCTACCCCGAAGAAGAAATGTTTCGTTTGTCTCTGTGGTTATGTGAGTGTAGGCATCGGATTCTGCACTGCAGTGGATGTGGGAATGCATTTCTATGAAACCTGGCATTAAGGTTCCATTCGAACTGTCTATGACGCGGGCATCATTTAGCTCAGTTTCAGTCAGTTCAGATTGCGAGCAAACTTTGGATATAGTATCTCCCTCAATAACAACGGCGGCATGTGGCATGACTTTTGTAGAAGAACCGTCTATTAATCGGTCAGCCTTTAGAATAAGTTTCATGTTGAGACTCCATAATGGAATTTGGTTGAACAAAGAGGAATGAGGGCATTATATAGCAGTAGTAACCTCTAAATATTGCCACTTGTTCAAAGCACCAATATACTTCGCATCGGCTTTACTTGGAGGGAGATTAATGACAGACCTAACTTGGGAGATGAACCCTTTCGGCGGAGCTATAGTTGACCCTATGTCGATTGATCCCGATCCAATGGCATTTGCTGATCAGTTGGATCGCGCCTTTCAAACCTGGAAAATTGATGACGTTAAAGTAGCATGGCTGGAGATTTTCCCAAATTGCTTGGCAGCTATCCCCGTTGCTGGTGGAAAGGGTTTCAACTTCCATCATGCTGACAATCATTCGGCGACTATGACCCTGGACGTGGATCCGGGAGCTTTTGTACCTCCATATGCAACTCATTACACGGGGGTTGGTGGGGTAGTAATAAACGAAGATAGTGAAATTTTAGTTGTTTCCGAGAAATATAGATTGGGGGGTAGAGGCCCTTCCTATAAACTGCCAGGGGGGGCTTTGACCCAGGGAGAACATCTAGCATCAGCTGCTGTGAGGGAAGTTGAAGAAGAGACGGGTATTAAGACCGAATTCGAGGCCATAGTATGTTTCAGACATTGGCACGGATATAGGTATGGGAAATCCGATATATATTTTGTTGCTCGGCTCAAGCCTCTGAGTGAGAATATTACTATGCAGGAAGAGGAAATTGCTGAGTGTCTGTGGATGCCAGTGGATGAATTTTTGAGTTCCAATACAATTCATTTATTCAATAAAACAATCGTCAGAGCCGCTATTCTGAGCGATGGAGTTTCGCCAGTAGAAATCCCAGGCTATGGTTCTTCAGATGACTTTGAGTTTTTTATGCCTCCTGGCGTTATGACCTAAATAGGCTTTACAACAGGTTTCTATAGGGTTTTTGACTGGCTTGAATTGGTTTATAAATTTTGTAATTGGAGGTGGATTTTATGGCTGATAAAAATCTTAAGCAACGTATTCGTGAAGGGGAAAAATTGATAGGTGTGTCGGTTCCATTGAATGCGACTAAGATTGAAATGGATTCCATAATTCAAAAAGACGACTATGACTTCGTGTTTACTGACAGCCAGCATGGACCATTCAACGAGGAAACACTGGTTCAGTTTTGTAGTTATGCCTCTGAATTGGGAATTCCTTCACAGTTTCGTATAAAGCATACGAGACATTCTTACCTTATTGGAAATATTCTCGATCTAGGACCGGTTGGTATTGAGGTACCTCAAGTTGAGGATATAGAAACTGTCAAGGAGGCAGTACATTATTTCTATTACCCCCATAAAGGTGGAAGAAGTGTAGGAGGAGCAGCTCGATATGGCGTAGAAGGGAGAGGGGATAGAATCGAATACGCGGATTGGTGGAACACCACAGGATTTCTGTCTATACAAATGGAATCTCTTAGGGCTGTGACTACTGTGAAGAAACTTGCCTTAGAAGGTGTAGATTGCCTCACATGGGGACCTAACGATCTTTTATTTGATATTGAAAGCCATTCTAATCCTCTTCTCAGTACTGTAGATGAGTGCGTTGAACATGCTCTCGATCAACTAGGAGACAGTCAGACGAAGATCAGTTTCAGAAGCTACGATTATAAATTGAGAGATAAATACTTTGACATGGGAGTAACCGTACTAATGGAAAGCCCCAGATCATGATTTTTCATGATACGTCCATATGCCCACTGATAAATTCTAAAGATTCAGTTGTATATGAAATTGACACCCAATTATCCCAAAAGTACAATTGATAGGTTATTTTAGAGAGGCTAGGATATGCCCAAGAGAACCTATCAACCTAGAAAAAGAAGACGCGCTAGAGTTCACGGATTTCGATCACGAATGAGCTCAAAAGGCGGTCGTAACGTTTTAAAGCGACGTATGTTTAAAGGACGCCAAAGGCTTACTGTGTGAGGCATTTAAGGTGCCTAGTTGCAGTATAGTGGTTCGGGTAGTTTAGTCACTGACTCTGCCCAGGGTTTCACATTACAGCCATTACTATAAACGTAAACCTCCGCTTTAATGGTCGTATAGTTTGTATATGCAAAAAGAAATGCGACTCACTGCCTCATCGGACTTTGCTAATGTACGTGAGCAAGGGAACAGCTGGTCGGACAGTTTTTTTGTGCTGGCAGCATGCAGGAGAAGTGATTTCCTGAATGATGAAGATTGCCAGTCCAGATTTGGATTTGTGGTCTCTAAAAGAATAGGTAATGCAGTGGCACGTAATAAGTGCAAAAGACGAATGAGAGAATCTGCGAAATTGCTGAATGTTATAGCTGGGTACGACATTGTATTCATAGCTCGCCGTAATGCGAGGGCTGCCTCCTTTGAGGAAGTATGTGGATCTATGTCTAAACTTGTTAATAAAGCTGACCTTAGTTTAGTTTCATGAAATATTTGAGTGTTGCCGATTGTCTATCAGTTGGAAAATATGTTTAGCTACAAACTTGAGCGAAGTGCTATTTGGACGTTGAACTTTTATAAGAAAGCCATATCCCCCTATCTTCCTGTAGCTTGTAGGCATCATCCAACATGTTCAATTTATGCGATGGAGGCCATAGATCAATATGGTTTATGGAAGGGATCAGTATTGATAGCCAGACGGATACTTAGATGTAACCCGCTAGGAACTAAAGGCTATGACCCAGTTCCTTGAAATAGGAAGTATTTTGGTTAAAAGTGTCAGTCACTACGATATGCCGACAAAGCTCAAAGCATTAGTCTTTAAGTCAGTTTTGATCATATCGGTACTGCTTATATTTGTGGGTTGCTCACGTGTTGGAACCGCTCAAGGATGGTCCGGGGGCGTGCTTGTAGGCGAATCCTTAATTATCGGTAGTATGGACGGTCAGCTACTATCTTTAAACGTCGAAACTGGTCGGCACGATTGGGCCCCGACTTTGTTGCGGGTAGATGAGGATAAGGATGATAGAAGGGCCATATATGGAACTCCTGCAGTTTATGAAGGTGTTGCTTTTGTTGGGTCCTATGATGGAAAGATGCACGCCTATGCGCTGGATAACGGGATTCTATTAGAAACGGAGCCAATTGCTGATGAGATCGTGGGTGGAGCGTTGATAGAGGAAGGAGTTTTGTACGTTGGTTCCAGTGATGGATTTATGAATGCCTTTGATATTTCCATTCGTGGACAAGAAGTGACGATGGAGAGAAAGTGGAAGTTTCAAACAGGATCGAGTATATGGTCCACTCCTCAAATTTATGAAAATCTTTTGATCTTTTCATCACTTGATCACAACATCTATGCTCTTGACCTAAACTGCGACACATGTATCGATGAAGGAACTACAAAATGGGTTTATGAGACTAGCGCCGCAGTAGCCTCATCGCCACTCGTTTCAGACGGGGAAGTTTATATCGGCTCTTTTGACGGCAATTTCTATTCATTGGATGCCATGTCTGGGACTGAGAACTGGAGATTTACAGGTGCTTCAAATTGGTATTGGGGGACTGCAGTTGCGGATGGGAATGCTGTATATGCTCCCTCCTTGAATGGAAGTCTGTATGCACTTGACAAGAGTGATGGAGATTTGAGGTGGGAAAGTAAAACAAAAGGAGCTATTGTGGGTTCACCAGCAATCGTTTCCGGTATGATTGCTTATGGCTCCAAAGATGGCGATCTTTATATCTCGGAGTTATCCTCTGGAATAATCATGGGTACCTGTAGTACAGGTGAAAAAATTGAGACCCCTATCACTTCCGATGGAAACTCCGTTTATTTTAGTGTGAGGGATCATTCGATCAGAGCAATTCAGATAAAAGGAAATGGAAATCCGGATGAAAAATGGGATGCTCCGTATTTTTCAGACAAGGCAAAGGATGGAGAGATCCCGAATCCGAGTGACTGGGCACCATCCTGTTGATTGCATTTATTAGTCACATAAATTTTATGAGTTCGTAAAGGTTACCAAGTGGAATTATTTGGTCAAATATGGAGCGGAGTCATCGTTCAACCGATGATAAATGCCTTGGTTTTCCTTTACAGTATCGCTTTTAGTAATTTTGGGATTGCAATAGCGATATTTACCATAGCTATAAGAGGGGTAATGATGCCGCTCACTGTCAAACAAAGCAGGCAGATGAAAGCTATGTCCGCTCTGCAGCCAAAGATAAAGGAGATTCAGTCTAGGTATTCGAACGATAAACAGAGACAATCTCAGGAAACCATGAAGCTCTATAAAGAACAGGGAGTAAATCCGATTGGTTGCCTTGGGCCCATGTTTATACAGATGCCCATATGGATCGGTCTCTATCAGGCTATCATAAAAACTGTTCCGTCCACGCCTGAGAGTCTAGTTGGGTTGTCAACCAATTTATACCCTTGGATGCCCATGATAAAAGATGTTATTCCCTTGGACAGTTCTTTTTTGTGGTTGAACCTGGCTCGTCCTGATACTTTGCCAGTGCTGCCAATTTTGGTTGGCGTTTCAATGTTTCTCATGCAGAAAATGACTATGATGCCTGCGGCTGATGATAAGCAGGCATCTACTAATAAAATGATGCTGTGGATGATGCCTCTGATGTTTGGATTTTTCTCGATGCAGTTCCCTAGTGGGCTAGCCCTGTATTGGGTTATTTCAAATATTGTGGGTATAGTAATCCAGGGTTTTATAACGGGATGGGATCCACTAGTAAGCTTAATAAATTTCAGGAGATCTGCACCGCCAGAGCCAGCTGTTTCATTGTCGGGCGCTTCAGCTTCTGCAGTCGAGGAGAGTGATCAATATGAACTCAATACAGATGACGGGGAAAACAGTGGAAGACGCGATCGAGATCGCAATAAGAGAGCTAGACGCAGACCCAAACGAGGTAGAAATAGACGTCGTTAGTAGGGGAAAATCTGGGGTTTTTGGTATAGGTAGCGAGCCTGCAAAGGTCGTTGTCACCCGGATTTCGCAAGAGGTCTTAACTTCAGAAGACGTATCAGATGACTCTTCTTTGGAGGATGTTTCTGTATCACAGGGAGACGTAATTGAGAAAGGGAGAGAAACCATTAATAAGTTGATTGAATTAATGGGAATCGAGGTTACTTCTAATTTACGTCGCGCCGATAATGAAGATGGTGGCGGGCCTCTTTTTGAGATTGAAGGAGACGATTCAGGTCTCTTAATCGGTCGAAGAGGTGAAACTCTCAGATCATTTCAATTTTTAGTTAGATTTCTGGTTGGTCAAAGTATGGGTCAAAGAACGAATGTATCTCTTGATGTGGAAGGATACGATGATCGAAGGAAACAATCTCTCCACAATCTCGCTGAAAGAGTCTCACAGAGGGTTGTTAAGACGGGCCGATCGATAGAGTTGGAACCTATGAATGCCCGTGAAAGACGTCTTGTACACATGTTCTTGGCTGACGACAGTGGGGTATTTACAGAAAGTTCCGGTTCAGGGAGTGACCGTAAGATTGTAATCTTTCCCAGTTAGGTGGGGGGGATCTTTAACGGACACGAAGATGATGTGCAGTATCTGGCAGTGGGGCACATAGCCAAAGATATAACTGCTTCAGGCTATGTTTCAGGGGGAGCTGTGTACTACGGTTCAGTCACGGCAGCTAGATTAGGGCTTAAGCCAGCTGTACTTACTTCTTGCTCTCCAGACTTTAATTTTCCGAGTGAGCTCGAAAACTATCCAGTAAGAGTCTCTGTCTCAAGCTTAACAACCACATTTGAGAATATATACACTGGTGCCGGTGATTCAAAAGACAGACTCCAGTACGTTCATGACATTGCAGATCCTATCTCCCTAGCTGTACTCCCAGAAGCTTGGACCCGCGTCCCAATACTTCATCTTGCACCACTACTTGATGAAATCCCAATCCAGATTATTGATAAGTTTCCAGACTCATTAATTGTGGCTTCTATTCAAGGCTGGACTAGGAGAGTCGGGGAAAATGGGCGAGTCTATGCGGACAAATGGGATGGGACGGAATTTTTACCTGGTATTGATGTCGCAATATGCTCAGAACAGGATGCTTATGATGTGAATGATATTTCCCGTTGGAGAAAACTTTCCAAGGTATTGATCGTTACAAATGGAAGGTACGGTGCAAGAATTTATTCAGATGAATGCAACTTTAAGTCAGAATCGATAAGTGTCACGGAAGTTGATCCCACAGGTGCAGGGGATGTGTTTGCAGCAGCTTTTGCAGTGAGATTTTTCGAGACCGCTGATTTGCAGGAGGCATCTGACTTTGCTTCAGTTGTGGCTGGATTCAGTGTTAAGTCTCAAGGGGTCTCTGAGATTCCATCTAGAAGGATCGTTAATACCTTCAGAGAGAAATTATCCTAGACTCATACCTGATTTCACTACCGTCTTGTCCCGTATTGTTGCTTAACGCATGACTCTTTTACATAATTGGGTCTACACTGGATGGAGAGCCTTATATTAGATAGTAACCGACAGAGTTATATCCCAGAAAAAGTTGGAGAGTTATGGGCCTATCTCTAGAAAAGTCCGGCAAAGTTGCGCTATACATTTTCATAGCGGCAGCCGTGCTATTTGTTTTATATCTCGTAAAAGGGGCTCTGTTCCCGTTTGTAATTGGCATTGTCTTCACCTATTTATTGTACCCAATTGTTAGGATGACAGAAAAGGTTTTGCCTGGGAAAGCTTTGTACCCAAAGTTATCCAGGGGTATTGCTATTGCTATAGTTTATTTGCTGGCAATAGTTTTGCTGGTAGTAGCTTTTTTGTTGATAATTCCACCTCTTTTCAGTCAATCGACAGAACTCATTGGTAGATTACCAGTATTTGTCACTGAAGCCATAAACAGTGTGGAAGGTTGGAATAAAGAATATTCAAACAGCCTTCCTGAACCGCTGCAGTATGAAATAGGTGGTATTCTCGCCGCTATTGGGTGGATTATAGATAATCTTGGGGTCATAGTACTCTCCTACCTCCAAAATTTTATTGGCCGGGCTGCGGTAGCTGCTGTACATGCTTTTTCTCTTGTTATTGGTCTAATTGTGGTCCCAATATTTGTGTTTTATCTGTTGAAAGATAGAGAAAAGGTACGAGATTCAGTTATAGACGTTTTCCCTTCTGATTCTCAGATACACGTAGTGCATGTTCTAAGAATTTTGAATCGTGTAGTCGGGGCATATGTAAGAGCTCAAGTGACGCTTGCCGCGGTAGTTGGGGTTTTCATATCGGTTGGATTATTCTTGATAGGGATCGACTACGCTATACTCCTCGGAGTAGTAGCTGGGATGTTTGAATTCATTCCCATAATAGGGGCCTGGCTTGGATTTATTCCTGCTTTAGTGGTTGTACTTTCAACCTCTCCAGATAAATTTATTTGGATTTTATTGCTTTACGCAGGAGTTCAATTAATGCAGGGAGCATTTTTGGTTCCGAGGATTCAGAGTTTTGCTATTAAAATTCATCCATTGCTGATTTTAGTCTCCATTTTGATCGGCAGTGAAGTTGGCGGGTTATGGGGAGTGATTTTGGGGCCGCCCATAGCAGCTTCTGTAAAGGAACTCATAGTATATTTTTCCAGTATAAAAAAGAACGATGAGGTAAATGAAGTAATCTCAACTAGAAGTGCACCCAACTCTGAAGATGTGACGGAAGCTACATAGTAGCCGAGATGATAAATATAGAACGTTCTAACGATGGCGAGATAGTGGTTTTGAGGCTACCCAATAGCGATATGAATAACGCCATTCGATGGGAGTTCGAAGACACTTGCATTACCGTCTCACAGGATTCTGACGTTAGAGTTGTGATATTAACTTCTTCTTCTCCTGATTTTGTTTCAAGTGCATTGGAAAATAACTTTGGCTTGGCGTCTTATGTCTCACTGATAAAACAACCCGTTTTGGGTGTTATTGATGACAGTGCTCACGGTCTTGGTCTCGAGCTTCTTTTGGCGTCTGACGTAAGGATCTGTGCCTCGAAAAGTACATTCTCCATGGCACATGTAGCACATGGGGCGATACCTTCCGATGGCGGTACTCAAAGATTACCTAGACTGGTGGGACAAGGCAGGGCTTTAGAGCTTATATTGACTGGTAGAGTAGTTGGAGCACAGGAGGCACTTGAGATGGGTATGGTCCATCAGGTTTGCGATGCTGATCCTTTAAAGGAGGCTTTTTGCATAGCAGAAAAAATTGCCGGACATGGTCCTAGGGCAGCTCAATATCTCAAGGAAGCGGTCTACACTGGATCTGACATGACTTTGCGTCAAGGTATGAGTTTGGAGGCTGATATGAGCGTCATACTCCAAAGTACCTTAGATAGGATCGAAGGGATAAATTCATTTTTGGAGAGGCGGCCCCCAAATTTCAAGGGAGACTAATCAGTATTCAAAATTCTATTGTTTTATATGAATGTTCCGACGATATAGCTGTGATTACTTTGAATCGTCCTTCTCATATAAATGCATTTTCTGTGCAAATGAGGGATGAGCTTTACGAGATACTTAATCTTTTAAGAGATGATCCAAATGCTAAAGTAGCTATTTTGAAAGGATCTGGAGAACAAGGATTTTGTGCTGGAGCGGACTTGACGGAGTTTGGTACCGCTCCCTCACAGGTTATTGCGCGTTCAGTGAGGTGGGAAAGAGATTTATGGGGGCTTTTTCACACTCAGCCCAAGCCTATAGTGGCGGCACTTCACGGCTACGTAATTGGATCAGGAATTGAAATTGCTTCTCTTTGCGATGTACGCATAGCCGCTGACAACTGCATTTTTCGTATGCCCGAAGTAGCTCTTGGGATGGTGCCTGCTGCTGGTGGCACTCAAACTTTGCCACGTCTTATCGGGACTTCTCGCACTTTAGAATTTATATTGAGTAATAGGGTCATGAAAGTGGAAGAGGCAAGGAAAATAGGACTGGTCGACAGGATTGTTACTACTTCAGAGTTACTTGACGAATGTATGTCGGTATCCAAATTACTTACTGGATACGATGAATCCGCGCTTTTCCTTGCGAGGAAATCGGTTTTATCAGGATTAGACTTACCCTTACAGGCGGGTCTTAAACTGGAAAAAAGATTAGCGGAAACAATGTCTACGGGATAGATAATGTGTTGGCTGCCCGGCCAGGATTCGAACCTGGGTCGAAGGATTCAAAGTCCTTAGTGCTACCACTACACCACCGGGCATTAATTAACAGTACTTCAGTATAGAGCATTTTGCCGTAACACATTGTATAAGTGTGAGGTTTGTTTGTACTCTTATATGGTTAGCGTGCTGCGTTAATTTTGGGTACTGTTAACAACAAGTTATTCTTATCATATTTTTTGCTTGGGAGATGAATTTGCCGACTACTTTTTTTCAGGATTCAATTAACAAAATTAAAACCAGCATTAATAGCGTAGTAGTTGGGAAAGAAAGTGTGGTGGATTTAGCTATAGTGGCGGTTTTATGTAGAGGGCATATCTTGGCAGAAGATGTGCCTGGGATAGGAAAGACTACTATGGCTAGGGCACTAGCCGGGGCTCTTGAATGCACTTTCGGCCGGATACAATTCACCCCTGATTTGATGCCGTCAGACGTACTAGGGATTAATTGGTTTAATCAGAAAAACCATGAATTTGAATTTAGAAAAGGGCCGATTTTCAGTCAGATTGTCTTGGCCGATGAGATTAATCGCGCCACACCTAGAACTCAGTCGGCTCTTCTGGAAGCTATGCAAGAAGGTCAAGTTACACTTGATGGAGAAACTAGATTGCTCCCAGAGCCTTTCATCGTGATTGCTACTCAAAACCCCATCGACATGGAAGGCACATTTCCGCTTCCTGAAGCTCAGCTTGACAGGTTTATGTTGAGGCTTGCTATTGGATACCCTTCAATAGAGGAAGAAGAAGCTATTGTTCTAAGGTTTGCTGCAAAAGAGAACCTTCCCGACCAAAGGCCTGCAATAAATACAGAAGAGTTACTATCTCTTCAAGCTGAAGTCTCCAACGTTACGGTTGAAGATGAGATACGAAAATATGTAATGAACATAGTAAGGCTAAGTCGAGAAAATGAAAGAGTAACTTTAGGGGGAAGCCCACGGTCATCTATTGCCCTTTTTAAAGCGTCCCAGGCAAAGGCCGCACTATCCGGCAGGGATTTTGTAATCCCTGATGATGTGAAATATCTGGCAGAACCTGTGCTGGCCCACAGAATTATTCCCACTTCAAATGCTAGATTACGGGGATATTCCCAATCCTCGATTGTTTCAGATGTACTTTCCTCTGTTTCTGTACCAATAGAAAGGCAGTGATAATTTTCCACAGTTACTTCTCCACTGGAACAAAGCGAGCATGTAAAAGTGTTTAAAAAAGTTTGGCATGACTGGTGGATTGGTATATTCATTCTTCTAATATTTATAGGGATTTTTTCAGGCAGGTCTCTTGTAATTGGTTTTGCTGTAATGGGCCTTCTTGTCGCAGGGATTTCATGGGTTTGGAACGAATTGTCACTTCGGGAACTGAGCTACAAGCGAATTATGAGTCAAAATAGGATTTTCAAAGGAGAATCTGTTTCTCTCACGATAGAACTTTCAAATATGAAGCCTATTCCACTTTCCAGAATAGACATTGATGATGATATTCCCGAAGACTTAGAAATTGCTGGTACCGAGCTGCTACACAGCCCTAATCCCAAGACCATGAAGATGAGACACTCAACCTCTTTATCTTGGTATGAAAAAGTTAAATGGGAGTATAGGCTAACAGGAACAAAAAGAGGATATTTCAAGTTGGGGCCAAGTTCCATAACTAGCGGCGATGTATTTGGGTTGTTTGATCGTTTTGAAAGACGAGACTCTGATGACTATGTACTGGTCTATCCCACTGTAGTATCCCTTCCAAATATCGGGTTACCTGAATTACGTCCACTGGGTGAAGTGGAAAATGGGATTCGCATGTTTCATGATCCTTCGAGACCATCTGGAATAAGGGATTATCAGGATGGTGATCCTATGAAAACGATTGACTGGAAGTCGACTGCTCGGTCAACGACACTTAAAGTCAGAACGTTTGAACCTAGCTCTTCACACACGGTTATTCTGATCGTGGCGATTGAAACAGCTCTTCGTTTTTGGGAGGGATATTCGGTGGCAAATTTGGAGAGGATTATCACTGCAGCCTCTTCCATTGCTTCTTATTGTGCAGATAAAGGATATTCGGTTGGTCTTTTCTCAAACGGGACACCCATCCTTTCCGACAGGCCTATGGATGTCCCTGCTTCAAGTTCTGTTGATCAGTTGATGATTATATTGGAGGTATTGGCAACCGTTCGGCCTCTTCCAATGGGGTCTATGACTGAAAATCTTTCCACCAGTTCTAAAACTTTTCCAACTGGCTCAACCCTAGTGATAACTGCTGCTCTGATGACGGATGATTTTGTTGGGATTATTACTCGTCTACATCATATGGGATACAAAATAGTTGTCCTGTATGTAGCGGATGACAGTTGCCCTCTTTTGCCTGAAGGAGTTTTACTTTACGAGATAGGAGCACATTTCGAGTCGATGGAACAACGAGGTGAATTTGTCTCAAGATAGGTTAATCTTCGTAGCCTTGATTTTTTCTGAAAGTATCTGGTTGTATGTAATTTATTCCGTTCTAGGAATCATTGCAGGTATAGGGCATAGTCCCATTCCCTGGGGAGCATGCGTGATTCTATATGGCTTTTCTTTGTACAGTTCTCGCGGGATTTCCTTCTTTAGAATCAATAACTTTATTGCCTTTGTCATACAGGCATTGATTGGTTCTATCGTGGTTTATCTTGCCGTAGGGTATGTAAGTATCCCGAGCGATACAGCTTTTTCGCTCAGCTGGGCTAAAGGGATCGGCGAATGGGAATATTCCGGCGGTGAAGTTGGGGTGGTTTTGGTACTAGCGTTTATTTTCGCAGTTTTTTCATGGTTTAAGGGAGGCCTATCTTCTGGAACCGATTTTCCGCTGGAATCTCTTTCGAGGAGTTTCAGGATTGGTATATTAGTGCTTGCTGCAGGGGCGATATTGGATGCTTTCCACACCTCCAATCTGGGACTTAAATTTTTAATGGTTCTTTTCTTTGTGGTGTCGCTTTCCGGGCTAGCCGTTGGAAGGGTTAGGCCATCGGTTGGAAGTATTGACAGCCGAAGCATTTGGTTAAAAGTGGCTGGATTACTAGTCGTCTTAATAGGTGGGGTTGGCGTTTTATTTAGCTTTATGAAAAGGGAAATTTTAGATGCGATTGCTTCTCCAATAACTACTTTACTAGGATGGATATTGGATGTTTTCATTTATGTGGTTGTGATTCCAATTGCGTATTTGGCAGAATACTTAATTAAGGGATTGCTATGGATATTCGGTGATCCCATTTCTGCTGAAGAATATGTTAGTAGGCAGGAGGGAGCATTCGAATTGGGTATGTCGGCTCGTCAGATTGTTCAACCTACCACTGAAGACGCTTCATCCATTTTTTCAGATATATTTGAAATCCTGATTATCCTGCTAGGAGCTTCATTACTGATTGCCCTTTTAGGCTTTGCCTTCTCGAGAAGAATTAGATGGATCAGAAAACCTATGGAATCTGATCGTGTGAGCATTTCTGAAAATATCCACCCATTTACCGATTTTTTGAGATTGGCTAGAGGACTTCTACCATCTACGAATAAGTCCAGAACGGAGTCCAAAGTATATAACCTTCCAGCAGGCATTAATGAAGATACAAAGTCGGTCTTGGAGCACTATTACCGTATGCTCGACAGGGGTCGTCGAAAAGGAATAGAACGGACCCTGGATTCAACTCCAGCCGAGATGGTGAGATCACTGTCTACTGTGTTCAGTTATAAATCGGTAAGTGCAATTACTCATTCTTTTGTTCGGATATGCTACGGGAGGAAGGAAATCGGGAAACATGAGGCGGAGAAGATCAGATCTTTTTTTTCAGATATGGAATCAGGTAGAGATTAGAAATATTGCCTTCCAATCCACAGCCCAATGCCGGCACTTGCTAGCCCTACAACAATGCTACCAAATATGTTTGTAGATGCCGTTATGTAGTCTCCGTCTTCAAACAAACGAAAGCTAGACACTGTTACAGTTGAGAATGTGGTAAATGAACCGCAAAATCCCACTGCGAGTAGCATTGTGAAAGCCTCCGGCACGTTCGTTCTCGATGAAGCCATTCCAGCGATTACCCCCAGCATCAAAGATCCCGATATATTTACGGCAAATGTACCAAGCACGGTTTGGCCCACTATTCCGGTTATGAGCTTATCGACGCCATATCTAGACACGGCTCCTAAAGCTCCACCTACTCCGATTAGAATCAAATTCAATAGTGTCTACTCCGTGCTCCAATTACCGGATCTTACGTATTCGAATGCATTTATTGCTGCGGTTGCCCCATCACCAGCGGCAGAAATTAATTGAGAAGCAGATTCACTTCTTATATCTCCGGCTGCCAATAGCCCTACTTTAGATGTTCTCATGCGGGAGTCGGTTTTTATATGACCTCCCCCGTCCAGTTCCACCAGGGTTGACAAATAATATGAATTTGGCTCAAGTCCAACGAAAATGAAAACACCGTCTAGGTCTATACGTGTAGTCTCTCCTGAAATCAAGTTTTTTAGAGATGTTCCACTCACCATGCCATCACCGTGTATTTCTGTAACTTCTACGTTGGTATGGATATTAATTTTGTCGTTTGAAACTGCCCTGTCCAGAAGTGTTTTCTGCCCATGAAGGTTTTCTTCCCGGCAAAAGATATCTACGCTGGCGGCGAAGGTAGTTAACGTTAGTGCTTCTTCTAGGGCTGAATCACCGCCCCCGATTACGCAAACGTCTTGGTCAATAAAAAAAGCCCCATCGCAAGTGGCGCAATAAGATACACCTGCGCCTGCAAGATCATCTTCTCCTTTTACTTGCAGTTTACGGAGACTAGATCCACCTGCAACTATTATTGCTTTTGCGCTCTTGACCCCGTCGGAAGTTTGGACCATCCATTGATCACATTCCTGTGAAAGTCCTGTAACTTCTGACAACTCAATATCTACCCCGTTAGCCATCGCTTGATCTTGCATTTTAGCTGTTAGTTCTGCTCCTGATATACCTTCAGGAAACCCTGGATAGTCTTCTATATTCTCGGAATTTATCACCTGTCCACCCGGCATCAATTGTTCAAGAAGAAGGGTGTTTAATCCTAGTCGGGAGGCAAATATGCCGGAGGACATCCCCGCAGCCCCTCCACCTATCACTATCAGGTCTTTTTCAATCATCAAACTTCCTTCAGTTTTATAAATTACCTTGATTCTTTAGGTCAGTAAAAGCGAGTTCGAAGGCTTCCACAGTTTCATCTATATCCGCCTCTGTATGAGTGGCGCTTAATATAAATCGAGTGCCCGAATGAATTCCTCTGTTTAACAATGCTAGGTTCAATTGTGCATTTCTTGCGCTGTCAGTAGTGATTTTCATCTCCTGATCTGTCATAAGGCATAGTTCCCTATCACATTCATGATCTACACCCAGGCGTAGGTGTATGAGCGAATTAATTCCGCTTGCACATCCTGGGATTTCAAGTTTAGCAAGAAGGCCATTTAAACCTTCTTTCAGTCTTTGGCCCATGGAGGTGGCTAAATCGTTAATAGGTTCATTTCTTAAAAGTTTCAGGGCAGTTATCCCTGCTGCTGCAGATAAGGGGTTTGCATTGAATGTTCCGTTGTGGGCTATGCGTCTGGTTTTATCCCATTCAGGATCTCCGGAAGGTTCGATCATGTTAATTATTTCCGATTTGCCTGCCACCGCACCACCAGGTAATCCACCACCTAGGATTTTGGCCAAGGTTGTGAGGTCAGGTGTTATTCCATAATAGCTTTGGGCTCCGCCTTTTGAGGTTCTGAAACCAGTAACGACTTCATCGAATATTAAGACAATATTTTTTTGGCTAGTAATGCTTCTAAGTTCTTGTAGAAATGATGGAAGTATCGGATTAAGCCCCATATGAGCACCGGTGGGTTCTAGTATTATGGCAGCCACGTCGTCGTCGTCTTCTAAGATTTTTTTGACTATTGAAATATCATTTGGGGGAATGACTATCATGGTTTCCGAAATCTCTTTTGGAATGCCACCTGTTCCATTACCATCAAAAGATACGTAGTCGCTCCAACCATGAAAGTGGTCTTCAAATTTGATAACTTTTTTTCTGCCTGTATATGCCCTGGCCATTCTGATAGCCATCATGTCGGCTTCGGTACCAGAACTGTGGAACCTGACTTTTTCTGCACTGGGAATCAAATCCATAACCATTCGGCCCCATTCTATTTCGAGGTCTGTGGAGCCACTTAGGTGAGTTCCCTTGGTAATCTGCTCCTGCACTGCTGAGACTATATCCGGATGGGAGTGGCCCAGAATAAGCGAGCCGTGCCCGCTCCAAAAATCTATTATTCTGTTCCCATCAACATCATATTTATGGGGACCGTTAGCGTGAGTGTAATAGAGTTGGAAGGGGTGTTGTCTCCTAGCGTCATGAGTGACTCCGTCGGGAAACATTTCCTTAGCAGTTTCGTGTCTTAATCTGGAACCAGGATGCAGATCAATAAATTGTTTTTCTATTGCGGTCGGCATTTGATACCCCTTAAAACTAAATGAAGTTAGTATATTTGAAAGCAAGTTATATACGTTGCCGTTGTATGATAGCTCGTGAACATATAAAGAGAAAACCAGTTACTGATTTTGCCGTTTAGATTTATGTGAATACTTACGTAAGTTTAAGAAATGGATTGATAATGAAAAGTTTTTTTACACATCTGGAATGTACTTATTGTGAAAAGATACATTCTTCCAGCGAGCCTCAAAGACTATGTGTTGACTGCGGCAAAGTATTGTATCCGAGGTACGACTTAGAATCTGCGAAGAAAGTTTTTACTAAAGAACTACTTCCTCACCGCCAGTCAAACATGTGGCGGTATTTTGAAATGATGCCTATTCTCGACGAAAGGAATGTGGTTACTCTTGGAGAAGGATTTACACCTATATTTGATATGCCTTCATTAGGTGCAAAATTGGGGTTATCGAAATTATTTCTTAAAGATGAGGGGATAAATCCCACAGCCTCGTTTAAGGCACGTGGATTGTCTGCAGCGGTTTCAAAAGCCAAAGAATTAGGGCTGATGCGGTTGACGATGCCTTCTGCCGGAAACGCTGCAGGGGCAATGTCTTCCTACGCTGCACGGGCAGGTATTGAGGCATTTGTGTTTATGCCTAGAGACGCTCCAGAAGCAAATCAGATAGAAGTATATTTCACTGGAGGAGATTTAAATCTTGTCGATGGGCTAATAAGTGATGCAGGCATCATTTCTCGACAGAAAGCTGAGGAAATGGATCTTTTTGATGTATCCACTCTACAGGAGCCATACAGGGTGGAAGGAAAGAAAACCATGGGCTATGAAATTGCTGAACAGTTTAACTGGGAATTGCCTGACGTGATAATTTATCCAACCGGTGGAGGAACTGGGATAGTTGGTATGTGGAAGGCCTTCGATGAGATGGAGCAGTTGGGATGGATTGATGGGAGAAGACCAAGAATGTATGCAGTGCAATCAGATGGTTGTGCTCCAATAGTGAGGGCATTCGCAAATGGAGATGAATTTGCCACGCCATGGGAGGACGCTGATACATTTGCTGCTGGAATAAGGGTACCTGGAGCTATTGGCGATTATTTGATACTTCGAGCCATTAGGGAAAGTCAGGGTTCTGCCCTTGCTGTGTCAGACCACTCAATTCTTTCAATGATGAAGACTGTTGCATCATCAGAAGGCATGTTTATATGTCCGGAAGGTGCTGCAACTGCGGTGGCTCTCACCAAATTCATGGCGGAGGGGTCTATAGCTTCCAACGAGAGAGTTCTTCTCTTAAATACAGGTTCGGGACTGAAATACCTAGACTTGTTAGGAGACATTCAATCTAATCTAAAGGGTGATTCAGGCTAAATTCATATTCCTATAGTCTGTTTATCTAATTTCTACCGAGCTTACATGCGGTGCATAGATTGTTAGGGAATTTTCCATCAACATTTGGACCATTTCGTGGTCTGGAACACATTCAGGACATTCCTCATTCACCCCTTTTATGTACTTTATGATTAATTGGGAGTCTTCGAGGGATATGAATTCTAATGATCCACCTTCAGAGGCAACGATTATTTCCATATTGTCTAACACTGTTTTCACGCCGGCGTCTGTAGATTGAGCCACTTTATTCATTTCCTTTTGAGGTTGTTTATTAGCTGAGTCTCTCAAATACCGTTGCTACCCCTTGCCCACCTCCTACACACATTGTTACCAGCCCTAATTGTGAGTCACTTCGTTCCAACTCTTCCATTAATTTAACGGTCATTATTGCCCCGGTTGCTCCGACCGGATGGCCGAGACTTATTCCACTCCCATTCGGGTTAGTTTTTTCAATATCAAGCTCTAACTCTCTTATGCAATACAGCGCTTGGGAAGCGAAAGCTTCATTTAGTTCAATGACGTCTATGTCGTTGACAGACATACCTGCTCGGGCGATTGCTTTTCTTACGGCGGGGACAGGCCCAATTCCCATTATGGCGGGTTCAACACCTGCAACTCCACGAGTATGCCATTTCATTCGGGGAGTTATTCCAAGTGACTTTGCCTTTTCCTTTGACATCATCACGACCATCGCAGCGCCATCATTGATGCTCGAAGCATTACCTGCAGTGACCGTTCCATCTTTTTTGAAAACAGGCCTCAACCCTGATAAACCCTCAATGGTAGTGTCAGATCGAGGACCTTCGTCGGTGTGCACCTGTATTGGATCGGATCTTCTTTGTGGGACATCTACCGTAGTTATCTGGTTGGCAAATCTGCCTTCTGAAATTGCCGTGCTGGATCTCTGGTGGCTAATATATGCTAACTCGTCTTGCTCTTCTCTAGATACTCCAAAACGTTCGGCAACATTCTCAGCCGTCACGCCCATATGATACCTATTGACGGGACAACCGAGGCCTTCAGTAAGTCCGTCCCTTAAAGTGGAGTCTCCCATTCTTAAACCATCGAAACGTGCCTTGTAGTCAATGAGATATGGCACCTGGCTCATATTCTCAGTTCCTCCTGCTACTGCTATGTCAGCCTCACCAGTTTTTATCAATTGAGCTGCAATATTAATTGCTTCGAGACCTGAAGAGCATTGCCTATTTATTGCAATTGTTGGGGTTTCTTCGGGTATTCCTGACTTAAGAGAAGATAATCTAGCTGCGTAGCCCGCCTCAGCCGCTTGTACAGCATTTCCAATTACCACCTCATCAACCATATCGGCGGATATACCTGATCTCTCTAATGCAGACTTTATAGCTGTAGATCCTAGGTCTGGGGCACTGACGTCTTTAAATGATCCTCCAAACCTACCGACAGGGGTACGGGCTCCACTTACGATAACTACTTCTCTCATAGCTGCCTCCCGAATCCATTATTAACACATGAGTAAAATTTGGGATAAACATAACAAAGGGGTGGGAGGTGCGCAATTCTAACCAAGAGGTCTGGAATATTTTTGATTGACCAACTAACACTATCAAGTAGAAATGACTATGCTATTCTTCGATTGTCTATAGCTATTCAGTCAAGTGGATATTAAAGAAGGTTTCGAATGTTTGTAATAGGAACCGCAGGACATGTTGACCATGGAAAATCTACTCTTGTAAGGGCGATTACCGGAATTGATCCGGACCGGTTGCAGGAAGAGAAAGATCGAGGGATGACTATCGATTTGGGATTTGCTTGGTTTTCACTTCCTGGAGGGCAAGAAATATCAATTGTGGACGTTCCAGGGCATGAGAAATTCGTCAATAATATGCTGGCGGGGGTTGCTGGCATAGATATGGCCATGCTTGTTGTGGCAGCTGACGAAGGGGTCATGCCTCAAACACGGGAACATCTTGCAATACTAGACCTGCTTAAAGTTCCGGCTGGCGTCGTTGTATTGTCGAAAACAGATCTTGTTGATGAGGAGTGGGTTGATTTGGTGACAATGGATATTCAGGAGTTGATTGAAGGGACAGTTCTAGAAGGCTCATCTGTATATCCCGTTTCTGCTGAAAACGGATCGGGGATAGAAGATCTACTAGATGCCATTAATAACATGGTTACCACGTCGGACAATCGGTCGGATAATGGCCGACCAAGATTGCCGGTCGACAGATCTTTTACCGTTTCTGGATTTGGGACGGTGGTTACTGGGACTTTATTAGATGGGTCTCTAGAGATAGGGAAGGAAATAGAAATGTCACCCTCAGGACACAAAGGAAGGATCAGAGGCTTACAAAGTCATAAGAAAAAAGAAGATGTGGTGCTTCCCGGAACGAGAGTTGCGGCCAATATTAGTGGAATAGATCAAGATCAAGTTAGAAGGGGAGAGGTGCTCACGGTTCCTGGATGGCTACGACCCAGTGAAGCCTTCGACGTTAAACTGGATGTTTTGGATGATGTCGCTAATACTTTGAATCACAACATGTTTGTGACCTTGCATACCGGAAGCGACGAAGTAATTGCTAGACTGCGGCTTCTTGAGGAAGATAAGGCTGAGCCAGGGTTTTCCTATTGGGCCCAGATTAAACCTAATACTGCTACTCCGGTAGTAAAGGGTGATTATTTCGTCATTCGTTCAAACATGACGACGCTCGGTGGTGGAGTGGTGGTAGATACACACGCCAAACGACATCGCAGGAAGCATATTCCAACAATCAAAAGACTTGAATCATTGGAATCAGATTCTACTTCAGACATTATTTTAAGCACATTGGAATCCTCTCCTGGCTCTCCTATGGACGCTGTGGAGATGGCGGATAAATCTGGAATTAGTCTGCCGTTGGTTCGCAGCGAACTATCCACTATGAAAGAGGGAGGTTCGATTGTTGATATAGGTGGAGGGTTGTATTACAGCTCATTCAACTTAGAGAAGATTTCTTCATCTGTTGTGGCGTGGATTTCAGAGTATCACGATAAGTTCCCTTTGAGAATGGGAGCTCAAAGAGAGGAACTCAGAAGCCGGTTAAATTTGGCAAACAACGAGTATAATCCTTTGATTTCTTTACTGAAAAAGAGAGAGATCATTGATGAGGATGGATCGGTGGTCAGACTCTATGGCTATCATCCTTCACTAAAACCAGCCCAAGAGAAGGAGGCGAAGCTTTATTTGTCGAAGCTTGAAGAGAATCCTTATTCCCCTCCTACAAATCTCCAAGTTGATGAAGAAATTATCGGTTTCATTATTGAGCAAGGTCTTGTAGTACGGGTTGGTGATGGAATTGTATTCACGACTTCTGTTTATAACGATATGCTTGACCTAATCCGGCAACGAATAAATGATGAGGGAGAGATAACTGTAGGGGACGTAAGAGATATGTTCAGCACCAGTAGGAAATATGCTCTTGCCTTGATGGATTACTTGGATTATAGACAAATTACACGTAGGGTTGGAGATTCTCGTATTCTCAGGTAACCTCGTCTATCGTAAAGAAAGAGGAATTGGCGGTACATACTATTCATGAATTCAAATAGTGAGAATTCCACCTTTATAGGTATTTTGATTCCTGTGCGCGCCCTGCAGGTGTCGTATGCTTCAAATCTTCTCAGAGTTATCCAGGCGGCAATACGAGAATTGGCCCAGTCATCAAATCAGACTAACCAATTGTTGTCTGAAAGGCCGCCACCTGTACTGTCCAGCATAATTACTTTTTCTGATAATGAGTCTCTTATCAAGTTGTTTTTTACCCGTTCTGACTTACAGCATGATTTGCCTGTACTCACTGAAGAAATTGGTAAGATGTTCTTGAATTCTTTTAGGGAGTTTTTAAGTGGAAATTCTCAATCCAGCCTTTTTGGTTTTAATGTGCCAGAAAATCGTTCACAGCAAGACAGTTCCCTTCATAAAAGATATTCACAGGTATCGGGCCTCCTGAAGAGATATCCAGGAACCTCTCTATCCCATGCAGGGGTCTCGATCAAATTTACTGAAGATGGGTTTGGGGTGTATTGATTGGCTCTTGATTTAGAGAGAACGGCTAAACAGCTCGATGCGATGATGTCCGGGCTCAATAATTTTTCATCCGCTCATACTGATCGTCTCGCTGAGGCTGTAAGAGTCCTGAAAGAATTTCAAAGAGAAGTATTCCTGAAAAAAACTGATAGCTCATCGGCTGTGTTTCAGTGGACTCCTCCAGTATTTCCAGAAAAGCCATCAAAATCGATAGAAGAGCCATCTCTTCCTACCTCCTATGCCGTAATTGGGGTCGACGGTTCCCATATCGACGTAAATCGTCATATACCCGTAGATTGCTTTCTGATTAATACTGGTACAGCTCATCTCAGGTATGGGAACAAATCAGAGGCTCACCTATCAAGTGACCCACGACTGTTTGTGCCTCCTGATGAAACTGTGGTGAGCGACCCAGATAATCCGCATAAAGTTTTGCAGATACAAGGCACAATATTGGGCGCCATTCGGTCTGTAAAAGAGATAGAAACATTGGCCGAGGCTTTAAAGAAATCTGAACCTGGTAGTTTTGAAGACATACCGACTGTGGGCTTGGTAGATGGGACTCTACTATTGTTAGATTTGTTAAGACCCGGGATACCCGATTTTGTAATAGAGGCTGTGCTGGTAGAGGGATTTATAAGTGCTCTTAATGACATTAAGTTAGCGGCCCAGGAAAGAAAGATTGTAGTGGCAAGTTACATAAGTCTCCCCGGGAGTGATGAGATCATCGATGGTATTCGCCTACTTGCCTGTCCTTACGAGAAATCGGATTGTTTGTATCACTGTGGGGAGGTGAGGAAAGGTGCTCGACCTTGTGATAATTCAGCTGAAGGGATCTTGGACAGAGATCTAATGTCTGTGATTGTGAAAGATGGAGAGCGATCTGAACTTTTCAGTAGTAACTTTCAGATGGCCAGAAATTATTATGGAGATAATGAAATAACTTTTTTTTATTTAAACACTGGATATGAAATGGCGAGAGTGGAAATGCCATCTTGGGCATCATTAAATCAACAAAATGTAGATCTTGTTCATTCTGTTGTTATGGAGCAATGCAGGAAAGGTAGAGGATATCCAACAGCACTGATGGAGGCTCATGAACAGGCGGTTATATCCACAGCAGATCGCCGCTACTTCCTCAATCTTGTCGAAGAGGTTTTGGAGAACAATGGAATAGAGTTCACAACATCCCAGAAGGACAGGTCAAAACGTTTAAGATGGTTGTAATATGGTTGACATGAACACCCAATCCAATGAACACACCACGAGAATTGGGGAAGTAATCGAAAGTGATACCAATGAATTCACAACTCAATGCTATGAATTGTATGGTGCCCCTGCACTTGGATCGTTAGTAAAAGCAGGAGAGTTGGATTCTGTTTATGGTGTTGTCAGCTACTCTCATACTTCCGGATTAGATCCGACAAGGCGCCCCGTAGCTAGAGGTGAAGGATTGGCTTCTGAAGAACTGGTTTATGACCAAAACCCCCAGTTGAACAGGTTGCTTACCACAAACTTTAAAAGCACGATCGTCGGGTATGAAGTTGCTACTCAAATAACAGCATATTTACCACCGAGGCCGCCAAGAATTCACTCTTTTGTTATGCGTTGTGACAAGAGTGAAATTTTGACTTTCGCGAAATCACTCGATTTTATGAGTTCAATATTAGCTGCTAACTTACCTCAGTCCGATGACGTAGTGGCAGCATTCGTTAGACATGCCTGCCAAGCATTACCAGAAGAGACGGGACTTCGGGCTGAGTCGGCAAGGCGCTTGGCTTTGCTCCTTGGAAATGACACAAGACGGCTAGAAGGGATTCTGAGGAGGATTCCAAATGACTGACTTGAATAGGCTTGGATTGGTTGTAGCCGGATCACTGGGGGATGGAGTAAAAGTGCGCTTAAATAGTACCTCTTCCGTGGAAGGGGTAAAAGTAGGTTCTAATGTTGTTATTCAGGGTCAAGAAAGTAGATTTTTTGGCGTCGTAACCGATATAGCATTGGAATCATCCGATCCATCTTTGCAATTTAATCTCCCGGATGTCTCAGACAAATTCATAAGAGATACTTTAAGTGGCACCTCAGCATATGGGGCTATAACTGTGGAGCCTATGTTGACGATTGGTATTGATCAACAAGCAGATTCCACAGGTCCAATGCCTGCAAAAACTATTCCGGCTCATTTCTCCGAAGTGATGGAAGCTAGTGAAGAGGATATAAACAGCGTTTTTGGTTCTGAGGCTGATGGAGGATTCTGGATTGGTAGCCCTCTGGATATGGAGGCGAAACTTTGCCTTAATCTTGATGAGATGGTCAAAAGAAGTAATGGCGTTTTTGGCAAAAGCGGGACAGGTAAGACCTTTTTGACTAGGTTGCTTTTGATTGGCATTCTACAAAGTGGTAAGGCGAGTAATCTGATTTTTGATATGCATAATGAATATGGCTGGAAAGGCACGAGTGAGAGCAATCATGATGTAAAAGGCCTGAAGCAGCTATTTAGCTCCAAAGTATCTGTTTTTTCTATGGATTCAGAGAGTGCGGAAAGGCGGGGATTTGTCCCTGACCACGTAGTCAGTTTTGGATATTCGGACATAGCACCGGAGGATATACAACTTCTCAGAGAGACCCTAGATTTAACCTCGATAGCGGCTGACGCTGCATATTCACTTGAGGCTCATTTTGGACCGGGTAGATGGTTCAACTCATTTATAAACTTATCGAGTGAGGCAACCAATGAACTGGCTAGTGAAATCAATGTTAACAGTTCCGCGTTGGCAGCCCTTAGAAGGCGTCTTGAACGTTTGACGCGGTTTGATTTTGTTTCTCAGGATAGAGTTGAGGATTCATCTGAGATGATTTTGCAGAGACTTAACGCTGGTCAACATGTTGTACTTGAATTTGGAAAGCACGGCAATAACCCGACTGCGTATATGTTGGTTGCAAATATACTCACGAGGAGGATATACAACAGGTATCAGAGGCAGAAAGAACTTGCAATGGGAGATAAACTTGCTGAACCTCCTAACTTAGTGATCACGATTGAGGAGGCTCATAGGTTTTTGAGTTCATCTATGTCTGGACAGACTATATTCGGAACTATCGCTCGTGAGATGAGAAAATATAACGTAACTCTTTTGGTGGTTGATCAGCGTCCCAGTGATATAGATGAAGAAGTAATGAGTCAGATAGGTACCAAAGTGTCATGTCTGCTTGATAGTGGAAGAGACATAGACTCTGTTTTATCAGGGGTGTCTGGAAATAGAAAATTGAGAGGGGTACTCGCCAGATTAGAATCCCGACAACAAGCTCTAATATTTGGACACTCTGTGCCAATGCCAGTGGTCGTTCGTACAAGAGATTATGGAAGCGCGCAATCATATTCTGATTTGGGAGATGTATCTGTTAGTAACGGAGATTCAAAGAAGGCTTTAGAGGACCTCTTTGGACCTTCTTAACCTGATTCTAGTTGGTTAAGATGCTCGTCATCCAAACCGAAATGATGAGCAATTTCGTGGATCAGAGTTTTCGATATTTCCTCTGCCACTTCTTCCTCTGTATCGCATATGGATTCAATAGGTTTTTGGAATATCGTTACCTTGTCCGGCAATACCATGTCATAACCGTATCGCTCTGTTAAGGGTATACCTTCGTAGAGGCCAAGGAGGTCCATCGCGTTCTCGATGCCTGTTCCGACTATTTGGTTCATTGAAGCGACATCATCGACGACGATATCGACATTTTGGAGCGAGTGGCGAAACTCGTCAGGCAAATCATACAGCGCCTGACTAACGAGTCTTTCAAACTGTTCACGAGAGATTGAAGTCACTAACTAATGGTATCAAAAAAAGCCGTTCTTGAAAGCGTCAAATAATTCTGTTGACCCTTCAGGTAGTCTGGGATATCTTGACTTATGTTTCTAATGGATTACTAGGAGTAAATATGAAAGTTACAAAAATTAAAAGCTTTCCGATTACAGATGATGCGGGTCGACTTTATTTCATCGTGAAGGTCGAAACTGATTCTGGAATTTACGGTCTTGGTGAAGTAGGAATAGCTCGCTGGGGTGCCGCAATAGGGAAGGCTATAGACCATTTATCGGAGATTGTTGTGGGTGAAGACCCATTTAGCACTGAAAAATTGTGGCAGAGGATGTTTAGAGGTAGCTTTTTTCCCGCTGATAAAGTTTATTCATGCGCAATTAGTGGCATAGATATAGCTTTATGGGACATAAAAGCCAAGGCATTAGATATGCCTCTCTATAAACTATTGGGAGGCCCGGTGAGAGATAAGGTAGTGTGTTATCCACATACTGCTGGGAGCAACATTTCAGAATTATTAGAAAGCTGTAAGAAACACATCGATGAGGGTTGGAAGTTTGTTAGATGGCACCAACCTGAGACTGGGCCAACTTTTGATTATGTTGATAATTTTAATACGCTTGAACCGGTGGAGTCTATTAAAATTGCTGAAGAACAGATGGGTGTTATTAGAGACGCCGTTGGAAAAGATATTCAAATCTGTTTTGACGTTCATACTCGATTAGATACCGCTCATGCTGTAACTTTGTGTAGAGCTGTGGAGCAATTTCGTCCGTTTTTTATGGAGGATCCCTTAAGGTCAGAAAATCCTGCCAGCTATAGAACCATAGCAAGACATGTAGCAGTGCCTATTGCTGCTGGTGAACAGTGGGCGAGTAAATGGCCTTTTAGGGAGGTGATTGAGGAGGAACTTATAAACTATGCTCGTATAGATTTGTGCATAGTCGGAGGTCTGACAGAGGCTTTAAAAATAACTCATTGGGCCGAAACGCATTATATTGATATTGTCCCTCATAACCCATTAGGTCCTGTCAGTGCGGCAGTTTGTGTAGCTTTATGTATGGCTTCAACGAATGTAGGGGTTCAGGAAATGCCGCAGAGACCAGGAAGCTATGCTACAGATCTATTTCCTAAACAGATTGAATGGGAGGACGGATTTGCATGGTGTCCTGATGAGCCGGGTATGGGGGTGGATTTTGACGAAAACGTTGCTGAAACTCGAGTTGTAGATCCAACCGGTTGGACACCACAACTAAGACGAAATGATGGATCCTTCACAAATTGGTAGCATCAGAAGTAATCACATGTTGTTAGCATAGCCATTTGCGTTGTATCCTAAGCACCGTTTTCAACGCAAATGGAATAAATAGAGAATTCCTTTAGTAATAGCCAATCTAGGAGGATTAATGAAATGACCGATCTTCGTAAAACGGTCGCCATTGTCGGAGTTGATGAGTCCGATGAGATAGGCAAAGTACCTGATAAATCGAACTTAACCCATCATGCTGAGGCAGCCTACAACGCTCTGGAAGACGCTGGGATGTCCATTAAGGATGTTAATGGATTGTTCACTGCTGGGACTTCAACCCTGAATTTAGCTGAATACCTTGGCATTGAGCCAAGTTTCACTGATACCACTGCTGTAGGAGGGTCTTCGTTTATCATTCACATTGCTCATGCTATGGCAGCTATTAATGCTGGTTACTGTGATGTGGCACTCGTCACGCACGGAGAAGCTGGGCGAAGCCGGAGAAGCCGCCCAGGTGGAGATGACGCAGATCCGGGGTCTCAGTTTGAAACCCCATATGGATTCTTGGGAGCGCCAATTAACTATGCTATGGCTGCTCGCAGGTACATGCACCAATATGGTGAAGAATATGCTAGACAAGGGATGGCTGAGGTAGCAGTAGCGACTCGTAAATGGGCTCAGCTTAACCCTAAGGCATACATGAAAGACGATATGTCATTTGATGATTACCATAATTCTCGATGGATTTCTGAACCCTTCCATCTTTTTGATTGCTGTCTTGTAACCGACGCAGGAGGTGCTTATGTTATTACCTCTGCTGAGAGAGCGAAAGATGCGAAGAAAAAACCTGTCTGGGTTCTGGGCGCTGCCGAGTCGCATGACCACAACCTAATCAGCCAGATGCCTGACCTCACAAGGACAGTTGCGAAAAATACCGGTCCGGCTGCTTTGGAGAGATCGGGAGTAACTCACGACGATATTGATCTTGCCATGATTTATGACTCATTTACTTACACGGTTCTTGCTACCTTAGAAAGCCTTGGTTTTTGTGGGCCAGGAGAGGCTCCGGATTTTGTGGCAAATCAGAGAACAGCTCCTGGTGGCGACTTTGCAATGAACACTTCGGGAGGTGGGCTCTCGTACACTCACTCTGGGATGTACGGTATGTTTTTGGTTCTGGAGGCTGTTAGACAGCTCAGAGGTGAATGTGGGGATCGCCAATTAGATGACCCCAAGCTTTGCCTTATCAATGGCACGGGAGGATCTCTTTCCTCTACCGGTACAACCGTTCTGGCAATAGATTAGGAGCAACTAGGAGTAATTTAACATGGCTTATAACAAACCTATACCAGTACCACAGGGAGAATCGGACGTATATTGGCAGAAGGCGAAAGAACATGAGCTCTGGCTTAGGAAATGCAATTCCTGTGACACGGCCTACTTTTATCCCCGAGATATATCACCTTGCTGTTTCTCGAAGGATACTGATTGGATCAAGGCTAGTGGAAAAGCGTCATTGTTTACCTACGGTATTGTTCAAAGGGCTCCGCATCCAGGATTTGTGGATGATGTTCCCTTCGTGACAGCGATCGTGGAGTTGGAAGAGGGCCCTAAGATGGCTACTAACATAGTTATAGATAATCCCACTTTTGACAATTTGCAGATCGGAATGGACCTTGAAGTAGTATTTGAAGATATTACAGAGGAGCTTGCACTTCCCAAGTTCAAACCAGCTTAATTTTTTTTGTGAAATGAGAAGGTACTTCTATGTAGGGGTACTTTCTCATTTAGTTGGTGAGCTGTGAAAAAGAGAGTCTAATTCTAGGAAGTCTTTTCTTCTCGAGTATTTTTGCAGGTGGTGCAGGGGCATAAACTCCTCAGCACATCAAAAGGGAATATTCCAGTGTAGTGAGCGTCACTCCAAAGGAACTGAATAGCGTAATTCCCGATCATTAGATGGTCTTCGGCCTTCAGATCGTTGGGCACCGATGCTGGATCCAGCAGCTGTCTTTTACTCCATTCTTCAACACATTCAGCACACTGACAGCTTATTCTTACTTCTCGAGCACCGTAACTGCTTTCATGCCCGTCATTCCATCTAATGAGAATTTTTTCACCATAAAGCCCGACTTTGGCTATTGATATTTGATCTGGCAATTTTGTCCTCCATGGTGGTGGGTTTGAATCTGAGTCAGGGCAGTGCATCGACGGTGACAAAGTGATTTTGGGTGGTTAGAAAATGTCTTCCTTCTAGTCTAAGACTCCAATGTAGGGCAAGTTCCTGAATCGATCTTTGAAGTCCATGCCATACCCTACTACAAAAAGATCTTGGATCGTATGTCCAAGGTAGTCTATTGTAACGGGAATTTCTCTCCTTGACGGCTTATCAAGTAGGACACATGTTTGGAGAGTTTTCGGGTTCAATAGTTTTACCTGGTTTATGAGAAAATCCAGTGTTTTCCCTGTATCTACAATGTCTTCTACGATAATCACATTGGAGTTAGATATATCTTCTAGGTTGGGACTGGCATAAGATATTTCGCCACTTGATTTCCCAGAATAACTAGAAACGGTAGTAAAACTTACTTTTACTTCACCATCTAATTCTCTCATGAGGTCAGTGGTGAAACATATTGAACCTTTTAACACGGATAACAGGGTAACTGGGCCTGTGTGGTTTGCACGTATTTCTTTTCCCAGTCTTGATACTGTGGAGGATATTGTAGATTTACTTAAGAACGTACGTAATTTCATGGCAATATATAATCATATTTTAGATACCATTGTTGGTTGGAAAGTTAATATAAAGTGAGATTGGACTTCCAAAGACCTCTACGATACTAAACGACGCAAATATCTATAGAAGGTGAATTGGTTTAGGCGGAACAGAGGAAATCATGTTTCCCTTGAAAAATGGGGAAACATATCTCAAGGCAGATTTCACTTAAAGAATTTTATACTGAGTGGATATATATGATTGTGAGAGTGAGTAGAATAACCCTGATTCTTCCATCTCGTTCTTTGAAAGAAAAACGAGGGATACTTAAATCCGTCATCGAGCGTATTTCTAATAGATTCAAGGTGTCAATAGCTGAAGTAGATAGTAATGACATGCCAGATATAGGAGTTCTTGGACTGGCGGTTGTTAGCACAAAGTCTAGACATGCTGAGTCGGTTCTAAATAAGAGTATTATGTTTCTTGAGAACTCTCGGCCTGACGTTGAAGTATCAAATATTCAGAGTGAAACCGTTTCAGGATTCTGAAATATTTGGGGTTTTTACCACTGTATTAAAATAATAAAAATTTAAAAATGATGTGAGCTTATACAAATGGGACGTCGTAAACTCGGTTTGGAAGTTAATAGGCCTGGCAGGACTCCGGGAGATCCAGATATATCCATACCAGTCGCACAGGACCTTCTTAAGGTAAAAGGAGTCCCTATTCGGGATCCGGAGGTTTCTTATTACAGCAGGGAATTTCCTCTTGAAAGCTTTTCCCTGACTGAAAGCGCCTCAGCTGCATGGGCTGAGAAGGAAAGAGAGAAGGTTAGTCCAGAGATATCCAAACTTTATTCGGATTATCAGAAAAAAATACTTCCGTGGGTCGATAGATTAGCGGATATTTCAAAACGTTCACCTTCATTGAGTTCTGATGGCACGGATATTTCCAATGCTGTGAGAGCTAAGGCCAGAGAATTGGGATATGGAGAGGTAGGGTTTGTTCGATTCGACAAAAGATACATTTACAGCAGTAGGCGGCCTCATGTTAGACAGGATCTACCTAATGCAATATGCCTTGCTGTAGAGCAAGACTACGTTAAGACTCAGGAAATACCTAGTATGACCGCAGAAGAGGCTCAAGGGGATGCCTATTTAAAACAGGCAGAGCTATCAATCATGCTGGCAGAA
>Ga0209034_10000066_pt1 | contig 49731 bp, 57 predicted proteins | sample MarorgKNORR_S2LV_2_FD_188219 | JGI IMG/M metagenome (GOLD analysis project Ga0209034, IMG submission 188219) | Marine microbial communities from the Southern Atlantic Ocean, analyzing organic carbon cycling - 250m_A/KNORR_S2/LV (SPAdes) (version 2) | ecosystem: Environmental > Aquatic > Marine... | reverse complement strand
TGATGGCATTTATCCCATGACCGTTCAGATAGTTGGCAAGGGATCTCTCTATGATCCTAATAATGAAAGAGTTCGTTCTTAACTGGAGCAAGATAAACTGATGACAGAAAGGAAACGTCGAAGACAAACTGGTGGAAGAAGAAAGAAAAGAGCAGCCAGAGAACAAGGCGCAAGAAATTATCGACCATATATTGAGCGCAATATTCCGTATTTTGAAATTTTAAATGAGGAAGGACTGGCTTTAATAGAAAAGAACGCCGATATTCTACTTGAGGAAATTGGAATTGAGTTCCGTGATTTCCCGAAAGCGTTAGATTTATTTAAGAATGCTGGTGCTGATGTTGATGATGAGTGCGTTCATTTTCCGCCAGGATTTTGTCGGGAAATCATTCAATCAAATGCCCCAAGAGAATATATACAGCACGCAAGGAATCCAGCTAATAATGTTATTATTGGGGGGCGAAGAACAGTTCTTGTTCCAGCTTATGGGTCACCATTTGTTAGAGATTTAGATAAAGGTCGGCGATACGGAACAATTGAAGATTTTAGAAATTTCGTAAAATTAGCATACATGAGCCCAAATCTTCACCACTCGGGGGGAACTATATGTGAGCCAGTTGATGTACCTGTCAATAAACGTCACTTTGACATGATATACAGTCATATCAAATACAGCGATAAACCATTTATGGGATCAGTAACACATCCAGAAAGAGCTGAAGATACTGTGTCAATGGCGAAGCTAGTTTTTGGCGAAACCTTTCTCGAAGACAATACTGTCTTAACCAGCTTGATTAATGCTAACTCACCTTTAACGTTTGATGACACAATGCTTGGTGCTGCCACTGTGTATGCTGAGAATAATCAAGCAACAATGATTTCACCCTTTATTCTAGCTGGAGCAATGTCGCCAGTTTCCATAGCAGGTACCGTTACACAGATTCTTGCTGAAGCACTTGCAGGCATGGCTTATATTCAACTTCTTAAACCAGGAGCTCCGGTAATATTTGGGGCATTTGCAAGCGCAGTTAATATGCAATCAGGAGCCCCCACATTTGGCACTCCAGAGCCTGGTCATGTAATGACGATTGTGGGTTCGCTTGCTAGGCGATTAGGCGTGCCCTTTCGAAGTGGTGGTGGGTTATGTGCATCAAAAATTCCAGATGCGCAAGCTGCTTATGAATCAGCTAATACAATGCAAGCTTCTGCCTTAGCGGGGGTCAATTTTATGTTGCATACAGCTGGCTGGCTTGAAGGCGGTCTTTCTATGGGGTATGAGAAATTTATAATGGATGCAGATCAAGCAGGAATGCTTGCTGTGATGCTTGAAGGTGTTGAATTATCTGAAAATGCTCAAGCAATGGATGCCTTCAGGGAGATTGGTCCAGGCGGTCACTTTTTAGGTGCGGCGCATACACAAGCTAATTTTGAATCTGCTTTTTATCGGTCTGAACTCGCTGATAACAATAGTTTTGAGCAATGGGAAGAAGAAGGAAGTTTAGACTGTGCAATGCGTGCCAATTTAAAATGGAAAAAAATGTTAAAAGAATACGAAGCTCCAAAATTGGATCCTGCAATTGATGAAGCTTTACTTGAGTTTATAGCTAAGAGAAAATCTGAGTTTGAAGATAGGGATTATTGATTTAAATCATTAAGATGTATTTTTCTCTTTTGGAGCCATTATTTAATCAGTGTAGTATTAACGCATGAGAAATTTGATCTTAATATCGTTCTTGGCCACGTCAATATTCATAAACTCCTCTTGGGCATTACCAACAGAATACTCAGCAATTTATAATGCCAAGTTAAAGCAAGCAGACGGGGTCCTGGCAACTCAACTCAAGAAAAATGGTGATGTCTATAGCTTTGAATTAATAACTGAACCAACCGGTTTTTGGAAAGTAATTACAAAAGGTTCTGTCATAGAAAGAAGTAGATTTGTTATAGAAAATGATCAATTAAAAACCTATGACTATCATTTAATTGACACCATAAGAAAAAAATCAAGAGAGTCTGAGTCAGAATTTAATTGGAGTACCTCTAAGATCACTGGTTATTATAAAGACAGAGAAATTGATATTCCCCTAGAAGGTAAAACTTTGAGTCGTATTGTTTTACAGTTGCAAATTATGCATGACCAGGAAAAACAAATTGCCTCTACTGATTATCTGATTCTGGATAAAGATGCTTTGAAAAAGATCACTGTGTTTCCTGAAGAATTTATTACAGAAACAAGCGTCCCTTTTGGAAAATTTCAAACCATTAAAATTAGTCATCAAAGTGAAAACTCAGAGCGACTAAATTCTTTATGGCTTGCACCTGAGCTAAATTTTATTCCTATTAAAATATCTCAAAGTATCAATGGAAAAACGAGTTTTGAAGCAAATCTAACCCAGCTCATTTTTTAATATTGTAAACTTTTTTTTGACAGTATATACTGACCGACCGATCGGTTAGTAGTTAGCATATGAATGGTATAGATTTAATATATAGGACAGCAGGAAAACTCTTTGCAGATAAGGGTTTTGGCTCAGTATCCATGGGTGAGATTGCTGAGAAATGTAAGATGAGCAAAGCCAATCTTTACCACCACTTCTCCTCTAAAAATGACCTTTATGAAAAAATTATTCTTAGAGCGCTACAAAACACCTCAGATATTCTTGATAAAGCTGAACAAATTGATGACACCTACATTAAAAAAATAAAATTTACTGCAAAAGAACATCTAAACCAATTAATTCTAAATTCTCAAGAATACAAATTACTTGCTCGTGAATCTTCAGACCTGGGAAATAAAGATAGGACTCCATTCTCTATTGGTCTATTTCAGCAAAACTTAAGCCAAATGATTAATCTAATAGAGCAAGCGAAAAAGAATAAAGAAATAACTGAACAATGTGACAGTAGAATTCTTGCGTTCCAATTAATATCACCAAATTTTTCTTATCTTGTTTTTCAAAGACTGTTTACACAAATCTTTGAAGAATTAGATGACACCAATTATGAACATTTCTCTGAGACTCTTACAGAGAATTTACTCAATGGAATTGTAAGAAAATGATCAATCTTCTTAAAAATTTATCGATTGGACTAAGTACTCTATTGCTTTTGGTTGCTCAAACATCTATGGGCCAGATCACAGTCAGTACAACCACCGTAATCACAATGAATCTTAATGAGGAAGATAATGTCATGGGCATGATCTACAGTCGCTCATCACCAGAAATTGCAGCTGAAGTATCTGGAAGAGTCATTTCAGTGATAGCTGATATAGGAGATGTTGTTGAGAAAGGTCAGGTTCTAGCACAAATTGCTTCAGAGAAATATGATCTTCAGTTAGCTCAATCAAAAGCTGAAATAGCACGTTTATCAGCACTGCTTGTTAATCAAGAATTGGATTTAAAAAGAGCTGAGAAACTGTTTAAAGATAATCTTGTTTCTGAAGAAATGGTGGATAGAACTAGAGCTGAATTTAATGCCCTAAGTGAACAAATCAATGCTGCCAATGCACAATTAAGAAACAGTGAACGATTAATTGAAGAAACAGAGATTAAAGCTCCAATCAAAACTAAAGTAGCTGCAAAGCATATTGATATCGGAGATTTTGTGCAAAATGGGATGATTGTTTATGAGCTTGTTGATACTAAAAATCTAAGAGTTGGCCTCTCCTTTCCAGAATATCAAAGCCTAAAATTGAAGAAAGGATTAAAAGTATTTCTAACTACTCCAACTTCTATAGATGAGAATGTCGAGACTGTAATTAAAGAAATAAAACCTAATGTGAATTCTAACAATCGCTCAATAACGGCTATTGTTGATTTTGATAATCCTGGGTCCTGGGTACCAGGGGCAAGCACGCAAGCAAGAATTATTCTATCAACTTATCAAGATGCATTAGTGCTTCCACAGTTAGCTGTAGTTCGTCGTTCTGTTGGTGATGTTGTCTATCTTATTCAAAATGATACAGCGGTTGAACAGCAAGTGGATACTGGCATAGAAAAAGATGGGCTTGTTCATATAAAATCTGGCTTAAAAAAAGGGGATATAGTCGCTCTTGATGGTGCAGGATTCTTAACCAACGGTACGCAAATTAAAATAAATAATGATTAAATGAGCATCGCTGAAATATCAGTTAAACGTTATGTATTTGCAGCAATGGTGAACCTGCTTATCATCTTATTTGGGATCATCTCTGTGAACCGAATATCTATTGATAGATCACCTGACATTGATTTTTCGCTCATCTCAGTGACAACTATCCTGCCAGGAGCAAATCCTGATGTTGTTGATTCAAGTGTAACCAATATTGTAGAGGGAGCTGTCAATAGTATCCCTGGCATTGAAGATGTAAGATCAAGATCAGCACCTGGTGTTTCTAATGTTTTTGCTCAGTTTTTTTTAGAAAAAGATCTTGAAATTGCATTCAACGACGTCCAGTCCAAAGTTAATCAAATTCTATATAAACTACCTGAAGATGCAAAAACACCAATCATCACTAAAATTGAAACCGGAGAAATACCAATCATATGGCTTTCACTAAGTGGTGACAGAACCTTACAAGAACTGAGTGTTTATGCAAAAAATACTATTAAAAAAAGACTGGAAACCATTGATGGAGTGGCCAGCATAGTCATTGGCGGTGAACAAGAACGAAACATCAGGGTCAACCTAAATTTTGATCGAATGAGTGCTTTTGGCATTACAGTTCAAGATATTGTTTTAGCTTTTAAGAATGAGCATATCAAGCTACCAGGAGGCTTTTTAATTGATAATAAGAAAGAGGATCTGCTTAAGCTCGATCTAGAATCTCATAGCCCCAGAGAGGTTGGCAAAATCATTATTGGTTATGATCAAAGTCGGTCTATTAGATTGTATGATATTGCCGAAATTATTGATGATGTATCAGATTTTAGAAAGATCGCTAGATTTAATGGAAAACCAGCCATTGGTATTGGTGTGACAAAAATTCGAGGTGAAAACACTGTAGAAATTGTCGAGAAAGTAAAAGAAAGAATTGAAACAGTTATTAATCCAACGTTACCTGAAGGCATAATCATTGATATAGCTACTGATGATAGCGAGTATATTTATTCTTTAATCAATGGCTTAGGACAAAACTTAATAGCAGGAACCATATTTGCAGCTTTAATTGTGCTGGTGTTCTTGAGGAGTTTTTCTAGTATGGCTATCGTTGGTGCCACAATTCCTGTCTCTTTATTTGGCTCAATTTTTATTATGTATCTCTTTGGTCTCACGTTGAATACGATGACGATGCTAGGACTACTACTATTAATAGGAGTGGTTGTTGACGATGCAATTGTTGTTCTTGAGAACTCACAACGTAATCTGAATATGAACAGGTCAAATCCGGATCGATACGCAGCGAGTATCAAAGGAGCGAATGAAGTATTTTTACCTATTGTTGCATCGACTCTGGTATTGGTCGCTCTATTCACGGTTGTTTTCTTTATGGAAGGTATTGCTGCAAGATTTTTTAAATCTTTTGGCATAGTTGTATCCACAGGTGTACTAGTCTCAACTTTTGTAGCACTGACATTAACACCGATGCTGTGCTCTAAGTTCTTAAAGCCCACAAAGAATAAAAATGGTCTTTTTGGCCGTTTTGATGACAGTTTTAAAAAGGTCGAAGTTCAATATCGATTATTGATTCATTGGTCATTGGATCATAAAAAGAATATCTTATTGTCAGCTTTACCCATAGTCCTGGTTACCCTGGTCTTATTTAGTCAACTCGGTGGAGGTTTTTTCCCTGAAGAAGATGAGGGTCAATTTATGATTACGGTAAAAACACCAGTTGGTACTGGTCTCGAATACACCAATGATCGACTTTTAAAAGTTGAATCCTTAGTTAAAGGCTATGATGACATTGAATCACTTTTTACTGTTATGGGATCAGGGATTGATAGCCAAGCCGTAAATATAGGTGTTATTTACGTTAAATTAAAACCGAGAAATATAAGGAAACTAAAACAATATGAAATGATTCCAATGATTCGTGAAGATCTAAAAGTAATACCTGGAATTAAAGCATTTCCATCAAGCTTTGCGTTTGCTTCTGGAACTCGAGGTGAGGCTATGCAATTTACTGTTTCAGGGCCCGATTTAAGTGTCTTAGAATCATCAATCAAAAAGTTCTTGGATAAATTAGACGAAAGCCCAGAAATAGGTAATGTTGACTCAAGTCTAGAAATGAATTTACCTCAAGTTAACCTTAATCTTAATCGAGAGTTAATATCAGAATTTGGTCTCTCAACCAGAGCTGTGGCTGAGGCTGCTAATATTTTTGCAGGCGGTATTGATGTGGCTAGATACAATGATTCTCCAGGTGACGGGGAAAGATATAAAGTTCGACTCAAAGCTGAACGTGACATGACCATAGGTGATCTTAATAAAATATATTTAAGAACACCGGACAATAATCTAGTGAGATTAGACACAGTAGCAACTTTTATAGAAGATGTGGGCCCTGCAGAAATCACTCGCTTAGACAGAGGCTACAGTACTTATTTTTATAGTGACCCTACAGTTCCAATAAGTGAAGCTATTAACATCATTGAAACAGCGGCTGAAGAAACTTTACCATTAGGTTATGAAGTTGGTTTTTTTGCACGAGCAAAAGAATATAAAAGAACCAGTACTCAAATGCTTTTTGCCTTTCTCACCGGCTTACTCTTGGTCTATATGGTGCTGGCCTCACAGTTTAATTCTTTCAGTCAACCATTGATTATTATGGTCTCACAACCCTTAGCTATCATTGGAGGTACTTTTGGTTTATGGCTAGTGGGTTCAGCCCTCAATGTGTTTTCAATGACTGGTCTTGTATTACTTACAGGCCTGGTTGCCAAAAATTCTATTCTATTAATTGATAGAACTAATCAAGAAAGAGAAAATGGGCGGAGCATTGATGAGGCATTATTAGAAGCTTGCCCTAGAAGACTTAGGCCTATTTTAATGACAACGCTCACACTAATATTAGCTATGTTAATGCCAGCTCTGGGAATTGGTGAGGGCACTGAACTGAGTCAGCCGCTTGCCATTGCTGTGGTAGGAGGCATGATTAGTTCAACTTTTTTAAGCTTGATCGTTGTGCCTATTATTTATTCTTGGTCAGAAAAGAATAAATTCTCTTCAGTTTAAATCTTTTCTAAGATTTCTTTAACGTTGAACGTATGATTTTGCGTGCCATTGCTTGCCACCTTTATTGATCCCATCATTGAGCCAATTTTACCGCTCTGCTGCCATGACATTTGATGACAGATACCGTAAATTAATCCGGCACGATAAGCGTCCCCACACCCTGTTGGATCTAAGTCTTTTGTAGCCTTTATAGGCTCAATAATTATTCGTTCATCGCCAACAAAAATTTCTGAGCCTTTATTGCCTTTAGTGACAACAGCAGCTTTTAAATTTTTTACTATATCTTTCAGTGGCTTACCTGTAATTTCAGAGATAAGGTTAGCCTCATATTCATTTAAAATAATCCAATCTGAGAGCCCTATGATTTTCTCAATTTCATCTTTATTAAACATTGGTAACCCTTGACCTGGGTCATACATAATCGGAATAGATTGTTCATGTAGTTGCTCTGCATGCTCAATAGTGCTTTGTTTTCCATCAGGAGCAATAATGGCCATTTCGATGTTATCAGTAAGAGAAATAGGGTTTTTATGCCCTTCATCCATAGCTCCAGGATGAAATGAGGTTAATTGATTATTGTTACTATCTGTGGTGATGAAACATTGAGCGGTATACATATTATCTATAATTTGAATAGCATCTTTTGAGATGTCATTTTTCTCCAACCAAGAGCCATAACTATCAAAATCTTGCCCCACTGTGGCAGTGATGATTGGCTCAATACCAAGTAATTTGAGGTTATAGGCAATGTTGCCTGCGCATCCTCCGAATTCTTTTCTTAACCTAGGAACATTAAACGCAACACTCAATATATGAATTTGATCGGGCAGAATATAATCGCCAAACTTGCCATCAAATTCCATTAAATTATCGTAAGCTAATGATCCACATACCACTACTGACATAGTGTTTCTCCTTTCAAATCAGTTTAATGACATTCTTTTTTCAATTTCATTAATTTCTTTAGACAGTTTACCAGTCAAAACCTCACAACCTTTTTTTGTGACCAAAACATCGTCTTCAATTCTTACCCCAATTCCACGCCAAGATTTTTGGACCTTTTTGTTCTTTTTCGAAATATAAATCCCTGGCTCAATTGTTAACACCATTCCAGGTACAAATTTTTTCGCTTTCCCAGCATCACTCATATAAGACCCTACATCATGAACATCCATTCCTAACCAGTGGCCAATACCATGCATATAAAAATCCTTATAAGCCTCATTCTTAATCAATGATTTAAGAGAACCAGAAAGCAACCCTAGCTTCCTTAAGCCTTTGGTGATGTTAATAATTGCGTTATTTTGAATATTCTCAAATGTCTGTCCTGGTTTAACTGATTCAATTGCCTTCTTCTGAGTGTCTAAAACAATTGAATAAATGGCTTTTTGTTGTTCATTAAAGGTCCCAGAAACTGGGAGTGTCCGTGTGATATCTGCAGCATACATTTGATGCTCACAACCAGCATCTGTAAGGAGTAAATCACCTGATTTCAAAATATCCTTGTTTTCAATATAGTGAAGAGTACAAGCATTATTTCCTGAAGCAACAATACTGTCATAAGCAGGCACAGCACCGTATTGCCCAAATTGATGATTAATAGACGCTTGAATTTGATATTCATAAACCCCATCTTTACATTCATCCATAACTTTATAGTGAGCCTCGACGCTAATTCGAGCTGATTCTTTCATTCGGCTAATTTCTTCTCTGGATTTAACTAGGCGCATGTCATGGATTATAGGTTCTAAGGAAACTACCTCATTAGGCACTACCCCGCCTCTTCTTTGATTAGCTCTGACCTGATTAAAAGTATCAATCACTTTTTTGTCATAATCATTTTGATTGCCTAAGGTGTAAAAGATTTTTTGTCGATTAGGAAAGACGTCAGTTAGGACTGCAATAAGATCTTCTATTTTATAGGATTGGTTTGCATCAAAATTCCGTTTAGCTCCAATCAATCCTTCCATATGACCATCCCATATTTCTTTTAGTGGGTCTTTTGGGCGTACTAAAAGTATGAACTCACCTTCTGGCCTTCCTGGTGCAAGTATCATTAAGGCATCAGGTTCAGAAAACCCTGTGAAATAAAAGAAATCACTATCAGGTCGATAAGGGTAATATGTATCCCTACTTCTGTTTTTAGAAGGTGCTGTCGGAAGAATAGCAATGCCATCCTTACCAATCATTCTGCTTAATTTATTACGCCTTTTTTTATACTCAAGACTCATTAGCCTGACCTCTTAGATTTTCATAAAATAATTGCACACCCACACGTACGTATTCAACTAACTCCATTAGAGCTATTTCTTCCTCTTCTTCTTGTAAAATAGCATTAGGATCCAGTGTAGAGATTTGAGAAAAATCTTCAATTATTTCAGGCACTTCACCATTACCAATGCCCTTGATATCAAGATTCAACTCTGCAATACACATTCCACAACCATCAATAAAACCTGAGCACCATAAAGCTAAAGCAAGCGCTCTGACTTCAATAGGTTCTGATTCATCAGGTAAGAGAGGCTGAAAATCCAATACATTACTTTCAAACAGATTTTCTTGTTCTTCAATAATTTCAGTTAAAGCTGTATTAAATTCTTTCAGCTGTAACGAGATTATCTGATGATCATCATTTGAATCTTCGCTAATTAGATCATTAAATTCCTTAATGCCAAAGCACAAACGAGAACAAATTATCCCATGATATTCTGAAATATTATTGGTGATCGATGCTGCGATTCTTATTTTATCTAAACTCTTATAATCCAAAGTTAAGTCTCTTTTTTTTTAGATATTATACTGATTTGACCGATGGGTCATGACAAATTATAGTGTATATTATGGCTAAAATATCAGAAAAACAAGTTTTACAATCCATAGAGGCTTTAGAATATAAAATTAATAGCCTCATTGAAGAAAAAGACCGTCTTTATGTTGAATATCAATCACTTAAAGAAGATAACGAAGACCTAGTAAAGGAATTGCAACTTCTCCAAACACAAAAAGAAAGAGCCAGAATGAAGGCAGAAGATATTCTTCAACGAATTAATGATATTGAGTCGAGCGCATGAGTGAGCCTGTCACGATTGAAGTAATGGGTGAACAATTCACAATTAAATGTTCACCAGAACAAAAAACAAATCTCATTAAAGCTGCAGCTCTTGTCCATGAAACCATGAAAAAAATTGATGAACAAGGAACCGCCTTCGGCTTAAATAGAATTGCAGTCATGGCAGCTCTAAATATTGCTAATGATGCTATAACAGGTAGCGCCGACATGGCGACTAAAATTAGAACCGAATACGATGCAGAATTAGATTTATTGGAAGTGCAAAAGAAATTAGAAATTATCCATAATCAAGTTGAAAATTCACTTACTTCCAATAAAGATTTAAAGTTACAATAGACAAGAAGATTGCCTGCGGTGAACGAGTATCATTAAAGGACTCTCGGCCCTTAATTACATACTTTGGGATCAACGTCTGTGTTGGTTTTGTGCACTACCTAATAGGGAAGCCTGCGCCAATACGTCTGAACCCACCTATTTGCTCTGGCCTGAGAGCAACAAATGAGAACCGTCATTGTGGGTTATCTTCATCCAATAATGAATAATCTAAGAACTAGAATTAAAGAAAAGAGAGGTCAACTCTCTAGCGATAATGTGGGTCGATTAGGGGAAGCTATTTTTAGAAACATTTTAGATTCAAATATTCTCAATGATAAAAAAAGAATTGCTATTTATTACTCAGTCAACAATGAAGTGACTACTGAACAAATTATTAAGCATTTATGGGCAGAAAATAAAGAATTATTTCTACCAATAATCAAGTTCAACCAATTAATGTTCGGATCTTATAAATCTGGAGATAATTTAAATAACAACAAATTTGGAATTCCTGAGCCTGTAACCAGAACAGAAGATCTAATAGCAGCAGACATTCTTGATCTAGTGATTGTTCCTTTGGTCGCATTTGATTCTAATTGCAACCGACTTGGCATGGGTGGAGGCTATTATGACCGTGCATTGGCATTTAAACAGACATCGTCAGAAACACACTCTCCTCTACTCATTGGACTTGCTTATGAGTTACAGAAAGTCAATGCTCTTGAAATAAACTCATGGGATATTCCTATGGATGGAATTATTAGTGAAACAAAAACCTATCTTTCATAAGCTAGCACTAATATGTCACAATAAATCATTCCTATGAATAGTGAAAAAAAAGCCGCTGCCATAAAATCTTTAGAATACATTGAACACGACTGTGTTCTTGGTGTTGGCACAGGTTCTACTGTTAATTATCTCATCTCGGAACTGCATCAGGTAAAACATAAAATAAAACTGATTACCTCAAGTTCAGAAGCAAGCACTGCTCTGCTAGAAGAAGAAGGATTTACAACAGATGATCTTTCCTCTGTTGGCACTCCTGATCTTTATATTGATGGAGCCGATGAAATCACTAAGAATTTCCATATGATCAAAGGTGGTGGTGGAGCCTTAACTAGAGAAAAAATAATTGCCCATGCTTCAAACCAATTTATTTGTATAGTGGATAACTCAAAGTTGGTTGATGTCTTAGGCTCGTTTCCTCTACCTGTTGAAGTTATTCCAATGGCTAAGTCTATGGTTTCAAGAGAAATTGCTATTCTTGGTGGGCAAGCTGAACTCAGGCATGGCTTTACAACAGATAATGGAAACCTAATTCTTGATGTTCACAATCTAAAAATTATCGATCCACCTGTATTAGAAAAAAAGATTAATAATTTACCTGGTGTGGTCACCAATGGCATTTTTGCTCTTAGGTCAGCAGATGTAGTTATAATTGGTACTGATAACCAAACTGAAACCATAATAAACAATTGAAACTAACAAAAAGAAACCTTTTTAAAGTATTAAGTGCTTCTTTTCTTCTGTCTGGTTTAAAAATGAACTCGGCCTTTGCAAACCATCAAATGTTAAAGAGAATTATTCCATCCACTGGAAAATCTCTACCGGTTATAGGACTTGGAACATCTCGGGTTTTTGATATTAAACCTACAAAAGAGTTACTCGCTATTAGACAAAACATAATGGATATTCTTCTTAATAACGGTGGAACTTTAATAGACACCTCACCAATGTATGGCAAATCTGAAGAAATTATTGGTCGATTGATTGAAAATTATGATCGTAAAGAAGAGCTGTTTTTAGCCACTAAAGTCTGGACTAAAGGGAAACTAGAGGGTGAGAATCAAATCAAAGAATCCTTCAAAAAAATGAATACATCAAAAATCCAACTGATTCAGATACATAATCTTTTGGACTGGGAAACGCAAATTACTACTCTTAGAAAAATGAAAGAATTAGGAGAAATTGAATACATAGGTATTACTCATTATAAAGCGAATGCTTTTCCAGCAATGGAAAAAATTATTACTAACGAACCCATTGATTTTGCTCAATTTAATTACTCATTAGGTGAGAGAGAGGCAGAAAATCGACTATTACCCCTCTGTGCAGATCAAGGTGTAGCAACAATTATTAATCGACCGTTCATGCGAGGTAAACTATTTAACTCAATCAGAGGTAAAACTCTCCCTTCATGGTGCAATGATTATGATATTGGGAGCTGGGGGCAGTTTTTTCTAAAATATATAATTTCAAATCCTGCAGTTACCAATATTATTCCAGCAACATCACAGCCTAAGAATATGCTTGATAATAGCTTAGCTGGAATTGGGAGAATCCCAAATTCTAAAATAAAAACAAAAATGTTAGAGATGCTTTAGGTCTAACGCTTAGAGAACTGGGTAGCTTTTCTGGCTTTCTTTAAGCCAACTTTCTTTCGCTCCACTCTTCGTGCATCACGTGTTAAGAAACCTTTTTCTCTAAGAGAGGCTCGTAAATTCTCATCATAACTCAATAAAGCTCTACTTAATCCATGTCTAATCGCACCTGCTTGACCGCTACCGCCTCCGCCTTTTACAGTTGCAGTAACATCAATTTTACCTATCAGTTCAGTGTGCTCTAGTGGCTGCCTAACAATCATACGAGCTGTTTCGCGATCAAAAAATTCGTCTATTGGCTTCTTATTAACAATAATACTGCCCTTACCTTTTTTTATAAAAACTCGAGCAGTTGATCTCTTTCTTCTTCCTGTTCCGTAATGTACTTCAGTTGCCATTATTTAGTTATATCTCTAAAGGTTTTGGTGATTGTGCGGTGTGCGTATGTTCAGGTCCTGAAAAAACTCTTAATTTCTTTATCATGGCATTGCCAAGTTTTGTTTTAGGTAACATCCCTCTGACTGATTTCATCAGTACTGTTTCTGGGTTCTTCTTCATCATTGTAGCTAAATTTGCTGACTTCATGTTTCCGATATAACCCGTGTGTTTGTAATACATTTTATCTTGCATCTTATTGCCTGTGACCGTAATTTTAGAGGCATTGATAACAACAATGAAGTCTCCTGTATCAACATGGGGTGTATAGATAGGCTTATGCTTACCTCTTAACCGGGTTGCAATTTCTGTCGATAGCCTGCCCAAGGTTTTATTCTTGGCATCAACAAGATACCAATCCCTTATAACCTCTTCTTTTTTTGCAGAAATAGTCTTCATGAAAATAGTTCTCAAACATAATAAAAGGAGGCTAGTCTACTCATCTAGGGTTGTTTTTTCAATGAAATCTTCGATTATTGAGACTTAGATTGAACTCAATTCATTTCTCATAGAATCAATAGTTACTCGATAGTCTTCCGTCCCAAATATTCCTGAGCCTGAAACAAAAACATCAGCGCCATATCTAGCTATATCACCTATATTATTTACCTTCACACCACCATCGATTTCTAGAAAAGTATTTTTTCCAGCATCATCAATGATTTTTCTAGTTAATGAAAGTTTCTCAAGAACTTCAGGAATAAAACTTTGTCCCGCAAATCCAGGATAGACAGACATCATTGTAATAATATCAAGCGATTCAATGTGTTCTTCAATATGAGTTAGTGGAGTATCAGGGTTGATGGCTAAGCCGGGTTTGCAACCTGCTGCTTTTATTAATTCAAGTGTCGTTGAAACATTTTGCGTTGCCTCAGGGTGAAAAGTAATAAAAGTCGCGCCAGCATCAGCAAAATCAGAAATGAGTCGATCAACAGGTTCAACCATCAAATGCACATCAATTGGTGCCTCCACACCATACTTTCTCAGCGACTTACAGATCACCGGTCCAAAAGTTAGGTTAGGTACAAAATGATTATCCATGACATCAAAATGTATAAAATCAGCACCTGCATTAATAACATCCATAACTTCTTGGCCTAATTGGGCAAAATCAGCTGAAAGAATTGAGGGTGAAATTTTAAAATTTTTTTCCATATTTCTTTAATTATTATCTCAGTTTATTATCTCCTGACTTTTATCTTAGATACAAAAATAAATCCCTTATTGATAAAAGCTTTTTCAATTCATAGAATAATACGGTGGAAGCACCAATACTACAAAATCTAGAACTCATTGCCCAGGGTAAAGTCAGAGATATTTATTCTGTTGACGACGGTCATCTACTCATTGTTACCACAGACAGAATGTCTGCTTTCGATGTTGTGTTACCCAATCCAATCCCCGGAAAAGGAGAAGTATTAACGCAACTCTCAGAGTTCTGGTTTAACAAAACAGAACATATTGCCATTAATCACCTTACCGATGATCTGATTCTTGAAGACATGGTTCCTCAAGATCAACTGGGTTATTTCCAAAACAGAAGCATGATTGTAAAGCGACTGAACCCGCTACCGATAGAAGCTGTTGTTAGAGGTTATTTAATTGGTTCAGGTTGGAAAGATTATCAACAAACAGGTTCAGTTTGTGGTATCAAACTAGAAGAAAATCTAAAAATGGCTGCACAACTCCCCGAACCAATTTATACCCCTGCAACAAAAGCTGAAGTCGGTGATCATGATGAAAATATTTCTTATGAAAAAACCATTGATCTCTTAGGTGAAGAGCTGGCTGCAACAGTCAGAGATAAAGCCATAGAAATTTATAACTATGGAGTCTCCCATGCAAAAGAACGTGGCATTATTATTGCAGACACTAAATTTGAATTTGGACAGGATCAAGATAATAACTTGTATCTCATTGATGAAGTTCTCACACCAGATTCTTCTCGCTTCTGGGCAGTCGAGAATTATGCGCTAGGAACTAGCCCACCTAGTTTTGATAAACAGTATTTACGAGATTATCTAGAAACACTTGACTGGAATAAAACTGCACCTGGCCCTGAATTACCGAAAGAAATTATTAATAATACTGCGGACAAATACAAAAGCGCCTATAACATCATCACTGAGCTTAAGTAATTAAATAGAAATTATCAGCCTAGTAATTCTCAGCTTATCCCTTGAATTTTATAGTCTGTAGCTTTCTTTTATCAGTTTTTGAGATCCCATGAGAAAAACCCTGAACAATTTTTGCTAGAGTATTTACTGTCGAAGTTGCAACTGTATTGTCCATAATGAGCTGTAATTTGTCTTTGTCTTCCACAGTAGGTGAATGTTGTATATGCATTATCGCATTGGCAATAATTTTCTCCTGATCAGTCGATGAGGCAGAATCTAAGACCGATTGTAATTTTTTCTTTTCATCCTCTGTAGGAAAATGCTCGAGGTTAATCATAATATCAGCCATTTGTATAATAATAGCGTCCTTATCATGATCAGCGTGAGCAAATACATCGTACTGAGAATACGTCCCGATAAATAATGTAATCATGCCTAAAAATAAAATTTTGATGCTCTTTTTCATAATAATTTCCTCTTAGTTAGTAGCGTCGACCAAAGTTTCTTTAGCAAGGAGCACTATCCTTGTTGGAAAACCACCTATATCAATATATCTTTTAACCTTCCCTTGCTCTAAATCAATCTCAGCAATTCTTCCTTCATGGGTCAACGTGATGTATGCAATGCCCTTGTGTGATTGAATGTCGGGGAGGATTGCTTTACCCACGTCCTCAAACCAATCCCCTAGAAAAGGCTCTGAGACTTTAATTGTCTTAATTAAGTTACCATCGCGACCATGGTACAAATACAAAACACCTTGTTTGGACAGCACCATTAAATATTTTCCATCATCACTCGAATTCTGTTGAATTGAGGACTCAACCGATAAAGTTGAAAATTGATAAGGTTCTTGTGAAAAATCCACTCGGTAGAGTCTAGGAATGATGCCCTCTGTGTAACACCATTGCACACGCCCCTCTCCTTTGAGAAATGCCGCACAACCTCTTCCTGTGTTTTCTGGGTAGGGAACTCTTGCGATGAGTTTTGCTTTTTCTTCTCCTAATGTTCCGACCACAATAACATCTCTAGCGCATGAAAAAATTAACCGCCCAGATTCTTCATCTTCTGTCATCCCATGCAATCTAGGGCATCCGTTAATCCTTTTCACTTCCTCGCCAGTTGATCGATCCAGAACTTGGACAAAACCGTTGAAGAGATGCCCTATATAAAGATAAGTCTCACCCTCTAAATAATGATAGTGATCAGGTGCCGCTATCTTGTAACGTTTGGTTTTTAGCTCAGAATAACCATCGATATCATCTGACATAATGATGACCACTTCTGCTTCACCTTCTGTCAAGATGGCATCATAACCACCAACAGTTGCCATTTTGTTGTCCCTTGGGCCACCTGGAGTATCGGTTTTGATTGTTCTAATAACATGAGGTTTCCTAAATTGCTGTTCCTTCATATCAAAGCCGGTGCTTAGAATACTGGTAAGATCATCATCCGTGTCCCTGCCTCGCATTGCATAAATATATTTGTTGTCTTTATTTGATGCCAAAATCATGATTGAAGGAGAAGTTGACACTCTGTGGGTGATTTCTCCATCTGGAAAATCAACAACCACAACCGATCCATCCATATTGTCGGCAACAAACAAACGTACTTCACTGTCTTTTAATTCTGATGCTCTTTGCACTGCCCCATGTCCAAAAACATGAATGGGTGCATAAAACAGAAATAAGAATATTAAACTTGTTAATCTTGTATGCATTTATTCTCCTGCGATCATTAAGTTGTCCATTAAAATAGAACCGGAGTAAATAGAGCCATTTTTTTCAGGATCATTCCCCACTGCAGTGATTTGCATTAACATATCTTTCAGATTGCCGGCTACTGTTACTTCACTGACAGGATATGCAATTTCACCATTTTCAACCCAATAACCGTTAGCTCCCCTAGAATAATCACCGTTAACCATATTAACCCCGTAACCAATCAATCCTGTGATCAGGAAACCTGATGTCATATTTTTTATCATTGATTCCATATCATGTTCATCAGTTGGTTCTAGAATCAAATTATGATGGCCGCCTGCATTACCAGTGGTTTCCATTCCTAATCGGCGTGCTGAATAACTTGATAATAAATACCCTTTAAGCACACCACTCTCTATAATGCTCCTCGATCTAGTTTGAACTCCTTCGGCATCAAAGTAGCTGCTTGAAAACCCACGTTTCAAGTGAGGTTCCTCTTTAATTGTTATAAAGTCTGGGCAAATTTGTTTGTCCTTAGCATTCAATAAAAAAGACGATTTACGATATAAACTTGATCCGCTTATAGCATTCATGATGTGACTAACCAGACTACCAGAGACTCTGGGAGAAAAAATTACAGAGGCTTTTTGTGTTTTTATTTTTCTTGAACCTAAATTTTCAGCTGCTCTTAAGCCGGCTTGATGACCAATTATTTTATGCCCCACAAGGTCTTCATGATGACGAGCACTTGTGTAGTCATAATCCATTTCCATAGAACCATCTTGTTGTGCAATTGCGGTACAGCTTATCGTGTGTCCAGTCGCCTCACTGTATCCTATAAAATCATGAGAATTTGCAAATAAGGATTTAGTAATATAACTACCAACAGTTGCTCCTTCTGAATTAACCACTCTATTGTCAGACTCTAATGCGGCTTCTTCGCACTCTATTGCTATTTGTTTTGCTTTTTCAATATCAAGATCCCAAGGATGATATAGATCTAAATCAATTGCTTTGTTTGCCATATGTTCTTTATCAGCTAAACCATTACAATCATCACTAGCAGTCAAGCTAGAAAGGCTAAAGGCTTTATCAACAGTGGTTTTGATAGCTAGTTCATCCAAGTTATTTGAACTGGCTGAACCTATAGACTTTTGCAAAAAAACAGTTACTGTAAAACTTTGATCTTTGTAGTCCTCTACAGTCTCAATGGCTCCGTTTTGTGCTGTCACTGAAAACCCTTCTCCATTAGAAAATCTGACACTGGCCTGATCGGCCCCCATATCAATAGCATGTTTTAAAGCCAATTCGGCCTTTTTATGATGATCGTTACTATGCATATTTTCTCAATAACATTTGTCTGTTTATTCTATCTTACTTAGACAGACTAAATAAGACATTGTAGAATTAGACTATGAGTATTCAAGTAGCAATTGTTATGGGTTCCGCATCCGATTGGGATGTGATGTCTAATGCTTCAAAATTACTGGATAAATTTGGTATAGAACATGAATCTAGAGTTCTCTCTGCTCATAGAACTCCTAAACAATTAGAAGAGTTCATAGTCGAGGCTGAAAAGAATGGAACTCAAGTCTTTATAGCAGGTGCAGGGCTTGCAGCAGCTTTACCTGGGGTAGTGGCAGCTCAAACAACCATACCTGTTATTGGCGTTCCCTTAATTGCTGGCTCACTTGATGGCATGGATGCACTCATGGCAATTGTTCAAATGCCTCCAGGCATTCCTGTAGGAACAGTTGCTATTGGTAAACCTGGAGCGATTAATGCCGCGCTATATGCTATATCAATTATGGCTTTGAAAGATGAGTCCCTTGCTAAACAACTAAAAAATTATAGGGCCGAACAAGCTGAGAAAGTTCTTAGTGCTACACTCGACTAAGCAGTTCCACCAACGGTAAGATTTTCAATTCTCATGGTTGGTTGCCCAACATTAACCGGAACTGTTTGTCCGTCCTTGCCACAATTACCAATACCAGGATCAAGCGCTAGATTGTCTCCAATCATTGTGACCTGATTGAGTGCTGATGGGCCGTCACCAATCAACATAGCCCCCTTAATAGGTCTATCTAATTTTCCTTTTTTAATTAAATAAGCCTCATTAGCTGAAAATACAAATTTTCCTGATGTGATGTCCACTTGTCCACCACCAAAATTCTTTGCATAAATACCGTCCTCTACTGATTCAATAATCTCTTGATGTTTGTGTTGACCTCCCAACATAAAGGTATTGGTCATGCGAGGAATTGTCTGCATAGAATATGATTCCCTTCTTCCATTCCCTGTTGATTTTGACTTCATGAGTTTAGCGTTCAATCGATCTTGCATGTAATTGCAGAGTTTGCCATTTTCAATTAGTACAGTACGCTGTGTGGGCTCTCCTTCATCATCTATATTAAGTGAGCCTCTGGCTTCAGAAATGGTGCCATCATCAATCACTGTACAGATTGATGAAGCCACCTGCTCACCCATTAAACCTGAAAATGCAGAGGTTTTTTTACGGTTAAAGTCCCCTTCCAAACCATGCCCAATAGCTTCATGAATAAGAACTCCTGGCCATCCCGATCCTAGAACAACGGTCATTTCTCCTGCTGGTGCTTCAATAGCTTCAAGATTAATTAATGCCTGGTCTACAGCTTCCGAGGCATAGCCTTTGATTCTATTTTCATCAAAAAAAGCGTAGTCCATTCTTCCACCGCCGCCGCTTGTTCCTCTTTCCCTTCTTTCATTGTCTTCAACAATCACACTTAAGCTCAGTCTTACCATCGGGCGAATATCCACTGCTAAGCGTCCTGATTGACAAACAATTAAGATATTTTGGAAACTGCCTGCAAGTGAAGCCACCACCTCTTTAACTCGATGATCTTTGGAGCGAGCAGCGGTATCAATAGTCTGCAGAAGTTCAATTTTCTGTTTATCCTCTATAGAATCAATAGGATTGATAAATGGGTAATAATGATCATTAGATTCTGGTCCTTCGACTCTAAAAGTATCTGTTTTTCCTGATTTAGCAATACTTGAAGAAGCTTTTGCTGCTTGTAGCAGAGCTTCTTTTTCAAAAGACTCTGAATAGGCCAGACCTGATTGTTCATTAATGATTGACCGGAAGCCTGCTCCTTGTCGACTGGAATAAGATGATTTCTTTACTAAACCATCTTCTAAAGTCCAAGATTCTTGATGAATATTCTGAAAATATATATCTCCCATATCTATCCCTTTAGATAACATTTGTGACATCATCAGATTTAAATCCTCTGTGGAAATATTATAGGGATCCAATAGAGAAGATTTTACCTTTGAATACAAGGCTTCACTGGTCATAGATTGTTGCTCTTTAGTCATTAAACAATACCTTATGATTTAACGCAGGAAATGATTCTCGAACAGATTTAATTCGATCAAGATCTATGTCACTAATAACAATACCATTCCCGGTTCTAAGCAAATCCATTGTCTCACCCCATGGGTTTATAATTACACTATGGCCATACGTGGTTCTTGACCCATAATGCTCTCCCCATTGTGCAGAAGCAACCACATACGATAAATTCTCAACAGCTCTTGATGTTAATAAAGTCTGCCAATGCGCTTGCCCAGTTTCTTTAGTAAAGGCAGCAGGCACAGTTAACACATCAACACCAATGATATCGGAACTCCGATAAAGCTCTGGAAATCTTATGTCATAACAAATAGAAAGGCCAACTGTACACCAGGGTGTTTTAATACTAACCAACTTATTCCCTGCTTTGATGGATGATGATTCATTATATTTCTTACCATTAACTGTCACATCAAATAAATGTACCTTGTCATAGTAAGTTACTATCCTGCCCTTATTATCGTATACGATACATCGAGTAAAACTTTTGTCTGCTTCGTTACATTTTATAGGAACTGAGCCCGCCACAATCCAAATATCTTGATCTTGTGCTTGTTGTGACATGAAGGTTTGGATTGGGCCTTTCTCAAAGTCTTCCATAACGTCCTTAATAATTTGCTTTGGATAACCCATAAATGCAAAATTTTCAGGCAATAAAACTATATCTGCACCCTCTTCTTTTGCCTGAATAATTAATGACTGTGCTAGTAATAAGTTGTCTTCAACAATGTCAGTTGAATTCATTTGAACAGCTGCAAATCTCATGGTCTTAATTTTAAAGGATTTCTGATTAATTATTAAGTGATTGGGTCTTCTGATCAACATCAGGTAGATAGTCACTGCAATTATCGATTAGCTCGAGGTCAATTTCATCCCCCTTAACCTCTTCTATAAGCGGTTTATCCCAACTTCCATTCACTGAATAGTAAGCTAGCCCTGCATCTTTCAAAGGTCGTCTTAGTATTTTTGTTAATAAAAACACAGAAGCTGCAGCAGCAGGCCCACCAAACATTACTGCACCGCCAGGGAGTAAGTCAGAAATAGCGGGTTGGACAATGACGATTTGATTATAGGTACGTTCACGGATATTTGTTCCACCCAAAATGATCACATCAGCAGTGGATGAATAAATTGATAGATTACATGTGTACGCAATATTATCTTTGAAAACCACATCAGCCTCTAAACGATCAAAAATAAAACCTTCCGCAAAGACATCTCTAAAATCGAGTAATAATCTTTTTGGAAGCTCTGAAAAACTGAAAAGAGACAATACTGACCCTGGCACTCTATTTTGAGTATTAATCTCACCATCTTTGACCTTGATGTTGAGTATTCCATTTCCCGATGTAATATCAGTCTTTCGAGGTATCTGACCCCAATAAAAGTTAGTATTAATCTTTACATCATCACCTTGTAAAATATTAGCAAGACCTATTTTTTTCTGTAGGTTTTCAATATCAATAGCCCTTGAAGTAATATTTTTTAGCTCTAAAGAAGGTCTTTTCAACCCTGGTTTTCTGAAGAAAAATAATTGCTTTATAGGAACATTGTTTAGTAAAAATCCTGAATCATCTTGGTGACTAAAATCAATATCGCTTCCATCAATGACAATGGATTTAATCAGCACAGATTGATTAATAATTGAATTCCAAACATCAATTTCAACTTCGAATTGATCTACATCAACAGGTGAGAGATCATCAGTATTCAATCTGGTTGAGAAGTCAGTAAATATTAATCTAGGCCTAAACTTTACATAGTCTTCTTTTGAGTAGTCAATGCGAACAGATTCAAAACTGATATCCATTGAGAGTTGTTTCTCTATCCTAAGTTTAATTGAATCTTTCTCTTGATTTAATAACTTATTAACCATGGTTTCAGTCTGATACAAGACAATTAACCACAGCCCAAAAAAAATTACTAAAATTAAAATAAGTTTTTTCATCACGACATAATAATATCTATTTTATTCAGAAAGTGTAGGCCAAAAATATGAACCTAAAATGAATTTATGATCGATGGTATGGCTGATTATTCAACATGCCCCATGATCTATAAATCTGCTCAATAATAATCACAGGAACCATGGCATGAGGCAATGTAAGTTTAGAAAGTGACCACTGCATATTTGCTCGATCTAAAACCTCTTTTGAGAATCCATCTGGACCTCCTATAGCAAAGATTGGATTAACAGCATCTTGAAACCAATGATTCATAGAATTAGCTAATTCCTTAGTAGACAACATGTCGCCTTTTTCATCCAAGGCGATCAAGATATCGTGGTTCTTAATCATTTTTAATAAACGCTTACCTTCAGCTTGGACAATATCTTTCACAGATTTTGTTTTGGATCTCCTACCAATAGGAATCCTTAAGTGTTCAATTTTAATATGTGATGGGAGTCTTTTTTTATAGTCAGAGATTAGAACGTCATAATTCGTATTTTTTGAAGCTATAGAAATAATAATTATCTTCATACACTATACAGATGCGCCAACGCTCCAAAGGTCATCGAGCTTATAAAAAGTTCTCACTTCATCAAGCATCACATGAACAATAACTTCTCCTAAATCAATCAGAATCCATTGAGCAGAATCATACCCTTCTATACCTAATATCGGGTGTTTTGATCGTTTTGCTTTCTCGCTGATTTTATCGACTATTGATCGTGCATGCCTGCTTGATGTGCCTGTGCAAAAAATCATGTAATCACTAATCGAAGTTAATTCAGATACATCAATGTTATTAACACTCTGTGCCTTCATATCATCAAGAACTGATAATGCCAAAGTTAAAGAATTGGTCTTGGATTCAATCATTAATAAGTCCTTGGTTTTGAAGCAAACATAAAGAGTAGTCGGCTAATTTCATCCCATGGATTGCCTTTATTAACTCCCTTAATAATCTTATCGACTGAGCAAGCTTGATCCAATATATCGTCCATATGTTGCTTATCGATTGACTGTAAAAATGATCCAATCATTTTCTGTTTGCTTGGCCATACTCTGGCCTCTTGCATCGCTTTATTGACTGAAATACCATCGCCAATATCAATCATTAGATCGTATAAGTTTTTAATTTCCCAGTTGACAACTCTCATTAACTCAAAGGGTTGCATGCCCTCTTTTTTTAAACTTTCAAATATCCTCAATACCCTAGATGGTTTTTTCATTATTGCGGCATCAGTTAACTGGAAGAGATCAAAGTGGGCTCCATCAGCTACACATTGGTTAATATCTTCCTTAGTAACTGACTTCTCTGTCTTCATTAATAATAGTCTGTCTATCGATTGCATGGCCACAAAAAGATTGCCCTCAGTAAGAGCTACAAACATATCCAGTGCTTCTCGATCAATAGATAATCCCTGATCTCTCAACCTAGATTTAATCCACATAGGTAATTGTGATGGATAAACTTTTTTGCACTCCACAGAAACTGATTTTTTATTTAAAAAGCCAACCCACTTAGAACGCAAGATGTCTTTTTCCAGTTTGCCACAAATAATAATTAATAGTTGGTCCTCAGCAATTTCTTCAACTAACTGAATTAAAGCCTCAGAACCTTTTTTGCCTGGTCTAGAATTAGGCATATGAATCTCTAATATTTTTTTCTCAGCAAAAAGAGACTGAGTTTTTAAATCACCAAGTACATGATCCCAGTTAAAACGGCCACTTACAGTAAAACGAGATTTCTCCTTAAATTCATTGTTAAAAGCGTTGGCTCTAAGTTTATCGAGGCTCTCTATTAGCAATAAATCTTCTGCACCATGTAGAAAATAGATTCCATGAAGCCCGCCCTTCAAATGTTGACTTAGCTCATTAGAATTGAGTTTCAAGAATTACCGCCTATGGGTATAGCCTTGAATGGATCGAGCATTGGTATCTCATCAATAACAGGGTACAAAAACGTTAAGCTTGAATTATACAAAACTTTTGATAATTGGTTGTTAACACAATATTCTTTAATAATATTAAGTTCATTTTCTGACTTATTATTTGGTTCACTTTTGTAATCTTTTATCAGAAACAATTTTAACTCTTCCCCAGTCTGGGGGCATCTAAGAATACTGATAGTTTCAGGTCTCATTATCTAAACATCTCTTGATTTAGAAAAAAATTGAAACTTTTCTGGTACTGGATCGTAACCGGGTTTGAACAGAGGGTTACATCTAAAAATTCTCAAAAGCATTAAATAGGTACCTTTCATAAACCCAAAACGATCTAAGCTTTCAATTGCATATTGAGAACAAGTCGGTTGATACCGACACTGTGGCTTAAAGAATGGTGAAACATAAGATTGGTACAATTGGATCAAAAATTTCACTGAGACTTTTTCCTACGAATGGGCATCAATAATTTAAAGCATCAACTGAGCATCTTGCTTGATGCGCTGTATCATAACATTCAATCCATTATTTCTAGTTGAACTGAGGTGTTCATTTAATCCAATCATTGAAATAAAGGTTGGCTCTGTGGTGACAATATCAGCTGGCTCTTTATTGTTATATATTCTTAATAACAAGGCGATTAAACCTGAAACAATCGCAGAATCACTAGTCGCCTTACAAATAAAAAGGTTATCTTGGAGATGGGTTTTAAACCAAACTTGTGACTGACACCCACGAACCAGATGATCATTGATTTTCCATTCATCTGGGAATGTCTCTAATTGTCTTCCTAGATCAATAAGATACTCATACTTCTCCATCCAAGTATCAAAAATCTCAAATTCTTTTGCTATTGTTTCTTCTATGTCTCTAACTGAATCCAATGTTACATAACCTAAAAATAGTTAATCTTCGTATCTCCATTCTGTCCCATCTGGACCGTCTTCGATGAGAACCCCCTTGTTTAATAAATCATTCCTGATCCTATCAGATTCTGAAAAATTTTTTGATTTCCTTGCATGCTCTCTTTGACTGATCAAATGCTCAATTTCGTCTCTCGTTAAGGCTTTATTAGATGAGGTTTTAAACCATTCATCTGTACTCAGTGTCATTAGTCCTAGTAGAGATGCTGAGGCGACCAAGGTTGAGGCGTATTTCTCTCTCTCGATAGGATCTTCAGAGTTATTGATTAGCTTAACTATATTAAATAAAGCACTTAAGGCTTTTGGTGTATTTAAATCATCTGCTAGTGCTGACAAAACCTCATTAGAAGGCTCTGTGTCTTGGAATGTATCAACTTTTCGAATGGCGGTATAAAGACGATCCAATTTCTTCTTAGAATCTTTAACAAGGTCATTAGACCAATTAATAGGCTTTCTATAGTGGGTACTTATAAGCGCCATGCGAACCACCTCTCCAGGTATTTCATCAAGCAAATCCCTTATTAATAGGAGATTACCCTCTGATTTTGACATTTTAGTATCATTAAAATCAATCATGCCATGATGCACCCAAAAATTTGCAAAAGGCTTGCCTTTATGAGAACAAATACTCTGTGCGCATTCATTTTCGTGATGAGGAAAAATTAAATCTGACCCGCCACCATGAATATCAAGTGTTTCCCCTAAATATTTTTTAGCCATTGTCGAACATTCCAAGTGCCATCCCGGTCTACCAACTCCCCAGGGACTCTCCCAGCCAGGTAAATCTGATGTGGAAGGCTTCCATAATACAAAATCTCTTGGATTTCTTTTATAAGTTGCAATAGCAACTCTAGAACCAGCTATCTGATCCTCATGTTGTCTATTTGATAAAGAACCATAGTCATTATATGAATCGACGCTAAACAAGACATGTCCTTCATTCTCATAGGCATGACCCTTAGCCAATAGATCTTCAATCATCTCTATCATTTCTTTAATATGATCAGTGGCTCTAGGTTCAATATCTGGATCTTTAACTCCCAGTGCTGAAATATCTTGATGATAAATCTTGGTATATCGTTGAGTAATTTCTGAAACATCGCTTTGCTCAGACTTTGCTGCTTCATAAATTTTGTCGTCCAAATCTGTAATATTTCGCACATAAATTAATTCATATTCTCTTTTTAAAAGCCCTGCAAGTATGTCAAAAATCACTGGCCCTCTTGCATTCCCTATATGTGGATAGCTATAAACGGTGGGCCCACAAATGTACATGGTGACCCGATTAGAATTAATTGGGATAAAGTTTTGTTTCTTTCCTGCTAATGTATTGTAGAGTTTTATATTCATTAATTATTTTTATTGCATTTATGAAAGTTATAATACCTAATGTTTCAATAAGATTCTGGGGTTCATGAATTGAATACAAAAAACTTATTTTCTAAAAGGCTGAACATCCAACAGGTTGAGGAAGGATCAGAGTTAGCTCCTAAATTCGATAAAAAAGGATTATTACCTGCTGTGGCAACAGATTACGAATCAGGTGAACTTCTGATGCACGGTTATATGAATTCAGATGCTTTGGAAAAAACTATTACCACAGGTCAAATGCATTATTTCAGTCGCAGCAGGAATCTGATTTGGCATAAGGGTGCGACCAGTGGTTTTTACCAAAATGTAGTCGAACTTAAAATTGATGATGATCAAGATGCAATTTGGGCTAAAGTTGAAGTCATTGGTGGAGCAAGCTGTCATGTTGGCTATAGAACTTGTTTTTACCGAAGAATTAACTTTAAAAATGGTGAAGTTAAACTTGAATTTACAGATTCAGAGAAAACTTTTGATCCCAAAGAAATTTATGGTGATGCACCAAACCCAACAAAATTATAAATGAGTATTGTTGAGACAATTAGTTATGAACTCTGGGATAAAGACCCAGAGGCTTTTGCACATCAACTTGGTAATAATCATAAATTATCAGGGTTTTGCGGCATTAATGATCATCCCATATCAAATAGTTTAGTCAGTGAATCAATTGAAATGTTCGCAACATTCTTTTCACTAAATGATGATATTAAAATGCAATATTTCTTAAAAGATCTAGGAGGTGCAAGAGGTTATACGCCTTATCGTATTGAAACACCTAAGGGTGGACAACATGCAGACTTAAAAGAATTCTGGCAAATGGGAAGAGAGTTACCACCCAATCATCCATACAGGAAATATATGTTTGATAACCAGTACGCAGACGAAATTGAAGAATTTCGATCAAAAATAACTGAACTATTTAATGCTTTTGATCAGTTTGGGAAAGAACTGATGGAAGCAGTTGCTTTATATTTAGATCTTGAACAGGGTTATTTTGAACCACACATCAATAATGGGAATAGTGTTTTAAGAACGATACACTACCCACCTGTTGCAGAAGATAATGGCGAAAGATCCGGAGCTCATGGTGATATTAATCTTATTACTCTTCTAATTGGAGGAAATAAACCAGGGCTAGAAATTTTTGTTAACGATGAATGGCACCCTATCGACACTCCTCAAAGCACAGTTGTATGCAATATTGGTGATATGCTAGAAAGATTCACTAATAACCGTTTACCCTCTGTGCTTCATCGAGTTACCACTCCCTCTGATATTGCTAAGAACACATCACGTTATTCCATCCCATTTTTTTTACATCCAAACCCCGACTGGTTCATAGAAACACTCCCAACATGCATTGATGATGATCACCCTAACCTCTATCCAGAAGGAATAATGGCAGATGATTTTCTTCAACAACGTTTATATGAAATTAAACTACTGTAGACTGGTTAAATCATGGAACACATACAGGTAATAATAGGAGGATTAATCCTTATATTTCTAGGGGCTATTTTCTCTACCAATAAAAAGAAAATAAACCTGTTCTATCTAACTAATGCTATTGTCTTACAATTCTTGCTCGCCTTCCTGCTAATCAAAGTGCCGCCCATCACAAATATGTTTAATTCCCTGTCTCAAGGTGTTTTAGCTTTAAAAGATGCAACTGATAAAGGCACTGGTTTTGTTTTTGGTTATCTAGCAGAAGGGGCTCCAAAACCATTTGAAGTAATAGATCCTGCGTTTGCTAATATTTTTATATTCTCAGGTTTAATGTTGATTATAGTGGTCTCTGCTTTATCAGCTATTTTTTGGCATTGGAGAATTTTACCTATCATTATCAAAATTATTTCCACAATATTTAAAAAACCTTTAAATGTAGGTGGACCAATAGGTTTAAGTGCAACTGCTAACATCATTTTCGGACAAGTTGAAGCGCCTTTATTGGTTCGGCCTTACTTAAGTAAAATGACCAAACATGAACTATTGGTTCTCATGACTGTGGGCATGTCAACTATATCAGGTGGGGTCATGGTTGTTTTCGTTACAATGCTTTCAGGTCTTTATGAGACTAACCTGATTGGGCATTTTCTCACTGCATCAATTATTTCAGTACCAGCTGCAATTATGTATGCCAATATCATGATGCCAAGTGATAAAAAAACTGAAGATGAAAGTGAGATTGAAAAATCAAAACTCTATAGAGGCACCATGGATGCATTAACATCAGGGACAGCAGATGGTCTTCAAATAACTCTCAATATTGCTGCTCTACTTCTTGTGCTGATTACAATTGTTAGCTTAGCAAATAATGGACTTGAGTATATATTACCTCCTGTCATGGGAGAACCTGTGACATTAGAACGAATTGCAGGATGGATTTTTGCACCAATTGCATGGTGTATGGGTATTCCACAATCAGAAATACAGTTGGCAGGTTCCTTACTGGGCGTGAAATTTATACTTAATGAGTTTGTTGCATACATCAACTTATCTGGGATTGATGCAAATGCTTTATCCGAGAAAAGTCGTATTATTATGCTCTATGCCCTCTGTGGTTTTGCTAATCTATCGAGCGTTGGGATTCTATTAAGTGGGATTGGTACCATGGTACCCAATCGAAAAGATGACTTAATATCAGTGAGCGGTAAAGCGCTTATTGCAGCCACATTAGCTTCTTGTTTTACAGGCTTAGTGGTTGGAGTAATTTCTTAGACTCTTAAAACTACTCCACAGTTCCGGAGTAGAAATGTTTTCTGCATAAGGAAAGATATTTTTCATTGCCGCCAATATCAATTTGTTCGCCCTCTCGAAGTATTTCACCATCATCATTTACTCTTACAATCATTGTGGCTTTCTTTCCGCAGTGACACACAGCTCTTAATTCTTTCAATCGATCCGCCCAAGCCAAGAGGTACTTGCTCCCATCAAATAATTCCCCTTGAAAATCTGTTCTTATCCCATATGCCATCACAGTGATCTTTAATTGGTCAACTATTTGTCCTAGCTGTAAAACTTGTTCCTTTGTAAGAAATTGAGCCTCATCAATTAATACACAATGAAGAGGTGTATTATTGTGATTTGCTTTTACTATATTAAATAAATTATCTGATTCTGAGAAAGTTTCTGCATCAGCTCTTAATCCAATCCTCGAAACAATCTCAGAATCACCATACCGATCATCCCTAGCTGAAGTAAAGATCATGGTATGCATACCTCTTTCCTGATAACCATGATTAGCTTGTAGAAGTGCTGTAGACTTCCCGGCATTCATAGTTGAATATGTGAAATGGAGTGTTGACATGCTTAAATAGTACCTAATCTTGCTAAAACTGCTCTAGAAATCCTAGTTGCAAGTGAATCCATTATAAATTCTGCTTCCTTGCTTTTACCCAATAATTGATTTTGATCAAAACTATAATCTTGAAGTTCCAGATGCTTCACACTAGAGATTAACTGGGTCTTGTCCTTAAATAGAGACCATTGAACCTGATATACAATTTCATACTCTTTTGGAGTGTTTTGAGCAGAAATACTTAGCACCCTGTCATTAGAAAAATCTTTCTCAATAACTAAAACATAAGCTGCTTCTTCTCTGTCATCTGTGACTCTTACGCCACTTTCTCTAAATTGATTTTTTATATTCCTGTAAAAGACGGTATAAGGATCATTGGTTTGTATATGGATGATATTAATTGTTTGTTTTAAATCTCCGGTATTCTGAAGCTCAAAACCACAGCCGGTTAGAAACAGTAGACAAATCACAAAGGTTAATTGTTTAAGAAAAATCATTAGATAACGATATTAACTAACTTTTTAGGAACAATGATAATCTTTTTAATTGTCTGGTCGTCAGTGTATTTTTTTATTTTTTCATCCATTAATGCTAACTGTTCTAGTTCAGGATCTCCTATAGAGCTATCAACAGTAATTTTTGAACGCAGTTTTCCATTGACCTGAACAATAATTTCTAAGGTGTCTGTCATCATCAGGTCTGGATTATGCTTAGGCCAAACTTCATCTATAATAGGTTGATCAAAACCAAGATCCAGCCATAAACGATTACAAATATGAGGAACAATCGGCGCAAGTAACAACAGGACAGAAGTGATAGCTTCTTTAGCAACTTTCTGATCTATTTCATCTTCAATTTGAAAAACATTAATGTCATTGACTAACTCCATAACTGCTGCTATTGCTGTGTTAAATGTATATCTTCGACCAATATCATCACTTACTTTCGCAATAGTTTGATGAGTCTTTCTCCTTAGTATTGCCTGCTTTTCATTGAAATCGTCCTGTGAATTAATCTCTTCTGTATTTAACAAATCATCACGTCTTGATTGAACCAGTGTCCATAACCTTTTCAAAAATCTAAAAGAACCATTGATTGCCTTATCAGACCATTCAAGAGATTGCTCAGGTGGAGCGGTGAACATCATAAATAATCGAACTGTATCGGCCCCGTAATTATTGATCATTTCTTCAGGATCAACTGTATTACCCATCGATTTGGACATCTTAGCACCATTATTAAGTACCATGCCTTGTGTTAATAACCGCTTAAAAGGTTCATCCCCTTCGACTAATCCCTCGTCTCTCAATAATCGATGATAAAAACGAGCATACAATAAATGAAGAATAGCATGCTCAATACCACCAATATACAAATCTACAGGCAACCAATATTTAGCTCTTTCATCGAGCATTTTCTCCTGAGAATCACTAGAACAAAAGCGGGCATAGTACCAAGAAGATTCCATAAAAGTGTCAAAGGTATCAGTTTCTCGAATGTGAGTTACTTGATCATCTAACGTCACTTCAAAAAATTCTTTCATGGATTTTATTGGTGATTGCACTCCATCAAATTGAACATCTTCCGGCAATATAACTGGAAGATTTTCATCTTTTTCTGCAATGATCTCATCTTTTTCATTGGTTAATACTGGTATAGGGGCACCCCAATATCGTTGTCTTGAAACTAGCCAGTCTCTTAAACGATAGTTGATAACTTTTTTAGCCAGACCTCCGCTAACTAAACGATCCCCTATTGTTGTTTTTGCTTCATTAGAATCTAAATCATTAAATTCTTCAGAATTGATTAATTCTCCTTGATCAATGAATGCTGAAACTTCAAAATCATGTTCCTTAGAGCCTTTCTTAGGAACAATAACGGGCTTTATATCAAGGTCATATTTTTTCGCAAAATCAAAATCTCTTTGATCATGAGCTGGAACAGACATAATTGAGCCTGTGCCATAAGTCATCAAAACGAAGTTTGCTGCCCACACTGGTATGCTTTCTCCATTAATCGGATTAATTGCTTTTATCCCCAATGGAACTCCAATTTTATCCATTTTCTCTAATGCCTCCTCAGAAACAGACTGGGATTTTGTCTCTTCCAGAAATTTAGCAACCTTAGTATTATTTTTTGCAGTCGCTTGAACTAATGGATGCTCTGGTGCCAGTGCCATATACGTTGCACCAAACAGGGTGTCGGGTCTCGTTGTATAGGCAACAATTATCTCTCCAGATTCAGATCTGAAATCAATCTCAAACCCTTCAGATCGGCCAATCCAGTTTCTCTGCATTACTTTGACTTGTTCAGGCCATTCAAGGTTATCTAAACCCGATAATAATTCTTCACAATAATTTGTTATTCTCAAAAACCATTGTGGTAATTCTCTCCGTTCAATTGTAGCTCCTGAGCGCCAGCCTTTTCCATCAATCACTTGTTCATTAGCTAATACCGTATTTTCAACTGGATCCCAATTGACTATTGCTTTATCTCGATAAGCTAATCCTTTCTCATATAATCTTGTAAACATCCACTGTTCCCAACGATAATAATCAGGATCACAGGTTGCTAACTCTCTAGTCCAATCATAACCAAAACCCAGCAGTTTTAACTGATGCTTCATGTAGGTGATATTCTCCCGAGTCCACTGAGCTGGGGCCATTTTATTCTTAATTGCTGCACCTTCAGCAGGCAGACCAAAGGCATCCCAACCCATGGGTTGAAGAACATTTTTACCCTGCATTCTTTGATATCTAGAAATTACATCACCAATAGTATAATTCCGTACATGACCCATGTGTAACCTTCCACTTGGGTATGGGAACATACATAGACAATAAAACTTTTCTTTTTCTAGGTCCTCAGATACTTCAAAAACTTTCTTCTCTTCCCAAAATTCTTGAGCCTCAGCTTCTATTTCTCTTGGATTGTATTTATTTTCAGACATTTTTATTTTTTAAACGCAGGATACCTATAAAACACCCTAAAGTCATAATCAATGTCATTAATAATAGAACGAATAAATCACCAAACCTGGAATACGGTGTTTCACCCATCATTGGGTAAAAGTTGCCCTGCAGAATTGAGAAATTGTAAGGCTCCAATTCTTTCTGAATGTTTCCATCTGGCATAACGATAGCAGTAATCCCTGTGTTGGTTGACCTTAGAAGATACCTGCCAGTTTCTATTGCTCGCATTCTCGACATTTGAAAATGCTGTGAGGAGGCTATGGATTCTCCAAACCAAGCATTGTTGGTAACATTCACTAAGACATTAGCTAACGGCATAAAATCGTGTAATTCATAACCAAATATATCCTCATAACATATAGAGGTGGCGATGAAATATTGGTTCAATTTAGGCATCTCTTGATCTTCCGACCCTACTGATATATCTCTATTTGGTAACTTCATCTTTTGTAACCACTCTCTTACAAAATTGGGAACTGGAAAATATTCCCCAAAAGGAACTAAGTGTCTTTTATGATAAACTCTATCATCACTGCCGAGGGTGATCACAGAATTAAAAACTTCACCATTTTTACCTTTTGTATTAATGCCTAACATTAATAAATCTATATTTTGCTTTTTAAGAATGCCTTCCAATTCATCTAAATAACCTTCAACATTTTCTGCATAGGCAGGGATAGCCACTTCTGGCCAAATAACTAAATTTGTGTTGTCTAAATCAAGAAGGCTGTTTCGGTATAAGGTAAGAGTTCTTATAAACTCAGTAGTTAACCATTTTTTTTCTTGGGCTACAGCACCTTGAACTAGGGCTACACTAAATTCTTTATTCACTCTTTCAGTCCACTCTATTGGTTTAATAAAAAAAGAACTTCCTATAATGATCAACAAACAAAAAAGTGAGAGCAGAGGTCGTATTTTTGAGCTTATCAGTAAAGAATAACCTGCAATAAGTGAAATGATAAAAGACACTAAATAAACCCCCCCTATAGGTGCCCATGCTGATAAAAACGTACTACTCTGACTATAACCTATGGTCAACCATGGGAAACCTGTAAATGCATAACCTCTTAATACCTCTGAAAGAGTCCAGATTGCAGGCGCTAATAAAGTTAATGTTAAATATTTAGATTTAAACAGTTGGTAAGAATAACTAATAATAAAGCCAATCAAGCAATAAAATATAGCCATCACTCCAGATAGAACTCCTATCAATAGAATTGCTAACCACAGCGGCGACCCACTGACGATATGAATACTGATATAGAGCCAATATAATCCAATTGAGAAACAGAAAAACCCAAACAGATAATAAAATATGGCTGTCTTCTTTGGAGAGTGGTTTAAGGCAAAATAGAAGAGATAAGCTAGACAGAACAAAGGAGCGATGGCGATGCCAAATGGCTCAAAGCCTGATACATAGAATAAAGCAGTTAAAATAGAAGCTAATAATTGCTTAATCAATTTTTTTTACTTCTATACTCTTAAGGCGCCTATTATCTGCTTGTAAAATTCTAAATTGTATTGTTTTGAGATCAATCGTCTCTTCTTCTTTAGGTAATCTACCAAGAGTCTTGATAAGCAAACCTCCTAAAGTGTCATAATCCTCATCCAGGAATTCAGTGCCAAAAGCATCATTAAAGTCTTCTATTCTTACTAAAGCATCAACAATGTATAGCTTGTGTCCCACTTCTTTAATCATAGGTATGTCTTCAGCATCATATTCATCCTCAATATCACCTACAATTTGCTCAAGAACATCCTCAATGGTTAGCAACCCTCCCGTTCTCCCATACTCATCAACAACAATTGCAAAATGGTTCCTGCTTTTTCTAAATTCTTTTAGGAGTATCTTTAATCGTTTACTCTCAGGGATAAAGGTAGCTGGCCTAATAAAACCTTCCATATCAAAATTCTCCTGACTATCTTTAGAAAACCTCAATAAATCCTTTGCCAATAAAATACCTAAAACTTCATCTTTGTTCTCACCAATCACTGGAAACCTTGAATGCCCAGAATCACTGATTGTTTTTAGCAGCCTATCAATTGCGAATGATCTTTCAAGAACGATCATGTTTGACCGAGGGACCATGATATCTCTCACTTGTAGCTCTGAGACCTTAATAACCCCTTTTATCATTTTAATTTCATCTTTACCGATGAAGCTTTTCCATTGGCTGGATTGAACCATAGAGTAAAAACTCTCAGGATCTTTCTTTTGTGATTTAAAAAATGACCTTATAGAATCAAATAACATCATTCTATGCACCATTCTCCATACCTAATTCTGTCAAAACTAAATTCTCCAGTTGTATCATTTCTATTTCTTCTTTATCAGTATTGTGATCATAACCTAGTAAATGCAGAAAACCATGTATAACCATATGTAGAAAATGTGAAGACACCTCTATATTCAATACTTTAGCTTCTTTCTCAACAACAGGTAAACAAACGATAATATCACCTAGAAAAGGAGGGCTCATTCCTAATGTTCTCTCTTTCTCAAGATCTCCAGTGAAAGCTAAAACATTTGTTGGTTTATTAATTTTCTTAAATTGTTTGTTAATGGATTGACCTTCATCACTATCAACAAGTCTCAGTGTGACACCGACAGGGTAATTATAAGTTTGCGAAGCATGCGAATAGGCTATCTTGATAGCTTTGTTGACCAGCAATGTTTCAACGGGAAAATTCATATTATCTGATGATTGAAAATTGACAATAAAAGAACTGTCTTCAGTTTTCATATTGATTGTTTGAATTTATTATAGGCTTCAACAATTTTTTGCACTATTCGATGCCGGACAATATCAGTGTGCACAAAATTAACAACAGCAATACTGTTAACGTCAGAAAGCACCTCTAAGGCATGCTTTAACCCAGAAATCTTCTCAGGAGGCAAGTCTATCTGGGTCACATCACCATTAATGACAGATTTAGAACCGAAACCCATTCTAGTTAGGAACATTTTCATCTGTTCTGCAGTAGTATTCTGTGCCTCATCTAATATGATAAAACTCTCATTCAAAGATCTACCTCTCATGAAAGCCAGTGGAGCTAATTCTATTGCTCTTCTCTCAATTAGGTTATTAACTTGGTCCATACCCAACATTTCATATAGGGCGTCATACATTGGACGAAGATATGGGTCAACTTTTTGTGAAAGGTCTCCAGGAAGAAAACCTAAATTCTCTCCAGCTTCAACAGCAGGTCTAACGAGAATAATTCTTTTAACCTCTTGGTTCTGAAGTGATTCTATTGCAGCAGCAACTGCTAAATAAGTTTTACCCGTGCCCGCTGGACCTATTCCAAAGGACAGGTCATTGCTTCGGATAGCTTCAACATAGTGAAATTGATTCTTTGTTCGTGTTTTGATCTCTCTATTTGGTGTTCTGATTATAGTTTCAAAAGATTTGGTTCCATTTGCTAAATCATGTTCACTGTTTAAGTGCTTATTGATAATCAGGTGAACCTTTTCTTGATTTAAGTTCTCATCTTTTGCCATCAAATAAAGATCATGGATAATTCTCTCTCCTGTCTCAAGTCCCTGATCTTCTCCTGAAAGAACAAATGTATTACCTCTAGTCTTAATCTTAATCTCTAATTCACTTTCTATTGATCTCATATGAGAATCAAAAATGCCTAATAAATTAACCAGCGTGGAATTATCGATTGATTCAATTTGGAATTCTTTTGTCTTCAATTTATCTGTGTATCTTTAGTTAATAAATCTTGCCCGAAGAGAATTAGGAAGAGCCTCTGTTATCCTTAGCTCTATTAACTGACCAATTAAGCTGTCATCTCCATCAAAATTTACCCAACGATTATTTTCTGTGCGGCCAGCTAATTGAGTTTTAGCTTTTTTTGATTTTTTCTCTACAAGTACTATTTGATCAGAGCCCACCATATTTTGACTAATCTGTCTGGCATTATTATTAATCTTAGATTGCAGTTGATCCAATCGATTTAATTTAACTTTATAAGAAATATTGTCTTCCATATTTGCTGCTGGAGTATTTGGTCTAGGACTAAAAATAAAGCTAAAAGATTGATCAAAACCAATAACATCTATTAAATCTAAAGTTTCTTGAAAATCATGATCAGTTTCCCCGGGGAACCCTACGATAAAATCAGACGATATGCTAATGTCAGGCCTAAGTTTTCTTAGCTTGCTTATTCTTTCGATATACAGATCAACTTTGTGTTTCCTTTCCATTAATTTAAGGATTTTGTTAGAGCCACTTTGTACCGGTAAGTGCAAATAATTTGCTAACTTAGGATTCTCAAAAATAGTGATTAAATCATCAGTAAATTGCAAAGGATGAGAAGTGGTAAAACGTATCCTCTCTACCGCTTTTATATCAGCAACTTGTTCGATCAAATCTGCTAATTTTAACTTTCTCCCACTTGAGTCCTTGGCTCTATAGGCATTAACATTTTGACCCAAAAGATTGACCTCCTTAACCCCACGGTCTGCAAGATCTTGTATTTCATCAAGAATACCTTCAGGCGGTCTACTGACTTCAAGGCCCCGCGTATAAGGAACAACACAAAAACTACAAAACTTGCTGCAACCTTCCATAATTGAAACAAAGGCAGATGGCTTGATATCTGGTGTTTTCGGCAATATTGTGAATTTCTCAACTTTAGGAAAACTAATATCAACAACAGGATCTCTTGAATTAATGACTTGATCATACATTGCTGGAAGACGATGTAATGTTTGCGGGCCAAAAACCAGATCAACATAAGGCGCTCTTCTAATAATATTTGTTCCCTCTTGACTGGCAACACACCCTCCAACACCTATGACTAAATTAGGATTTATTTTTTTATACTCTTTCCATCGACCTAACTGAGAAAAAACTTTTTCTTGAGGTTTCTCTCTAATAGAGCATGTGTTAAGTAGGATGAGATCAGCTACTGATGGATCATCAGTAAGTTCCATGTTTCTTTCTAAGCGCATCAGATCAAGCATCTTAGATGAATCATATTCATTCATCTGACAACCGAAAGATTTTATAAAGATCTTTTTTGACACCGAAATATTATGGGTTAATTGGTTGATTGCTAAAATGGGATATCGTCATCAAATTCTTCATCAACAAACTCATTAGAAGAAGTATTTTGCTTAGTAACGTTACCCTGATTAGATGTACCCTGGCTCATTCTTTCACCAAGCATTTGCATCTGGTTAGCTACAATTTCAGTGGTCCAACGTTCGTTACCTTCTTTATCCTCCCATTTTCTGGTTTGCAATTTTCCCTCAACATAAACTTGAGAGCCTTTTTTAAGGTAATCACTAGCTATCTCTGCAAGTCGGCCAAAAAAAACAACGCGATGCCATTCAGTTTTTTCCTGTTTCTCGCCGGTTTCTTTGTCATTCCATGATTCTGAAGTTGCCACACTGATATTTGTTACTGCATTGCCGCTTGGCATAGTTCTCGAGTCTGGGTCAGCTCCTAGATTACCAACAACAATTACTTTGTTAATGCCTCTTGCCATAATTTTCCCTAATTTTTCTGAATAATTTTTAAAAACTAATTGTATCAAAAACGTTTGCTTTTGGCTCTCAATCTAAAAAAGATTTACAATAGAACGTTTGGATAATTCTTTTTCTATTATGGATCAAATTAAAATAAAAGGTGCCAGGACTCACAACTTAAAGAATCTCAACTTAGAGCTTCCTAGAAATCAACTAATAGTACTCACTGGTCTTTCAGGCTCAGGGAAATCATCGCTTGCATTCGATACTATTTATGCCGAAGGCCAAAGACGCTATGTGGAATCACTATCTGCTTATGCAAGACAGTTCTTATCTATGATGGAGAAACCTGACGTGGATCTGATTGAGGGGTTATCTCCTGCAATATCTATAGAACAAAAAACAACCTCCCATAACCCTAGATCAACTGTAGGAACTGTAACAGAGATTTATGACTATTTGAGATTGCTATTTGCAAGAGCTGGTCTGCCCAAATGTCCAACTCATAAAAGGACGCTTGGTATTCAAAATATCAGTGAAATGGTAGATCAAGTGATGCAATTAACAGAGGGTAAAAAATTTCTTCTGCTCTCTCCATTGGTGAGTGACAGAAAAGGTGAGCATTTAGAATTAATAAAAAATATTAGATCTAGAGGTTTTGTCCGTTTACGAATTAATGGCGCTGTATATGATATAGATGATCTGCCCACTATTGACGCAAAGAAAAATAATACTGTGGAGGTAGTGGTCGATAGATTTTCCATAAAATCTGAGATTGCTCCACGACTGACTGAATCATTCGAAACCGCTCTTAATCTATCCGATGGCATAGCAAAGGTAATCTCATCTGAAAAGAATGACACCGCTTATTTATTTTCTAATCAATTTGCCTGTCCTGAATGCGGTTACTCAATCACTGAGCTTGAACCGAGAACCTTCTCATTTAATAATCCTGCTGGAGCATGTTCAGTATGTGACGGACTAGGTGTAGAACATTTTTTTAGCCCAGAATTAGTTATTAAGAATGATAAATTGAGTATTTCTGAAGGTGCTATTAGAGGATGGGATAAAAGAAACTTTTATTATTTTCATTTAATTAGAAGTCTCTCAAAACACTTTGGTTTCGATATCGAAGAACCCTATGCTTCCTATGGTGAAGGTATAAAAGAGATGTTACTTAATGGAAGTGGCAAAGAGAAAATTCAATTCTACTACCCTGGAAGAGGCGGTAAAAGAATATCCAGAAAACATCCATTTGAAGGGGTAATTCCTAATCTTAAAAGACGATATAAGGAGACTGAATCACAAGCTGTTAAAGATGCTTTATCTAAATTCATGAGCACAAAACCATGCAGTTTATGCGAAGGATCCAGACTAAATGAATCTGCTAGAAATGTGTTCATAGGTAAAGCAAATATTTCAGATTTAACGAAAATGAATATTAATGAAATCTTGAGTTTTTTTCATCAACTTAAGTTAGCTGGTAGCAGGGGTGAAATTGCAAAGAATGTTGTTAAAGAAATTATTGACCGTTTGGAGTTTTTATCAAATGTTGGTCTAAATTACCTTAATTTAGAGAGAAGTGCAGAAACGTTATCTGGTGGGGAATCTCAACGCATCAGATTGGCAAGCCAAATTGGTTCTGGGCTAGTAGGTGTAATGTATGTCTTAGATGAACCTACCATTGGCTTACACCAACGCGATAATAAACGATTAATTAAAACGCTTACAAAATTAAGAGACTTAGGTAATACCGTTATAGTGGTAGAACATGATGAAGAGGTAATCAGATCTGCAAATCATATCGTAGATCTTGGGCCTGGTGCTGGTAATAACGGCGGTGAGATTGTTTCTCAAGGGGGTCTGGAATCCATTCTCAAGGGAGAAAAATCGTTAACAGCAGATTACCTAAACGGCAAAAAAACTATAAAAGTTCCAAAGAAAAGAATTATGGCTAATAAATCACAAGCAATTAGGATTCAAAATGCCTGCAAAAATAATCTCAAATCATTAAGCACAGAAATACCTCTGAATTTATTGACTTGTGTGACTGGCGTTTCTGGTTCTGGTAAATCAACACTAATTAATAATACTTTAAAGCCATTGCTTCGCTCTAAATTAGAAAATAAAATCTCTGATCATTTCGAAGCAACATCGATCAGTGGGTATGAGGACATCAAAAGAATTATTAATATCAGTCAAAGCCCAATAGGTAGAACACCACGTTCCAATCCAGCAACTTATACCGGTTTATTTACTGCTGTTAGAGAATTATTTGCAGGCACACAAGAATCAAGATCAAGGGGCTACAAACCTGGAAGATTTAGTTTTAATGTGAAGGGTGGTCGTTGTGAAACATGTCAAGGAGGAGGTCTAATTAAAGTAGAAATGAACTTTCTTTCTGATATCTATGTGATGTGTGATGTGTGCGATGGCAGGCGATTTAATAGAGAAACATTAGAGATTATCTATAAAGAAAGAAGCATTTATGAAGTCTTAGACATGACAGTGGATGAAGCATATCTATTCTTTAAAAATATTCCCTCAATCAATAATAAACTCTCAACACTTATAGATGTAGGCTTGGGTTATATTAAATTAGGACAAAATGCTGTTACTCTTTCTGGTGGGGAAGCACAAAGAATAAAACTATCAAAGGAATTATCTAAAAGAAGCAATAAAAATACTCTTTACCTTTTAGATGAGCCTACAACCGGCCTTCACTTTCATGATGTGAATCAACTAATTAAGGTACTCATTAGACTAAGGGATGAAGGCAATACGATTGTTATTATAGAGCACAATTTAGATGTTGTGAAAACTGCTGACTGGATTATTGATCTAGGGCCTGAGGGTGGAGATAAAGGTGGTGAAATTGTTGCTGAAGGAACCCCTGAAGTGGTTGCAGAATCTAAAGCTTCATACACAGGACAATATCTTAGAAATCTTCTAAGTCAGTGAACCTATACCTACCAGCTGTCTAATTTCTGATAAAAAAGGCACTGATAATTCTCTAGCTCTTTGAGCGCCATTCAGCAAGAGTGTATTTAGATGAGAAGGATCCTTAACCAGCCTATAATACTCATCCCTTGAATTTGATAATATGCTATCTAATAATTCAAATAATTCTTGTTTGGCATCCCCCCAACCCATTCCTTCCTGTAATTTGTTTTTAAAACTATTAGTTTGATCATCTGTCCCAAAAGCCTTATATATATCATATAAATGACAATCATCGGTTGATTTAGGTTCTCCTGGCTCCAATGAATTAGTTTTTATCTTCATTACAAATTTACGCAGATCATCAGAGGAACAAAAAAGAGGAATAAAATTGTTATAACTTTTACTCATTTTTCTCCCATCCAAACCTGGCAGCACTGAAGACTTCTTGTTCAGTATCGCTTCCGGAACGACAAATATCTCACCGTGAAGATGGTTAAATCTCTGAGCTATATCTCTGGTCATTTCTAAATGTTGTATCTGATCTTGCCCTACAGGCACATGAGATGCCTTAAACATTAGAATATCTGCCGCCATAAGCACAGGGTAAGAAAATAAGCCCATGTTAATTCCTTTATCGGGATCTGAATCATTATTACTTTGATTCGCATTAACAGCTGATTTATAAGCATGTGCCCTATTCATCAATCCTTTTGCTGTGAAGTTATTCAGTATCCAATTTAACTCTAGAATTTCTGGAATATCTGATTGCCTATAAAAAATTGTCTTTTGTGTATCAAGACCCAATGCAATCCAAGTTGCAGCAACCTCTATAGAAGATTGTCTTATTTCTTCAGGCTTTTTATTTTTAATAAGAGAATGATAGTCAGCTAAGAAAAAAAAGGAATTATGTTCTGCATTCTTACTTGATTCAATTGCTTGGTTTATTGCTCCAGCATAATTACCAAGATGAGGTGTCCCCGTAGTGGTAATGCCAGTTAATATAGTTCTTTTATCCAAAATATAAGAAATTACTCAGAAAGTTCATCTAGATCTTTATCAAATTGATAATCAACAAGTTGGACTATTGCCATAGGCGCTGTATCTCCATTTCTAATACCTTTTCTAAGTATTCTAAGATATCCGCCAGGTCTATCCTTAAACCTTGGACCTAATTCATTAAATAACTTCCCCACTGCTTGCTTATCTCTCAAAAGATCAAACGCTCTTCTTCTCTGTGAGACCCCATCTTCTTTAGCTAGGGTAATTAATGGTTCTAGAGTCTTTCTCAACTCCTTTGCCTTTGGTAATGTAGTTGATATTGATTCATGTTCAATAAGAGACGAAGCCATGTTTCTATACATAGACTTCCTGTGACTACTTGTTCTTCCTAAGCGTCTGCCTGTTTTTCTATGTCTCATGACTCATCCTTCATTAACAATATAAACCTTATTGGCTTACCTCATCAACAGCTATTTCTTTTGGTGGCCAATTATCTAACTCCATACCTAAGGATAAACTATGGCTTGCCAAAATTTCTTTGATTTCATTCAAAGATTTCTTACCAAGATTAGGAGTCCTTAATAACTCGACCTCTGTTTTTTGCACTAAATCACCAATATAGTTGGCATTTTCGGCTTTAAGACAATTTGCTGAGCGAACTGTTAATTCAAGCTCATCAACAGGTCTTAACATAATAGGATCTATTAAGACTTCTTCCTCTTCATGTTGCTGTTCTTGAACTCTAGTCAAATCAGTAAAAATACTTAACTGATTCTGAAGAATTGCTCCAGCGTATTTAATGGCTCTTTCGGGTTCGATCGTTCCATCGGTTTCTAAATCAACAATGAGCTTATCTAAATCCGTTCGCTTTTCAACTCGAGCGGCTTCAACAGTGTAAGTGACAGTTATTATTGGGCTAAATGATGCATCAAGCTTTAATAAACCTATTGTTATATCAGCCTCCTTGCTCTGAGTAGCCACAGGCCGATAACCTGTACCCTTCTCTACTTTTATATGCATTTTAAGTTCTTTTTTGGAGCTAATGGTAGCTATATGGTGATCAGGATTCACTATCTCTGTATCTCCATCTACTTGAATATCACCAGCTGTAACGGTACATGGCCCCTTCTTACTCAAGACAAATTCTGCTGTGTCTCTTCCTTGTATATTTATTGCTACACCCTTAAGATTTAAAAGAATTTCTACAACATCTTCCTGCACACCCTCAATAGTAGTGTATTCATGTAAAACCCCATCTATTTGTACTTCTGTGATTGCATAACCAGGTAAGCTTGACAGTAAAACCCGTCTCAACGCATTACCTAAAGTATATCCAAAGCCTCGTTCAAAAGGTTCTATAGAAACTTTTGAATGACGTTCATCTTCTTGAGATTCTAGCTTTATAACTAAAGGATTAAGAAGATCAATGACAATCTCTTCTTTTTCTATTTCATCCTCTTCAACTATTTCTTCAATAATATTTTTCTCATCTTCTAACATTTTATCCTGTCTCCTAAATTACTTAGAATAATATTCCACTACTAAGTTTTCATTAATATCTGGGAGTATATCCTCCCTTTCTGGTATTGAGTTAACAATGCCCTTTAACTGTTTTAAATCTACCGATAACCATTCACTAATACCTAATTGAGAAGCTATATTCACAGCATTCTTTATTCTTAGTTGTTCTTGTGCTTTTTTAGTAATAGAGATCTCATCACTAGCTGAAACTTGAAAGGATGGGATATTGATTATGGATCCATTAACTTTAATAGCTTTATGGTTCACTAATTGTCTTGCTTCAGCCCTTGTTACAGCAAAACCCATTCTATAAACCATATTATCTAGACGTGTTTCCAACAATTTCAATAGGTTTTCTCCTGTTGAACCTTTTATTTTAGAAGCTTTCTTATAATAATTCCTAAATTGTTTTTCTAAAACACCATACATTCTTCTTAATTTTTGTTTCTCCCTCAATTGGATTCCATAATCAGATAATCTCTCTCTTCTAGAGCCTACTCTTGATCCAGGTATTGTATTAAGTTTGCATTTATTTTCTATGGGTTTGATACCGCTTTTAAGAAACAAGTCTGTTCCCTCTCTTCGCGATAACTTACATTTTGGTCCTAAATATCTTGCCATAATTAATACCTCTAAACTCTTCTTTGTTTTGGTGGTCTGCAACCGTTATGTGGTAAAGGTGTTACATCTTCTATGCTAACAATATGAAGCCCAATTGCATTGAGAGATCTTAATGCAGAATCTCTTCCAGGGCCTGGCCCTTTAACCTTCACTATTATATCTTTTAAACCAAACTCTTGTGCCTTGGTTCCAGCCTTTTCTGCAGCAACTTGTGCTGCAAACGGTGTACTTTTTCTTGATCCTCTAAATCCTGAGCCTCCAGCAGTAGCCCAAGCTATCGTATTTCCTGCTCGGTCAGTAATAGTGATTATTGTATTATTAAAAGTTGCATGAATATGTGCAATACCTTCAATTACAGTCTTTTTTGCTTTTTTCTTCTTAGTTTCTGCCATTATTTATTCTCGCTGTTATGCTCTCATGGGTTTTTTAGGACCCTTTCTTGTTCTTGCATTAGTTTTACTTTTTTGTCCTCTGACTGGCAACCCTCTTCTATGTCTTATGCCCCGGTAACAACCTAGATCCATTAATCTTTTAATATTAGTTGATATTTCTCTTCTTAAGTCACCTTCAACTAGATGGTTACTTAATTCAGTTCTTATGCTCTCTAATTCTTGTTCTGTTAGGTCCATTACTTTTTTATCTTCAGCAATACTTAGCTTTTCACAAAGCTTCTTTGATAATGAATTTCCAACACCATAAACATAGGTCAGCGAAACTCTAACATGCTTATTATCGGGTATATTAACTCCTGCTATTCTAGCCATTATGTTAGCCCTGCCTTTGCTTGTGTCTAGGATCTTTGCAAACAACTCGAACTACGCCATTTCTACGTATCACTTTGCAATTCCTGCATATTTTTTTAACTGATGCTCTAACTTTCATTTCTACTGTTCATTACCTATCTTAGTTGACCGCCTTTACTATATCCTTTGAGGTTAGCCTTTTTCAAAAGACCCTCATACTGTTTTGACATCATTAATGCCTGCATTTGAGCCATGAAATCCATGGTAACCACAACTATAATGAGCAACGATGTTCCTCCAAAGTAAAATGGGACTCTGAAGTAGAGAATCATAAACTCTGGAAGTAAACAGACGAGCATGATATACAATCCGCCCCAAAATGTTAACCTTGTTAACACTTTATCTATATATTGTGATGTTTGATGCCCTGGTCTTATTCCTGGCATAAACGCTCCTGACTTTTGGAGATTCTCAGCAGTGTCTTTAGAATCAAACACTAGCGCAGTGTAAAAAAAACAGAAAAACATGATAAGTGATGCGTACAAAAGTATATAGACTGGTTGCCCGGGTGATAATTGTGCAGCAATATTTTGTAACCAATCAAACCCTTCAGAAGTTCCAAACCAACTAGCAATTGTTGCAGGAAATAAAATTATACTTGATGCAAAGATTGGAGGTATAACTCCTGACATGTTTATTTTAAAAGGCAAATGAGTTGATTGACTTTGCATTAATTTCCTGCCTTGTTGTCTTTTAGCGTAGTTGACAGGTATTCTTCTCTGACCTCTCTCAACAAAAACTACAAAAGTTATCACAGAGATTATCAACATTAGTAGAATCAAGACTAAAGCAGGAGATATTTCACCTGTATTCGCCAACTCAAGAGTTCCACCTATTGCTGAAGGCAGTCCTGAAATAATACTGGCCAAAATAATCATTGAAATACCATTACCCAAACCTCTTTCTGTAATTTGCTCCCCTAACCACATTAGAAACATTGTTCCTGTAACTAATGTAACGCAAGAGGTAAATACAAAATTAAATCCTGGGCTAACAACAACTCCTTGATTTTGTAATGCAATTGAGGCGCCGATTGATTGGAATGAGGCAAGAAAGACAGTTCCATATCTTGTGTATTGAGTTATTTGTCTTCTTCCTGACTCACCTTCTTTCTTTAACTCTTTTAGTGATGGAATAGTAACACTAGCCATTTGCATAACAATTGAGCAAGAAATATATGGGAAAATTCCTAATGCAAAAATACTCAGTCTTTCTAGTGCGCCACCAGAGAACATATTAAACATGCTGAGAATAGTCCCTGATTGTTCTTCCATGAAATTTTGGAGAGCATTAGGATCTATTCCAGGCACAGGAATATAAGTGCCAATTCTATAGATAATTAAGGCGCCCATAAGAAAAAGAAGCCTTTGCCTTAATTCAACAAATCTTGTCATTTCACCTAACGCTGATCTTGCAGTATTTTTCGTTGTCTTAGCCATATTAATCTAAAATTTTTCCACCTGAATCTATCACTGCTTTTTTTGCATTCTCTGAAAGAGATAAGCCTTGAATGGTAACAGCCTTATTCAATTCACCTGTTGCAATAACTTTTATCTTTTGAATATATCTAGGTACTAGATTTTCATTTTTTAAAGCATCTAGATCGATTATGTCGGCCTTTACCTTTTCAAGTTGATCTAATCTTAATTCAGAAGTTTCCTTTTTATTTAAGGAAGTAAAACCTCTTTTAGGCAGTCTTCTTTGGAGCGGCATTTGCCCACCTTCAAATCCAACCTTATGAAAACCACCAGATCTTGCTTTTTGACCTTTATGCCCTCGTCCTGAAGTCTTACCAAGTCCAGAAGCATGACCCTTCCCCTTCCTAAATTTTTTGGATCGGCTGCCTGCGTTTGGTTTCAAAGTATTTAATTTCATTTATATCTCCTCAACTTCTAGGAGATACTTAACTTGATTAACCATGCCCAGATTTTCTGGTGTAGCATCCAATTCAATAACCTGATTAATTTTTCTTAAGCCAAGACCAGCAAGAGAAGCTTTATGCTTCTTAATCCTTCCAAATCGACTTTTAACCAATTTAATTTTTAATTTTTTTGAACTCTTACTCATAACTAGGTGAATATTTTTTGAACAGGAATACCTCTTCGTTTTGCTACTCTTTGTGGTGATCTCATTGAGTCAAGTGCATTAATTGTTGCTCTTACTAAATTTATGGGGTTCCTTGATCCATAACTCTTTGCCAAAATATTTCTTATGCCAACGCATTCAAACACAGCACGCATTGCACCGCCGGCTATAATCCCTGTACCATCTGCTGCTGGCTGCATATAAACTTTAGAGGCACCATGTCTACCATTTACTTCGTAATAAATTGTCTCTTTATTCAAAGCTACTTGATGAAGATTTTTTCTTGCCGCTTGCATGGCTTTTTGAATTGCTAAGGGGACTTCTTTTGCCTTTCCATAGCCCATTCCAATCTTACCTTTACCATTACCAACAACTGTAATCGCTGCAAAACCAAATTGCCTTCCTCCTTTTACAACTTTAGCAACCCTATTAACCGCTACTAACTTTTCTATCAAATCGTCATTTTGTCTTTCTGTATTCATAATATTTTTATAGTTAAAAATTAAGTCCTTTTTCCCTTGCAGCCTCAGCTAACGCCCTGACTCGACCATGATATAAAAAACCTGAACGATCAAACGCAACTTTATCTATTTTTGCTGTTTTAGCCTTTTTGGCAATTGATTCACCTACTATTCTAGCGATACCAACTTTTCCCTTTGTTTTATCAGTAATAAGCTTTTTAATTTCTGGGTCAAGGCTAGATGCAGCAGCAACAACTGTATTGTCTTGTGGTGATGTAATTTGAGCATAGATATGCTTCGATGACCTATGAACACTTAGTCTATAGGCTTCCAATATTTTGATTCTAGATCGTGTTTTTCTAGATCTTCGAAGTCTTTTTTCTAATTTTGAAATCATTAATTTATAAAATCCTATACTTGTTTCTTAGTTTCTTTTAAGGTAATTTGCTCATCTTTATACCTTACTCCTTTTCCCTTATATGGCTCTGGTGGTCTAATTGCTCTTAGCTCAGCTGCAACCTGGCCTACCTTTTGTTTATCAATTCCATTGATTAGGACCTCTGTTTGAGAAGGTGTTGAAATCTCTATACCATCAGGTATCTGATAATTAACAGGATGTGAAAATCCTAATGTCAAATTTAGCATCTTACCTTGAGTTTTAGCACGATAACCAACGCCTACCAATTCTAATTCTTTTTTATAACCTTCAGTAACACCGATAACCATATTATTAATCAAGCTCCTAAATGTCCCAGCAGCAGCCCTAGAGAATTTTGATTTTGATGTTGAATTAACCAATAACTGATCACTTTCTATCTTGACTGCGACCTGGCTAATCAAATTCAATTCTAGTTCTCCCTTTTGTCCTTGAATGTGTAAAACCTCATCATCCTTAATCGAGATCTGAACAGACTCGGGAAAACTAACAGGTTGTTTTGCTATTCTTGACATAATTTAAGCCACCACACATAAAACTTCACCGCCACAGCCATCTTGCCTAGCTTGTCGGTCACTCATAATCCCTTTTGAGGTAGACACTACTGCTATACCTAAACCACCCATAACTTTGGGTAAATCGTTTTGTGATCGATAGATCCTCAAACCTGGTCTGCTAACTCTATCTATTTTTTCTATAACAGGCTTGCCTTCAAAATATTTTAATTCAATTACAATGTGGCTCTTATTATTATCAAGCTCCTCAACACGATAAGCATTGATGTAACCTTCCTCATAGAGAACTTTGGCAATATTTTGTTTAATCTTTGAATTAGGAATCAACACAGACACTGCATTTATTTTATGTGCATTCCTAATTCTAGTTAGCATATCTGCTATTGGATCTGTCATTGTCATAATCTTATTCCTAATCTATTACCAGCTTGCTTTATGCAATCCCGGTATATTTCCCTTCATTGCTTGTTCTCTCAATTTACTTCGTCCTAGTCCAAACTTCCTATAAAAACCTTTTGGTCTGCCAGTAATTGCACAACGATTTCTTAGTCTTGAGGGACTAGCATTTCTTGGCATTTTCTGAAATTTAATTCTTGCATCATTTTTCTCATCATAACTTGAGTTGGGATCATTCATTATTTTCTTCAATGCCGCTCGTTTCTCTGCAAAACGTTGGACTGTTTTAACCCTTTTTAATTCTCTCTGAACGATTGCCTTTCTTGTCATTTTATTTCTCTTCCTTTTGATCTGTTGCTTCTGGTTGAGCTTCAACTTCTGTTGCTTCTGGTTGAGCTTCAACTTCTGTTGCTTCTGGTTGAGCTTCAACTTCTGTTGCTTCTGGTTGA
>Ga0209034_10000064_pt1 | contig 50621 bp, 43 predicted proteins | sample MarorgKNORR_S2LV_2_FD_188219 | JGI IMG/M metagenome (GOLD analysis project Ga0209034, IMG submission 188219) | Marine microbial communities from the Southern Atlantic Ocean, analyzing organic carbon cycling - 250m_A/KNORR_S2/LV (SPAdes) (version 2) | ecosystem: Environmental > Aquatic > Marine... | reverse complement strand
TGCCACGAGATTGGCAATGTTGTTGCCGATCAGACAGTTCAAATCTCTGTCGGAAAAGACCTGGTTGCGGATTTACCCATCAGGCCTCTCTCAGAAGCGCCTCAGTACCGGCTGAAAGGGAAACCATCTGACGAAGACATCAATCGTCTAAAGCTGGAATTGGACTCGGTTCCACTTCCTAAAGACGGCCCGCAAAAGACTTTGTTGCGACTTTTGGCATCGCCTAATATCGCTAATAAGGAGAGCGTGTACCGGCAATATGACCATCAGGTGCAGACCAATACTGTGGTTGGCCCCGGAAGCGATGCCGCCGTATTACGGGTGAAAGGTACCGATAAGGCCATCGCGGTAACCATTGATGGCAACGGTCGGTTCTGTCAGTTGGATCCGTATCAGGGTGGCTTGATTGTTGTAGCTGAGGTTTCGAGAAACCTCAGCTGTTCCGGAGCATTGCCCTTAGCCATGACCGACTGTCTCAATTTTGGCAGTCCGGAGCGGCCTGAAATCTATTATCAGTTGGAACAGTGTATCCGGGGTATCGCAGAAGCCTGCCGTGTATTGGAAGTGCCGGTGGTCAGTGGCAATGTGAGCCTGTACAACGAGTCAAGAGGTCAGGCCATCTTTCCCACTCCGGTTCTGGGGGGTCTTGGTCTGATGGAAGATTCCTCCAAAGCTACCAGGTCTGCCTTTGCTGGCGAGGGCATGGTTGTCGCAGTGTTGGGTGCTGAAACCAATGAAGTCGACGCCAGCGATCTGGCTGGTAGTGAATATCTCCAATTCATCCACGTACGGGTGGAAGGCAACCCAACAATCAACATCGATCTGGAAAAACGTGTTCAGCAAGCCTGCAGGGGCGCAATCGAGCACGGTCTAATAACATCCGCCCATGACTGTTCTGAAGGTGGCCTTGCTGTGGCGTTGGCCGAGTGTTCAATCCAAGGTGGGCTCGGCTTTATAGGTGATTTCAATATTAATAACCGTTGGGACGTGAGCCTGTTCGGTGAAAGGCAATCTAGAATAGTGGTTGGTCTCCCAGGAGATAATTGGGACGCTCTGGCGAATCTTGCTTCCAGTCTCAACGTGCCGATAGTACGGCTGGGAACAACGGGTGGTGATCGGTTCAGAATTGAAGGCCAAATAGATTTACCGGTTTCACTGATAACGGATGTTTGGAACAAGGGTTTGGATGCCGCTAGTGGATAACCAGACGCTGAGGGTTTTGTTTCTGACTCCTTATTTTCGGCCTTATCTGGGAGGGATCGAAAGAGCGATAGAGCAGCTATCGTTCCAGATGCAGCAGTCGGAAGCCGTTGAAGCCGTAGGTGTACTTACGACCAAGTATTCGTTCCCCCGGCACCCCCAACCCACTTGGGAAGATAAAGAAACTTCGCCAGACGGAACTGTTATCTTTCGACTATCTGGATTTCCCCGCCGGTCGTTGCCGATACACTCGGTCCCGTTGGTTTGGTTCTCGCCTCTGAAATTGAAGAAATATCTCGATGAATTTAAGCCAGATGTGATTCATTTCGTTGGCGACGGTTGGTTCTGGGGCCATTTATGTGCGTGGTTCTGGTACCGAGGTCGGGCCAAGTTCGTATTCACCCCGTCGTACCATACTCTGCCGCCTAGTAAATGGTGGTTGAAACCCATCAATGCATTCTTATGTCACATTGCAGATCAGGTGGTGGCGTTAACCAGTCGGGAAGCAGAAGGAGTTCACCGCGCCTATTTAGCGCCCAGAAACAAGTTGGGTGTTATTGGTTGGGGCGCGGCGCTCAATGAAAAAGGTGACTCTGGAAAAGTACAGGGTTACCATGAATCTGAAGATAATAGTTCGTTAACTGTTTTGTGTGTCGGTCGCGTAGGCAGTCACAAGGGTCAGCGGTGGTTACTAAATACTTATCTGGATGCTCGTTCCCAATTCAACCGCTCGGTGAGATTGGTCTTTGTGGGTCGAGACGAAGGTGGAATGACTGAGATTGAGGGGTTTATTTCCCGTCACGGACTTCAAGACGAGGTTATCGTGACTGGGGAGGTTTCCGATAACGAACTTGCTGAATGGTATGCAGAGGCCGATATATTTACTCTATTCTCACGATATGAAGCCTTTGGGTTGGTTTTTCTGGAGGCTATGGCCCATGGCACACCGGTATTGACCCACGATGTTGGAGCCAATCGGGAGGTCCTGCTGCAAGGAGCAGTGGTTGTTCCCAAGTTTGATTCTAGATGGGCGGCGAGTGAATTGGCTCGCCTGGTGAATGATGATACCGCCCGCCGGGAATTGGGGAGTCAAGCCCAGCACTACGCTTTGACGGAGTTTAATTGGCCTGCCGTCGCCGAAAAATATCTAGAGCTCTACCAACACTCCCGAACAGTGGTCTAATTTCTCATTTCAGCCAGATAGGACGAATCAATGGACCGAGAAAGACTAGAACATGGAGCTCGCCAGATACTGCTGACAAACTTACGCCAAGGTGTGGCCGATTGGAATGGGCTAAGTTACAGTTTTGTTTGCCCTTCGCTTACGGGATATCCTTTCCAATGGTTCTGGGATTCATGCTTTCACGCTATCGCGCTGTTGCACCTGGACCCTGACCAGGCCAAGGCTGAACTTAAGACGCTAATGAGCGGCGCTCTCCCCAATGGTTTCATGCCCCACATCATCTTCTGGGAGACAGAGAAACGGTTAGACTTCCTGAGTCGAAACATCGTGGGCCAGACAGAACCTCATTACACTTCCACAATGCAACCACCCATTATCGCCTATGCCGTAGAGAGAGTGTACCTGGCCACTGGCGACGAGGAATTTAAGGCTGCAGCGTTACCAGTGCTTGTCAATTTTTATCGTTGGCTCAGGGATGTAAGAGACCCGGATAACGACGGTCTAATCGCGGTGATACAGCCAGAGGAAGCCGGTACAGACTGTTCACCTAAGTACGACGAGGCGTTGGGATTAACGGATCTTTCCAACCAAGGGTTTATCGCTGCCTTACGGGAGATCTACTTGGCCTATGAACCGCTGCGAGGGGATGATAAGAAGATACTGGAGGCTGACCTTTTTCATTTTGAAGACGTGCTGGTGAACTCTATTTACGCTATGGGTATGCGTTCACTTGCCAGGTTGTTGGGCGGCTCGTCTGAGGCAGATGAATTTAACCAGGAGGCAGATCGCACACGGGACGCCCTTTTGGAGAAATGCTGGGATGAAGAAGCCGGTGCATTTTTTGATCTTTCTGGTGTTTCTGAAAAGCCTGTCCGTGTGGTGACTATCAGTTCGCTTATGCCCCTGATACTGGATGACCTTCCTCGGCCTATCGTGAACCGTCTAGTCAATGATTGGTTATCATCGCCTGACCATTTCTGGACGCCCTATCCGTTGCCTTCAGTTCCGGTGTCTGACCCAAAATTCATGCCCGGCAACCCCAAGGGCTTCATCTGGCGAGGCCCGTCTTGGATCAATACTAATTGGTTCTTATCCCACGCCCTCCGGAATCATGGCTACTCTGAGTTGGCCGATATAATCGTTGCAAAGAGCCACGAATGCATAGAGAAATCAGGGTTTAGGGAATATTACCATCCCTATACTGCAGAAGGTTTGGGGGCGAAGGATTTTGGCTGGTCTACATTGATTTTGGATATGTAGCTGCTAGTAACCTTGAGAATCATGACCGAAAAAGGGGTTATATTAGTAAAGTTCTAGAAGCGATCAAGAGTTGAATTTTTATTGGGATGATGCGCCACTAGAGTTTGGCGCCGTAAGTACGATTTGCTATAGGGTGACTAAGATGGCAATGATGATATTTGCCTTGAGCGCATTGGTATTGGAAGCGTAAACTCGCACTTTAATCTGTTGATTCTATATCGCTGAGTGATATTAATTGCGGCGGGGCCGGAAAAGCCGAGACATGAATCCAGTTTCCCCTCTAGCCTCTGCTGCTGATTTACCAGATTCATAGTCTTCGTCTTCTTCGTCTGTCCAGCGTGGCAAACTCTCATTACCTGGCTGGATACCTTCATCTTCTTCATATGTGTCGGCTGGTACCGGATCTGCGTAATCAGCGGCCACCGACCCGGCAAAGTCATTCGGGTAGTCTCGATTTTCCGGCTGCTTGTCACGGTCAGATGAATAAGCACTATCCGAGGCTTCAGGCTCGACGTCGCCATCCGAGCGAACAGCGATGGCTTGTTCCACAAGAGGATTCTCGTGGTTGAGGTTGAAGGTCCGGCGGCGGCGGTTCTGCCCGGAGGTCTCATCCCGCCAGCTATGGTTTCCTTTTAGGAAGAATTCACCATCGCTCAGGCTACGTAGCATCTTGCTGACGTAGGTGCGGGAACTGGCTTGTCCCCAGCGCTGGGTGATATCAGCGTGCCCGGCTTCCAGCCCTTGTCCCAAGGCATTGCAAATCTCTGAAACTAGGAAGTTGAATGCTACGTGGCTTATGCCTTCCTGGTTCTCCAGCGTATTGGCCATGAAAATCAAGTCTGAAACGCGGTCTGCTAGTAGTCCGTCATCCGGTTCAGCGGGCATGTTCAGTTTATTTACAGCGTCGCGTAGGGCCTGAGCGAATTCTTGGTTATCGCCGAAGGGAGACACCGGATCTGCCGAGCTTTCAGAGTAATCATTTTCATAAGCTTGGTCAGATTGGTCGTTATCTGACTGGTATGACGGTTCTGATTGGCCATCTTGTTCGGCTTGATCTTGCCAGCCGTTGGTTTGGTAATCGTTGGCTGGTTCTTGTTCCGGTTCGTAGTCCAGTATAGGTTCTGGTATCGGCTCCAACGAAGGTTGGTAGTCTATCTCCGTGTCTTCAATAACAGGAGAGTCATAAATCTCGGAGATAACTGGTTCTGGCGCTGGCCGATCTTCTTGATGCCTGGAGCGCGGTAGGCGGCCACGTCGGCGGCCTTGTCGAGGGTTTGAGCCCGAGAAAGTAGCTTCAGTTGCTCCTTCCGGGATGTCTTCATCAGACATTATGGCCCAGTCGACTAAACCAGCGGTAATCAAACGGATATTCCCATTTTGGGCAACTCGAGCCATTAGGCGTTTGAAGCCCGTGTAGCCCATTTTCTTTTCGTCAAATTCGGGGAATCGGCGCACTAAGCGTTGCTTAATGGAAGTTAAAAGTGGGTTTCCGCCGGCCTTCCGCTCGTCTCTTATTATTTCTTCGATGGCACGGATGATGTCGTTTAGGTCACCGCCGGATGCGCTCACCGGCGCCGGCTCTGCGGCTGGCGCGGTCTCGGCAATCGGTTCGGAGGATGCGGGAGGATCAACGTCCACATCATAGAGGATTAGGCCATCCACTTGGTCAGCGAGTCGGCGGGAAGTGCTCCAAGAAACGCCGACGACCATCACCTGTTTGCCCATGGTTCTGAGGGCGTTTACCACGTGGATGAAATCAGAGTCACCAGACACCAGTACGTAGGTGCTGATATTCGGATAGGTATGTGCCACTTCGATACAATCGGCTGTCATCTTGACGTCGACGCTATTCTTGATGCGTCCAGTGCGCATACCATTGGCATTCATTGCACCGGGAGATGGGGCCCTGGTGGGCACAAAGACAGGCTCGATTCCGGCTGCATAAAGGGAAGGAGGGTCATTCAAAAATTGGCTGGCTCCCCTGAGTTCCGGAGCTCTTGTTACCCAGTCTGCGTAGGCTTTGGCGATCACTACGCGACCGTGGTTGGATATCTCTTCTTTAAGAGCTGAAATGTTGGGGGTTCGGTTACCGACGGCCAGGCTAATTTTGAAGTTTTCCCAGTCGATGAATAAGGCGACATCTGTGCCGTGGTTGAGGTTGCTCTGCATGCAGTAATACGTCCCAGTGGCCCATTGTAGGCTCACCTATGTGTGTCTATACCAGTGTAAGGTGCCTCCCATGTGGAGTCAAGAAATGGTGAGCAGAATTGCGTTCGACGACGAATTTCGCCTGAGATTTTGCCATGGTGCATCGGCATCCTCGACTTGTGCAGGATTTTCCAAGAATCTAGTCCAGTGTAGAATAGTCCAGGCTCGAGAATGATATTCTCAAATGCGATAACCCAATAATCTCAGAGGTGCACCAATGGCAGATCGACCCCTCAGGCTAGAAGGCAAAGTGGCAATTGTGACCGGAGCTGGATCAAGTGGCGAAGGAGTGGGCAATGGCAAGGCCGCGTCCATTCTATTTGCCAGAGAAGGGGCCAAGGTTCTATTGGTGGACTTCCAGGAAGACCGAGCACGGGAGACCCTTGAATTAATCCAGGAAGAGGGCGGTGTTGCGTCAACCCTCCAGGGAGATATGACCAGTATTGACGATTGTGAACGCATGGCAGCTACGGCCATGGAACGTTACGGACGAGTGGACATCCTGGACAATAACGTGGGTATATCTCAGAGAGGAACCGTTGTCGAGGTCACAGAAGAAGATTGGGACAAGGTAATGGCGGTTAACCTGAAGACTATCATGCTGGCCAGCAAGGCTACCATCCCACATATCATTTCTAGCGGTGGTGGTGGAGCAATCATTAACATTGCGTCCATCGCCGGACTTAGAGCCCACAGTAGCACACCCTACAGTGCCTCCAAGGCCGGGGTCATCGGGCTGACTTTCTCCATGGCCGCGGATCATGCTGGCGATAATATCCGGGTGAATGTTATCGCGCCGGGTTTGGTTTATACCCCTATGGTAGCGCCAAGGATGAACGACGACCTGCGCCAGTTCCGGTCTGACGCCGCTCCGTTGAAGTCGGAGGGCACGGCTTGGGACGTTGGCTATGCTGCGCTCTTCTTGGCGAGCGAAGAAGCTCGTTGGATTACCGGAATCTGCCTTCCAGTGGATGCTGGCCTAACTAGCGTGCACCCTGGCACCTTCACGCCAATGAACCAGCAGACAAGGTATTAGACGGAGAACTAACACTTGTCTCAACCTTTTATTGCGGCGGAAGAGTAGACCTTGCTACTCTTTTTAGGAAATCAATTCCTTCTCCCTTCCTTAAGGAAGGAATCAAGGGACCGATAAGGGCGAAACGCTCAATATAATAAAATCCTATCTCTGCACCTAAGGAGCCACGGTATGCGTCTAGAAGGAAAAGTTGCCCTCATCAGTGGCGGTAGTCGAGGAATGGGTGCTTATGAGGCCGAGTTATTCGTCCAAGAAGGAGCCAAGGTTGTAGTGGGAGATGTCCGGGAAGACGAGGGCCACAGCTTGGTCGATAAGATCATTAAGAGTGGAGGGGACGCAGTGTTTGTGCGTCTGGATGTGACTAGCGAGACTGATTGGACGGCGGCCGTCAATGAGGCAGCGAACCGCTACGGCAAGCTGGACGTCCTGGTAAATAACGCGGGTGTTAGTGCTCGGGGTACCATCGAAGAAACGTCGGTTGAGGACTGGGACCGGGTGATGGGCATTAACTCCAAAGGAGTGTTTCTTGGCACTCGATCTGCCATACCTGAGATGCGGAAGGCCGGTGGCGGCTCCATTATCAACATCTCCTCGCAACTTGGATTAGTTGGTATGGGGGAAAGTAGCCCCCAGTATCAGGCGTCCAAAGGAGCGGTCCGTATTTTCAGCAAGTCTGCGGCCATCCAGTATGCGTCGGAAGGCATTAGGGTGAATTCAGTGCATCCTGGCCCAGTTGTCACACCCATGACCGAGGCTCGGCGATCTGACGATGAAGTGCGAAAACGGATGATTTCCCGTATACCACTAGGTCGTTATGGGGAGTCCGAGGACGTGGCCTACGGGGTGCTCTACCTAGCCTCTGATGAATCGTCTTTTGTCACTGGCAGTGAACTGGTGATAGACGGTGGATGGACGGCTCAGTAGGCTGTCTGAAGAGGAAAAGGGTATTTGCTATCTGCTCGTGATGAGCTTGTCAAACCACCGTCGTAGGGTCAGATTTGGAACCTGTACTGATTGTCATAGCCCAATCGTATTCTCTCAATTGGTGTTGCCGACCCAAAGGAAATTCCTATAGCGAAGATAGCCCTACAGCTTCCACCAGGCGGTGGAACTCCTGCTGGGTCTCTTCATTAGGGTTGGGCCCTGGGTGACGAACCGTTGAACACTCGATAAATCCACGGCTTTTAAGGGCGTACTTGCGGATGCCTACGCCGATGCCTTCCTGAAACTCGAAGAGCATTAATGGCAGACAACGAGAGAAGAGTTCTTCGGCCTTTTTGTTTTTGCCTTCAGCCATCAGGCGACAGATATCTACAAGAACCTCCGGATAAGCGAACCCAGTCATAGCCCCAGCGGAACCCCTGGCCAGTTCTTCCAGTAAAAACACTCCTCCCAGACCGCCGAATATGGGCATGTTGTTGCCCACCAATTTGCGGATGGCTGAGATTTTTGGCGGAGTTGGCGGGTCTTCCAGTTTTAGGTACTGGGCGGCCGGGACGCGGCGATTCAAATCAGCGATGAATTCCGGCGACATGTGCACGCCGGATGTGGAAGGGTAATCCTGTACCACGATGGGGATATCAATGGCGTCGGCTAGTCTTGAGTAGTGGCCAATGACCGCTTCGGGGTTAGGCTTTCCCATGGGTGGGGGGGAGACCATCACTGCGGCGGCTCCCAGTTTTTGACTCTCCTTGCTTCGCTCGATGGCTGCCATGGTGCTGCCGGCAGTGGTTCCAACGGTCACTGGTAACCCTTCAGAGCGCTGAATGACCGTTTCTGCAAGATGATATCGCTCTACATCGGTCAGTCGTGCGGCTTCGCCGGTTACTCCTAGGCAAACCATGCCCTCACAGTTGGATGAAACCGCCTTGTCTACCAGATTGCTAAGACCAGACAGGTCTATGCTCTCATCTTCGTGAAATGGGGTTGCAAGCATCCAGTGGACTCCGGAAAATTTTTCCGCCATGAAGAACCTCAATTTTATATCTATGTGTTTGAATCATGCTTAAGAAGCGAACATATTCAGAGGATATTCTACAGGTAAGCCGAAGGTATCCGATTGCAGGTTCAGCTTGCTTAGGGAGTGAGTAGAATCTTGCCGGTAGTCTCACGGCCTTCAAGCTGTCGATGGGCTTCTACGGCTTCGGAGAGAGCCAGGGTTAGGCCGATGTGCAGGTTCAGTTCGCCGGACTGGACCCAGTTAAGGACTTCCTGTGCTCGTTGCAGGAGTTCGTCGCGGCTGGCCGTATAATCGCCTAGGCTGGGGCGAGTGAGAAACAACGAACCGTTCTGCAGGGCGCGGGTATTAGTATCGGTCACTGCGCCTCCGGCCTGACCGTAGAGGACCATATAGCCTCGGGGTCCAAGGCACTTGAAACCCTTCTCAAAGGTGGTTTGACCCACCGCGTCTAAAACCATCTTGACGCCTTGGCTTTTGGTGGCCTTTCTGATTTCTTCTTCAAAGTCTTGTTGGGTATAGAGGATGGTATGGTCGGCTCCGGCCTTGGTCGCTATATCAGCTTTGACTTCCGTTGAAACTGTGGTGAAGATGTGGACGCCAAGGCGTTTAAGTAACTGAATCAGCAGCAAACCCATGCCTCCGGCCCCTGCGTGGACCAGGACTTGATCGCCGGGATTCAGTCGGGTTATGCCAAAGACTAGGAAGTGGGCGGTCATGCCCTGGAGAAGTGATGCTGAGCCGGTGGCAAAGTCCATAGCATCTGGAATACGAACCAATAACCATGATGGCACCGCCTGACGTTCCGCATAGGAGCCGGTGTGCATTGCATAGGCTACTCTGTCTCCGACAACAACCTCAGTGACACCTTCACCGATGGCGGTGACAATGCCGCAACCCTCGCGGCCTGGAGTCCAAGGAAAGCTGGCCGGTACATTTGTGCCCTTGCGGCTGGATACGTCAGTGTAATTGACTCCAATGGACTTGAGGTCAACCACAGCCTCGCCGGGACCCGGAATTGGGTCTGGGACATCTTCTAATTTTAGAACTTCTGGCCCGCCAATCTCATACGCACGTATCGCCTTCATTTTATCTTCCTATTTTAAAGTGAATAGCTATCTTGCGATCCAAATTTGGAGCCTAGATTACAGTACGGAAAGCCAAGATGAAAGGTGTTATCGAAGATTCGATTCTAAGGTAAAACTGGGGGATAAACCGGGAAGCGAAAGGAACTGGAGAGAAAGTGGAAAGTTTACTTTGTGGTCTCGGTATGGTTTATTAGAGCCCGAACTACTGTTCGGTGATGTCGGTTTCTCGCCGGCTTTTGAAACGGTTCAAGGCAATAACTTTGGTAACTATTAGGGAGAAATTGACGCTATGAGTTTGGAGATGATCAAGACCGACCAGGTGGACAGGGTGGCTATCGTGACGTTGAACCGCCCAGAGGTTCTGAATGCGCTGAACCTTCAACTGGTACGAGAACTGGACGAATTTGTAACCCAGGCTGAAGAGGATGACAGCATCGGTGCCATCATCATCACTGGCGCTGGTGAAAGGGCGTTCTCAGCAGGAGCCGATATCCACGAGAATCGAGAGAATTCTGATGAGGAACGGGCTGCCGGTGCTGCGAAACGGGCTGAATATAGCTGGCACTTAGCTGTTTCTTCCAAACCGATTATTGGTGCCATTAACGGACTTTGTTATGGTGGAGGCACGGTTATGGCCACCGGTTTGGACTTTCTAATGGGCTGCGAAAAGAGCAGTTTCCGTTTCCTTGCGGTCAACTACGGTCAACTAAATGCTACCTGGAGTCTGCCCACCATGGTTGGATGGCCCAAGGCCAAAGAATTGCTGTATAGCGGACGTGAGGTTTTCGCTGATGAGGCTTATCACATCGGCCTGATCAATCATCTAGTGCCGTCAGGTGACCTTATTGATCGGGCTGTTGAAGTTGCGGCTGGCATCGCCAAGAACCGAGCGGAGGGTGTGGCCAATATCAAGTCGCTCTTGATTGAGCACACTGGTGAAGCGCTACAGACCCAATTTCAGACAGAGATTGAAGGTCGGAAGGATCGTTTCAAGGGACTGACTGTGGAAGATGGGTTCAAAGACTTCTTGTCTAGGAAGGGTCGCAAACCCCGTGTTTCCTAGTTTAAGTTCTTAAGACTAAACATAATAAGGCCCTCAGTTGATTGCTGGGGGCCTTCTGTTATTGAAAATTGGGGTTTTCTTGTCCCGCCATTCAACCTAGAGTAAAGTAGGTGCCCTTGTAGATATGGTGAGCTACGATTGGTTGAATCGAGGTCCAATACCGTTTGACTCAATTGCAAATATGTCAAATTGATTAACCTACTAAGCATTCCTAACATGAACTGCAGAACAGTTGCTCTTCGTTTTGGATTACCAGTCGCCGTATTTCTGGTGGTGGTTTTGGCTCCGAATCCTGAAGGGTTGACCGAGCAGGGTCAACGAGCGTTGGCTGTAATGTCCTTTGCAGTTGTGCTTTGGGCCATGGAGACGCTCCATATTGCGGTAACTGCCATTTTGGGCATAGTTTTGTTAGTTCTGCTAGATGGGGTCAACGACATTGACACCGCCCTTTATGGGTTTTCTCAGCCGGTCACGTACTTTCTGGTCGGCATCCTTACTTTGGGCCTGGGAGTGCACCAATCTGGCTTAGCTGAGCGGCTGGCCATTTATATCATTCGATTTGCCGGCGGCAGCCCCAAAATGCTTTACGTTCAAATGCTGGCCACATTTGCCGGACTGACCTTTGCTCTTCCGTCTGCTAGCACCCGCGGCGCAATTATGGTGCACGTCTATGAAGAGGTGATGGAGCGCTGGGGAGTAGATAAGGCCTCGCCTCTGAATAAAGCGGTCATGATTGCGATGGGCGGATTGAACCGTTTGGGTTCAACAGCGCTGCTGGCTGGAGGGATAACTCCGGTGGTGGCATCGGCCCTTATCGCAGATTTTGGTCTGATCGATGATTTTTCTTGGACCAAGTGGTTCATCCTGATGGCGGTGCCTTTCTACTTAATCCTGATCTTTGGTGGATTGTGGGTTTACTTGGCGTACCGGTCTGGTTTTACTCTTCAGGAAGGAGCTCAGACGGTTGAACTTACGCCAGGGCCCGTTCAAGGAAAAGAGATCAGAGCTGGAATAATTGCGATCGGCACTGCACTACTCTGGTTTACTGACTTCGCCCATGGACTGCCACCAGCGGTGCCGGCACTCATTGCGATGACCTTCGTTTTGATGCCCGGTGTAGGCCTTCTTACCTGGCGGGAATTCGAGTCCAATATGAGTTGGACTAACTTCTTTGTTATTGCTTCATCGCTGTCTATGGCCAATGCTCTGATTATCAGCGGAGCTGCTGAGTGGTTTGCTGAGACGCTGGTGGGAAGCGTGGGTGGTCTTAAAGGCCATCCGACATTGATATTGCTGGCTATGTGCGGAGCTGCTTCGGCTGTCAGGATAGTCATGCCCAACATATCCGGATATCTGGCTTTCATTATACCCGTGGCAATGTCCACGGGGGCGGCATTGGGGCTAAATCCGGTCGTCTGTGGGTTGGCTGTAGTGGTCGTTGGCGACTCCGTGGTGTACTACCCTGCCAGCGCCACTGGTAGTGTGTTCATCTATCAACGGGCCGAGATCAAGGCGTCGGAAGTGGTTCGGATGGGTATTGCCATGACACTAATCGCTATTGCCGTTCTTTTCGTAATCGTGTTGCCATACTGGAATCTGGTTGGCGAAGGCCTGATTCCCTGAACCTTGCTTGTCATGGACTCAATTCTTGAGAGGCAGACATGAGCGCTTCCAACGGCAACGCTGTACCTCCATTGGGACAATGCAGCACAACGCCGGACGCTATTGCTCCGGACGGTTCGGAGATACGCTTCTTAGTGGGCTCAGATCAAGGCGCGACTAAGAGCAGTTTGGTTGAGGTGACCTTGGCCCCTGGAGAAGTTACCAGGCCCGTGAAACACCGCACGGTTGAAGAGGTCTGGTATGTTCTGGAAGGGTCTGGTTTAGTCTGGCGCTGTCCACCAAAGGCTGCTTCTGCAAACGTGGATGCAGTCTCTATAGCTTTCGGTGATACCCTTGTTATCCCAACCGGCTGGGGCTTTCAATTCAGTGCCAACGAGAACAGCCGACTTCGGTTCCTGTGCCATACAACTCCGCCTTGGCCCGGGGAAAACGAGGCCGTGCCTCTTGAGGATGGTGGGTTTGGCTGCGCGACGGTTTAAGAGGTAAGTTGTTCAGCTAGCCATGAAAGCTTGACAATAAATTTTTGGCCGTCCTATACTCAGATTTACACAAACGAAGATATTCAAAGGCGATGAAGGGGAGTAGTAGTCTTCCAGCAGAGCAAAGCGAGCCGGGTTTGGTGTGAGCCGGTACTCTAAGCAGAAGCACGAATGGATCCCGGAGCCGCAGGCCGATTGTCAAGTTAGTTCTTGGCACTAGGTCTTGACGGTTGGGCACCGTTAAAAGTCCACGGCACGAGGGCAACAGTAGACAAGGTCCCTCCCGCCGATAGAGAAGCCGGAAAAACCCCGTCTACAATTTGGGGGCGTCGGCAAAATAGGGTGGCAACACGATTTGACTCGTCCCTTGTTGGGAACGGGTCTTTTTTTATGAAGAAAACTTTGGCCCCCATCCTATGAAAGCAACAAATATGCACCGATCGGACGTAAATAACATGGGTGATTGCCAACGCTGCATCTAGGCAAACCTCGTATCAAGAGTTAAGTATCTCGGCAAATCAGGACTAGGAGCAGCAAGATGTACACACCGACATTGGAAGTAGTCAAAGAAATGACTGGACAGGGCAACCTAGTGCCAGTATTTCGTTCAATCAATGCTGATCTGGAAACTCCGGTTTCCGCCTATCTGAAAGTGGCCCAAGGATCGTATTCGTTCCTGTTGGAGAGCGTGGAGGGCGGTGAACGCATCAGCAGGTATAGCTTCATTGGAACAGACCCTTATAAGGTGGTCAAAACTGGGGCTAAAGAGGATTTGGGGGAAATAGATCCTCTGATTCCTGTTCAAGATGAGATGGAACAGTTTCAGCTAGTTCCGGTTGAGGGCCTGCCCGGGTTCCACGGCGGCGCGGTGGGCTACCTGGCCTATGACACCATCCGATATTTTGAGCCTAGGGTACCGGAGATGCCAGAAGACCCTGTTGGTGTGCCCGAGTCGGTGTTCATGTTCTGTGACACCCTCTTGGTCTTTGACCACATACGCCACGACATTAAAGTGGTGAGCCACGTTAGCCTCGACGGTGATATTGAGACCGCCTACGCCGAGGCTACAGCCAAGATTGACGAAATGGTGTTGCGGTTGTCTAAACCGTTGGTGTTGCCATCGGAATTGCAGACTGAGAGGACGACCAAGCTGGTTTCAGGGAATATCGAGTCTAATTTCACACCGGAGAACTACACCAAGATCATCGACAAGTGTGTGGAATACGTCTGCGCCGGAGATGTCATCCAGGTTGTAAACTCCCAGCGGTTCTCCCGTCGTACCGAGGCCCACCCATTCCAGATATACCGGTCGCTTCGTAGCATCAATCCTTCGCCGTACATGTATTATCTGAACTTGGACGACTTCCAGATAGTGGGCGCGGCCATAGAGACAGTGGTCACTGTTCACGGCAATCGGGCTGCCACCCACCCTATCGCCGGAACCAGGCCTCGCGGCACCACTTCAGACGAGGACGATGCCAACGAAGCCGAATTGAAAAGTAGCGAGAAACAGCGGGCCGAACACATCATGCTGGTGGACCTAGGCCGTAATGACATCGGACGTGTTAGCAAGCCAGGCACCGTTGAAGTAACCCAGTTGATGGATGTGGAAAAATTCTCCCACGTGATGCATCTGGTCTCCCACGTTGAGGGAGACCTTAAGTTTAATATGACCTCCTACGATGCCTTGCGGTCGTGCTTTCCAGCGGGAACGGTGTCCGGTGCACCCAAAATTCGGGCCATGGAGATTATCGCCGAGGTTGAAGGCCAAAAACGGGGGCCTTATGGCGGCGCGGTGGGTTATTTCGGCTATTCTGGTGATATGGACACGGCTTTAGTCCTCCGCACTGGTGTTTACAAGGATGGCACGATGTACGTGCAGGCTGGCGGCGGTATCGTAGCTGATAGTGTTGGCGAGGACGAATTTCAGGAGACCCGGCACAAAGCAGGTGCCCTGATGAGGGCCATTGACCTTGCCGAGGGATTGGATTAAGGAGCCCTCCAAAATAACCAGTAAAAAGCGAGTGAAATAAAAATGTTGAAGTCATTTTTCCACACGGGGTTTGTAGTCAAGGATATTGAGGCCTCGGTTAAGTTTTATTCCGAGGTATTCGGCATGCGTATCGCTGGACGCAGCGAGCGAGAGGGAGAATTTGCTCAGCAGATGTTGGCCTTTCCGGATGCGCACATCAAGGGCGGCTTCTTGGATATGGGAGAAGGTCACCAACTTGAGCTGATTCAGTACCTGTCTCCGGTCAGCGGAGAGAATACGCTGCACCGAAACGACCTCGGTGCATCTCATCTGGCTTTCTTGGTTGAAGATATCGAGAAGCTTTATGAGAACACATTAAAAAAGGGCATTACGTATAACAACCCCCCGGCATCTATGTTTGATGAAGATGGCAAATTGTTGCGTAAGGCAGCCTACGCCCAAGACCCCGATGGAAACTGGCTGGAGTTCATTGAGCTTTTCTAGTTTTTGGATACTAACCAGATGGAATCTAGGTAACTACCATGCTTTTGATGATCGACAATTACGATAGCTTTACTTACAACCTTTACCAATACCTGTCGGAGTTAGGAGCGGAAGTAGAAGTCGCTCGCAACGACAAAATCTCACTAGAAGAGATTCAGGATATGGCACCTGACGGCCTAATTATCTCTCCTGGGCCTTCCACGCCCCTAGAGGCGGGAATATCCAATGACGTGATTCGTCATTTTGGTCCGAATACTCCCACGCTGGGTGTTTGCCTGGGACATCAGTGCATCGGCCACGTTTATGGAGCTAAAGTGGGTAGGGCGGATGAGATTCGTCATGGTAAGACTTCTATGGTGGCCCATAATGGAGTCGGAGTGTTGGCGGGGCTGCCCAATCCCTTCGAGGCCATCCGGTACCATTCGTTGGTCGTCTATCCGGAAACAATCCCAGACACCCTAGAAATAACTGCTACAGCTGGTGAGGGCTTAGTGATGGGCCTGCGGCACAAGGAATTTCCCATAGAGGGCGTCCAGTTCCATCCCGAGTCCATACTGACCCCGGACGGAAAACACTTGCTTCAGAACTTTTTAGACCGGGTGAGTGCGGCGGCAACGGCCTAACTGCACCTATCAGGAGTAACAAATTGGATATCAGAGAAGCTATTGATGCGACCGTCTCAGGGCATTCACTGTCTATGGAAAGCGCTGCGTCGGTAATGCGTCAAATCATGTCTGGCGAAGCCACTCCAGCCCAGTTGGGTTCGTATCTGACCGCACTGCGACTCAAGGGTGAGACCAACGAGGAGATCGCCGGTATGGCCATCGTCATGCGTGAGTTCTCTCTGCGGGTCAACGTGGACGGCATGCTGGTCGACTCTGTGGGAACCGGTGGTGACGGTTTGAATACGTTCAATATCTCCACGGCGGCGGCGTTCGTCGCAGCAGGTGCGGGGCTTAAGGTGGCCAAACATGGAAACCGGGCGGCCTCAGGAACCTGCGGAAGTGCTGATGTGCTAGAAGAACTGGGGGTCAAACTGGATTTGTCTCCGGAAGGCGTAGAACGCTGTATCAAAGAGAGCGGAATTGGATTCATGTTTGCCCAGGCCTTCCACCCTGCCATGCGTCACGCTGGACCCGTCAGACGAGAGATTGGCATCCGGACCGTGTTCAACATCCTGGGGCCGCTAACCAATCCAGCACGGGCACAGTCTATGCTGGTCGGTGTGGCGTTCCCGGAATTGGGTCAAAAGATGGCCGACGTGCTGTGTCTGCTGGACACTCACCACTCGATTATCGTTCATGGAGATGGTGGCTTGGATGAGATGACCCTTTCTGGTGACACAGTTGTCTGGGAAGTGAAACAGGGCAAGGTGAGCACCTGGGCCTTATCCGTGGCTGATACGGGTCTGCCAGTTACACCAATTGGGGCTGTAAAAGGCGGAGACAAGGCGGCTAATGCAGCGACCATGCGGGCGTTGCTAGACGGAGAAGGCGGCCCGATCCGTGATTATGTGCTCTTGAATAGCGCCGGGGTTCTACTGGTGGGAGACCTGGTTTCCAACATACGCGACGGCGTACAACTGGCGGCTCAGACCATAGACTGCGGCGCTGCCAAAGACCGCATGGAATCCATGATTGCAGTGAGCCTGCTGGGTAGCTAGATGCTGAGATTATCTGACAACGGACAATGCGACTCTGGTTTTAACCTACAAGCCTTAAGCACAAGATTGAGACATGCCTAATATTCTGGATGAAATAGTTGCCGCCAAGCGTATTGAACTGGCGGAGAGCAAAACACAAATATCAGTCGCAGACCTGGAATCTGCGGCTACTAATCAGCCCCGTCCTTTGAATTTGTCTGGTGCGCTGCTAGGGGGCGGAGTGCGTCTCATTGCTGAAGTAAAAAAGGCATCCCCTTCGAGAGGTTTACTGATGCCGGACTTTGACCATGTAAAGCTGGCCGAGACATACGCCAGAAACGGCGCGGCAGCGATATCATGCCTGACCGATCTCCGGTTCCAGGGTGAATTAGGATTTTTACAACAGATCAAAGAAACCGGGGCCTCTCAACGTGCTCCGGTTATGCGCAAGGATTTTATTTTTGATCCGTACCAGGTGATTGAAACCAGAGCAGCAGGGTCTGATGCGATGCTGCTAATCGTGGCCATCTTGGAGCCGACCCAGTTGAAGGAACTTTTGGATGCTGCTCAGGAATACTGGATGCAGTGCCTGGTGGAAGTTCATGACGAGGAGGAACTTGAGACTGCAGTTGAGGCCGGAGCGGAGATTATCGGGATAAATAATCGTGACCTGCGCACCTTTACTACAGATTTGTCTGTGACCGAGCGTTTGGCGCCGTTGGTGCCCAGGGGCAAGCAGATTGTTAGCGAAAGTGGCATCTTCACCCGAGACCACCTCCGGCAGATGAACAAGGTCCGAGTCAATGCGGTGTTGGTTGGCGAGGCGTTGGTCACCGCGCCGGACGTTGGTGAAAAAGTACGGGAACTCACCGGCCAGAAGGCGCCCACGGCCTAATTATGGATGCTTCTGAATTGAAAATTAAAATCTGTGGTATCCGCAACCTCGAGGACGCCCTGGTTGCCGCCGAAGCCGGAGCGGATTACATAGGTATGGTCTTCGTGCCAGAACGCCGTCGGCGCATCACGCCTCAAGAAGGGAAAGTGATTGTGGATGGCTTAAATAGCTCTGGCGGCAATACCCCTCGGATAGTAGGGCTCTTTGCTGATCAGTCGGTGGAAGAGGTTTCCGCAATTATTGATTACTGCGGCCTTAACTTGGTCCAGCTCTGTGGTCAGGAGAGGGTTAAGTACGCAGGCGAGCTCGCCTGCGATGTGATCAAGGTAGTGCATGTAGCTGAGTCGGTCACGGCAGCTAACGACGCTGACACCGGCGCGCGAGTTCAGGAATTCAGCGGTCTGGGACACCTGGTCACCCTCGATAGACTGGTGGAAGGCATCCAGGGCGGTACTGGACAAGGTTTCGATTGGGGCGTGGCTGCTTCACTCTCTCGAGCGGGTCATCCATTCTTGTTGGCCGGTGGGCTAACCCCCTATAACGTGACTGAAGCCATAACCACTGTGAAACCCTGGGGAGTGGACGTCTCCAGCGGCGTAGAAACGGACGGCAACAAAGACCACGTAAAAATCAGAGAATTCTTGGACAACGCTAGAAAGGCTGCCGCCAAGTTGGCTCAAAGCTAAGAAGGAAGAATCAATGGCAGATGAAAACACGACGCGTCGCTTTCCGGACGACCGGGGCAGGTTTGGAGACTTTGGTGGGAAATTCATCCCAGAGACTCTGATGGCTGCTGTGGCCGAACTGGAAGCGGCTTATGTCAAAGCCAAAGAGGACGAACATTTCCAGGCTCGTTTGGCCAACTTGCTCCATACCTATGCTGGTCGTCCTACGTCGCTATACTTTGCCGAGAATTTAACCCGAGTCTGCGGCGGCGCCAAGATATACCTCAAGCGAGAGGACCTGGCCCATACAGGAGCCCACAAGATTAACAATGCCTTGGGCCAGGCCTTGCTGGCCCAGCACATGGGCAAGAACCGGATCATCGCCGAGACCGGTGCCGGACAGCATGGCGTAGCTTCCGCAACGGCCTGTGCCATGCTTGGTTTGGAATGCATCGTTTACATGGGGAGTGAAGATGTAAAACGCCAGTCGCTGAACGTCTTTCGCATGAAGCTGCTTGAGGCTGAAGTAATACCGGTAGACTCGGGCACCCGCACATTGAAAGATGCCATCAACGAGGCTATCCGAGACTGGGTGACCAACGTTGAAACTACCCACTATCTGATTGGAAGTGTCGTTGGCCCCCATCCTTACCCGGTGATGGTGCGTGATTTCCAGACCGTGATCGGACGGGAAGCCCGCGCTCAGTTGTTGGGTATTGAAGGCAAGTTGCCGGACTATGTTTTGGCCTGTGTTGGTGGCGGCAGTAACTCCATTGGCATGTTTCACCCATTTGTACCAGATGAAGATGTGCAGCTAGTCGGCTTAGAAGCCGGCGGCCAGGGCGTCGATACTGGCAAACATTCGGCCACCCTGAGCGCTGGGCGTCCTGGAGTGCTACATGGTGCCATGTCGTATTTGCTTCAGGACGAAAACGGTCAGGTCATGGAGACACATAGCATCTCCGCAGGACTCGATTACCCAGGGGTTGGCCCAGAGCACAGCTACCTGAAGGCTTCCGGGAGGGGCGAATACCGCGACGTAACCGACGCCCAGGCCCTGGAGGCTTTTCATCTGCTTTGCCGTACTGAGGGAATCATTCCGGCTTTGGAATCCTCCCATGCGGTATCCGCTGCCGTTGACTTGGCTAAGACACTGAACCCGGATCAGATCGTCTTGGTCTGTCTCAGTGGACGCGGTGACAAAGATATAGACATCGTCGCCCAGGCGTCGGGGCTTCAGATTTAGTTGAAAAGATTCGCCGCATTTGCAATTTCTAGCCGAGGCTAGGTCAGTCGTAATCTGAGCAATTCTCGTATGCTACAATGGGTGCCGATTCGCCAGAGCCATGTCTGAGTGTTCTCTGGTTATGTTTATCTAACAGGAGACTCCACTATGGACATGGGATTAGAGGGCAAAGTCGCGATTATAACTGGTGGCAGTGATGGAATCGGTAAAGCAGCTGCGCTGAGCATGGCTAAAGAAGGGGCCAATGTCGTAATCGTAGCTCGTCGCCAAGAAGTATTGGATCAAGCAGTTCAAGAGATCCAGACTGCGACAGAGGGTTCGGTTGTCCCTCTCGCATTGGACATTACTACTGAAGGCGCTTCCCAGAAGATGATTAAGACGGCCATCGATAATTTTGGCCAGTTGGACATCATTGTCAACAATGCAGGTACGTCGATGGCCAAGCCATTCGTAGATGTGAGCCAGGAAGATTGGCAGGGAGACTTTGAGTTAAAGGTCTGGGCTGCTGTCCGCCTGATGCAGGATTCAATCGTTGAAATGCGCAAGGTCGGCGGCGGTCGGATAATCAACGTGACCAACCTGGGCGGCCGGACTCCTGGGCCTTCTTCCATGCCCACATCCATATCTCGCGCGGCCGGTATTGCTATCACCAAGGGCCTTTCTAAAGACTTGGCCAAGGAAAATATCCTGGTGACCACCGTATGTATCGGTTTGGTTAAGAGCGGACAGCATCAACGCAGGTACGATGCCCGCATTGAGAAAGAACCGAACCTGAGCCTAGACACGTACTACTCCGAACTGGCTCAAGGCCGGTCGGTGCCCATCGGGCGCGTTGCCGAACCCGAAGAAGCCGGTGATGTGATTACATTCTTGGCTTCCGAGCGCGCTAGCTATCTGACCGGTATCGCGGTTAATCTCGACGGCGGTGCTTCCGCAGTTCTTTAAACTTCGCGTACCAGGGTCTATGCGATTCAAATTTAGATATATAAACAAGGTCTATACGACCGGAGGCCATTTAATTTGACCAGCTCCTATATGACAGAACTAAACGCACCACAGAAAGTGCTACTCGGACCCGGCCCAAGCACGGTGCACCCTCGGGTGTTGGCTGCGATGGCCAGTCCTGTAATGGGTCACCTTGACCCGGCATTTTTCCAGGTTATGGATGACGTATGTGAAATGCTTCGTATGGTTTTTCATACTGAAAACAAAATGACCGTACCGATTTCATCCACAGGCACAGGTGCCATGGAGACCGCCTGCGCCAATGTTATTGAGCCCGGGGATTCGGTGCTTATTGCTCGGAATGGGTACTTTGGCGTTCGTTTGGGCGATATAGCTGAGCGCTGCGGAGCTACCGTCCACTTGATGGACACACCGTGGGGTAAAGCAGTTGATCCTCAAGATCTTCGCGATGAACTTAAGAAATTTCCTGGGTTTAAGGCAGTGGGAGTGGTCCATGCCGAGACATCCACAGGTGTTTTGAGTGAAGTCAAAGAACTGGTGGATGTGATTCATGAGGCTGGAGCGCTGGCTATTGTGGACGCAGTCACATCTCTGGGCGGTCATGAAGTGAGGATGGATGATTGGGGAATCGACGTTTGCTACAGTGCAACCCAGAAGTGCTTGGGTGCCCCTCCTGGATTGGCACCCATCAGCCTTAGCCAAGCAGCAATGGATGTCGTTGTGAAGCGCCCAACCAAAGTGCAGAGTTTCTACTTCAACCTGAAGGATTTGGAAGCTTACTGGAACCAGACCAGGAGAGCATATCACCACACCTCTCCCATCAACATGACCTACGCACTCAGGGAGGCCCTGCGTATGATGATGGAAGAAGGTTTGGATAATCGAATCAAACGGCATGCGAGGGTGGCAGCGGGATTCCGCGCCGGTGCAGAGGCACTGGGGTTGACTTTGCTGGCCGAAGAAGGCCACCGGTTGAACCCATTGACTACCGTATCCATCCCCGAGGGAATCGAAGACAGCAAGGTTCGGGCTGCCTTGCTCAATGACTACGATATTGAGATTGGTGGCGGTTTGGGAGATTTCGCAGGAAAAGCCTGGCGTGTCGGACTCATGGGCGAATCGGCCCGCGAACGGAACGTATTCGCAGTGCTCGCCGCGTTGGAGACCATTCTCTCCAAAGAAGGATACGAGGTAGCGTTTGGAGCTAGCTTATCAGCAGCTCAACGAGCGATAGCAACCTTCGACGAGTAAAACTGGTCAATCGAGGTTACGACTTAGAAAACCAAAAGAGGCGGGGATTTCTCCTCGCCTCTTTTGGTTTTCTAAGTCGTAACAGAGTTGTGAAGGCTCACGGGTGAATGGGGTCATCTCACGGTCTGGTTCGCTTTAGAGAAGGTTGTTCTATTCCAGCCCGTAGGCCTCATCTAGGATATCGACCACATGGCGAACGTTGCCTGACTTGTCTTTGTCTTTGAAGCCGAGTTCCACTTGTAACATGCAACCAGGGTTGGCTGTGATTACCTCTTGAACGCCTGTGGCTTCAATGCTGTTCATCTTTCGTTGAAGCAGGCGTTTGGACAATTCGGGCTGAGTAGAAGAGTAAATTCCGGCGCCGCCACAACAGAGGCTCGAGTTCTCCATCTCGATAAGTTCAAGACCCGGGATAGAGTTGAGTATTATCCGTGGTGCAGCCGTGATTCGTTGGGCGTGGGCCAGGTGGCAGGGGTCTTGGTAGGTAATCTTTCGGTCTAATCTCCCAGTGGGAGTATCGAAGGGTAGGTCCACTAGGAACTCTGTTACATCTGAAGTCATCTTACTGAACCGGGCTGCCTTTTCCCGGTATTCAGGGTCATCTTTCAGCAGCTCACCGTACTCTTTCATGCTGGACCCGCATCCAGCGGAAGATGTGATTATTCGTTCCACTCCTGTGGCCATTAATGAGTCGATATTGATGCGAGCCATGGCTCGGCTGGTGGTGATATCGCCAGCGTGAGTGTTCAGCGCTCCGCAGCAACCCTGGCCCTTGGGAACCATCACATCACAGCCGTTACGGGTGAGAACTCGGACGGTGGCCTCCATGGTAGGGCCTTGCATCAACGGCATCACACAGCCGGACAACAACGCTACGGTGGTTTTCTTTTCGTTTTGAGAGGGATGGAGGTTGTCTGAAGGTCCAAAGAATTTTTTGCTTAGGGTCGGCACTTGGGATTCCAGTTTAGCTATCCCGCCTGGCAGCAGGTGGAGCATATGGGACAACCGAAGCAATTTCTGCAGACCCAGTCTCTGGTAAAGTCGAATAAAATGCGCTCCCAACCGTAGGCGTCGCGGATTGGGCAAGGCGGTGGTTAGGAAAAACCTACTGAACCGCTTTAGTTCACGAGACTGGAGTCCGGCGGCCTTAACCTGGGCTCGGGTGCGCTCCATGATCCGGCCGTAGGGTACGCCTGAAGGGCACACCGCCTCACAGGCGCGGCACTGCAGACATGCTTCCCAGTGGGAGACGATTCTGGGTGTTATTCCAACGCGACCCTCGTTAACGGCCTTCATCAGCGCCAGCCGGCCTCTGGGAGATTCCATCTCCAGCGCGGTTTCCACGTATGTGGGACAAGAGCTGAGGCAGAGGCCGCAATGGACGCAGCGATAAAGGTCTGCTTCAGACGGTGCGTCGGGTCCAGCGAACCCCTTTAGGAGTCCTTCGGGAAGTTCTCCAGGTAATCCGCCTGGCGATTTGGTGGTGGGATGAAGCATCCTAGATACCTCCCAAGAATCGACCGGGATTGAGGATACTATTCGGGTCAAACCGGTATTTGATGTTTTGCATTATCGCCAAGCTGTCGGGGTAATCACCCCAGACATCAATCTGTGATTTCACTGTAATGGGGCATTGTTCCACCACTGCCGAACCCCCATAGGACTGGGCAGTCTCGCGAACGTTCTGAATCGTATCTATGATGGGTTGTGGCTCCATGGAGTGGAAGGACTGGATATCACCATATTTAGGCCAAAAGAGGCGTATGCTGCCAAACCCTGGATCGGCTATCTGTTCGGGTTTTTCGCCGAATAGAGCTACGTCGCCACATTCAGCGGAGGTCGGTGGGGTCGAGTTGGAAGGGACTGAAATCTTGATGACCAGAGCCGAGTCCTCATTAACCTGCGTTGGTACATCCGTGATCCAACGGAGAGTACTCTTGGCGGCTGGACCCTCTATGCGTTGAACTGCCGTTGCGCCTTCTGCTATCAGCATGGCGGCCGCTTCTTCCAATCGTCTTCTGGTGGCCTGAGACCGACCTGAGTAAAATGCGAACAGCAGGGCAGTTTCAGGTTCCCCAAGGCCTAAATCTTGGGAGGCGGCTAGCGTGGAGTCTTGGAGCCGCCTTGTGATTCCGGATGTCGCGCTAAGGCAGCCCGCTGGTGCGGAGCCTGAATGTATCAGTTTCCTGCTCGCAGTAACGGAGTTTGAAAGGGAAGGGAATGAAGCAAACAACATTCCGTTTTGGGGATCGATAGGTAATAACTTGAACGATGCTTCTAAAATCACCCCTAAGGTTCCCATCGAGCCCGTATAAAGTTTGTTTAGGTCATAGCCTGTAACGTTTTTGACCACTTTGCCACCGGATTTGGTCGAAATACCATTGGTGCCCAGTATGCTCAGGCCAATGAGCCATTCCCTGGGAAGGCCGTAAGTGTAGGATAGAGGCCCACCAGCTCCGACGGACAGGATCCCGCCGATTGTTGATCGGCGGGGTTGGGCAGACTCCAGGGGCGCGAATTCACCTCCGGGAGCCAATCGGTCTTGAAGTGTAGCCAGTGTCATGCCAGCTTCCACGGTAGCTGTCATATCGGCGGGTTGATAATCGATCAATCGGTCGAAAGCCCCAAGATCTAGCACCACATCTGCCTTTCTTGGGACGTTGCCCAGATTTAACCGAGTTCCACCACCCTTGGGGAGAACGCTGACGTGCTCTGAAGATGCCCAGAGGAGCAGCTCAGAGATTTGGACCCGTTCTGTGGGGCGCACTATGGCCTGCGGTATCATTTCGTCAATTTCAAGATCGTCAACTGGTAATACAACACTACCGCCCAAAAGTCTTGCTAGCCGGTCACCAAGGGAAGATTCCAATCAAAAAACTCCTGTGTAATTAGGGCCCGTTAGGCCGGCATGCCCGGAAATACATGTTGGGATCGGGGTGTTTGTTTTGTCCCATCCGGAAATATCTTGCCTGGATTCAGTGTGTTATCCGGAGCAAAGGCATCGCGCACCAAAATCATGTTTGCCATATCCTCTTCGGAATACACCAAAGGCATCTGTTCCTTTTTCTCTAGGCCTACTCCATGTTCACCTGTGAGAGTTCCTCCGGCATCTACACAAACCTGCAGAACCGCAGTTCCGGCTTCCATCACGCGCTGTAATGCGCCCTCTTTGCGTTCGTCAAAGAGGAGGCAGGGATGGAGGTTGCCGTCTCCGGCGTGAAAGACGTTGGCGATGGGAATGTCGTATTGGCGGCTGATGTCGGCCACTTGTCCCAAGACCTGGGCCAATTGGGTTCGAGGCACCACGCCATCAACCAAAAAATAGTTGGGCGCAAGACTGCCTAAAGCCCCTAAGGCGCCGTTACGACCTGCCCAGAGTTGTTGACGTTCTTCAGCTTCTTCAGCGGTCCGAACGTGGGTTGCTCCTGTGTCCCAAAGGGCGGCTTCAACTTCACGGCCGATCTCTTCTACTTCGTCTTGGAGACCTTCCAGTTCTATGAGCAGTACGGCCCCGGCGTCGTCCGGATAGCCGGCGTCGCTAACGTTCTGGACTGCCTGAATGGTCAGTGCGTCAATCATCTCCAGGGCAGCTGGTACGATGCCGTGTTCAATCACTGCTGATACTGCAGTGCAAGCCGATTCCACGTCTGGAAAGATGCCCAGAAAAGTGCGCACCGTTTCAGGCAGTGGCAACAGCCTGACTGCGATCTTGGTGGCGATACCAAAAGTTCCTTCAGAACCGGTAAACACCCCCCGCAGGTCGTAGCCAACGGTTTCTCTGGCCAGGCTGCCCAAGTTCACCACTGAGCCGTCTTCCAGCACAACCTCCATGCCCAAGACGTGGTTGGTGGTGGTGCCGTAGGCCAGACAATGCGGGCCGCCGGAGTTCTCAGCGATGTTTCCACCCAGGCTGCAAGCCTTTTGGCTGGAAGGATCTGGAGCATACCGCAGGCCGTCTTTCCTGGCACGAGTATCCAGATGGAGGTTGATAACTCCTGGTTCTACCAACGCCAATCGGTTGTCTGTGTCCACTTCCAGGATGTTGTTCATGCGGGGGAAGGCAATCTGGATGCCGCCTGGCGGGGTGACTGAGCCACCGCTGAGTCCGGTTCCAGTACCACGGCCCACCACTGGTATTCCTGCGTAGTAGGCCAGGGCCACGATAGCACTCACCTCCCGGGTGTTGCCGGGGAAGACTACAGCTTCAGGAATACGACGGTCAACGGAACCATCATATTCAAAAACGAGTAAGTCATCTGGATGGTGGACCACATTTTGGTCACCAACAATGGCTTTGAGGTCATTTAGAAACCCACTAAATTCCATGCTTGGAGCCCTTTTGCTGGTTAACTTGGGATGTGCCGCTGGTTTTACAACGAGATTTTTGGCGGAATCATGGGGATTTTAGAACAAAACTAAAGTCATTGCCAGGCTGAGAGAAGTTTGGGTAGGGTCTCTTTTTCTAATGGTTAACGTGTTTGTAGGCACCCTGGTTTATGGGTATACTGGGTCGTGATTTACGCTGGAAGGACGGTTGTTTTAACGTAATTCGTGTCGACGTCTAAATCACATTCTGTTTGAGTTAATCAGGAGGAATCACGTGGAGTTCAACATCGCCGTATTAGGTGGCGACGGCATCGGTCCGGAAGTTACCGATGAAGGCGTCCGCGCCTTGGAAGCCGTAGGCCGCGCATTTGGGCATAGTTTTAATCTTAGCTACGGCGATATCGGCGGGATTTCCATCGATAAGCACGGGACGCCCCTGACTGACGAGACGATTGGTTTGTTGGATTCCAATGACGCAGTACTTTTTGGTGCGGTGGGCGGCCCCAAGTGGGATTCCCCAGACGCCAAAGTAAGGCCGGAGATGGGTTTGCTGGACATGCGGGCCCATATGGGTGTTTTTGCCAACATAAGGCCAGTTAAGGTCTATCCATGGTTGGCCGAATCCAGCGTTTTCAAACCAGATGTAATCAATGGCGTGGACATGGTGGTGGTGAGGGAACTGACCGGAGGTCTTTATTACGCCGAGCCCAGAGGACGACGCGAGACTCCCAACGGCATCGTGGCTGAAGACACAATGCGCTACACAGAGGGCGAAATTGAGCGCGTGATTCGGGTGGGCTTTGAATTGGCCAGAGGCCGCCGCAAAAAACTGGCCTCAGTGGACAAAGCCAACGTATTGGAATGTTCTCGCTTGTGGCGGACCGTAGCCACCAGGCTGGGCGAAGAATACCCGGACGTGGAACTGGAACATGTTTTGGTGGATGCCTGTGCTATGCAATTGATTCAACGCCCCACCAGTTACGACGTGATTGTTGCTGAGAATACGTTCGGCGATATTCTCAGCGATGAGGCCTCGATGCTGGCGGCGTCTATGGGATTGTTGCCATCTGCTAGCCTGGCGGGTGTCCCGGTCGCCGGACAGCGCTCAGGGGGATTGTACGAGCCGATCCACGGCACTGCTCCGGACATTGCTGGCAAGGGAATTGCCAACCCCACAGGCTCAATCTTAAGCGTGGCGTTGATGGTTCGTTACTCCCTGGGCTTAACTGAAGAAGCTGCTGCAATTGAAAGAGCAGTGGACAGGGTTCTAGAGCAGAACAATCGCACTGCTGATTTGGTCACTGGACGCGATAGGCATGTCTCCACCACAGAGATGGGTGATTTGATTGTTGCTGCCATAGAAAGCGGTAATTAGTCCAGATTGTTACTTCAGGGTTTCCGCGTTTCTTGTAACGGGACTGATGGCGACTAACCCTCCCACCCTAACCTTCTCATCCAATAAGGATGATGGTCGTGGTTTTCTACTCGCAGAATTTAATCTTATCGAGGTAATGCCCACATGGGCGGAGATTTATTTGTTGCCATATTAGTTTTCTTGGTCAGCGCCAGTGTCGTGGTATTTTGCGGCGCAAAGCTGGCAGTGTATGGCGACGCCTTGGCATCGTTGACCGGATGGGGACGATTATTCGTTGGCAGCTTGCTCATCGCGTTTGCTACGTCTCTTCCAGAACTTTCCACAAACGTTTCAGCGGTCCGGTTGGACCCACCTAATACCGCCCTAGCGTTGGGCGATGTGTTGGGTTCCAACATGCTGAACATGTTCATCTTAGCCGGCGTTGCCCTGATATTCGGAGGTAAGCGATTCTTGGTGCAGGTTGCCCCGGAACAACGTTATTTGATCATGGTGGCTGCAGCACTTACGGGATTGGCCGTCTTGTTTGGCAGTCTGAAGATTGGTGTTTCACTTTGGTCTGTCGGCCTTTCTTCCGCAGCATTGTTGATCGTTTTTGTACTCGGTATGTGGGTGGTTTACAAAACCAAACCTGGCTCCAGCGAATATTTAGATGACGACTCTCAAACGAGTTTAGGTCGAACATGGTTGCTGTTTGGCCTGGTCTCAGCAGGAGTGGTCATCTCTGGTTTCTTTCTTGCCTGGAGTGCAGACGAAATAGCAGGTATCACCGGTGTCGCGTCGAGCACGCTGGGAATACTTTTGTTGTCGGTAGTGACATCCATGCCGGAGGTGTCCGCCACTGTTGCCGCAGCGCGCATGGGAGCGGCGGATCTGGGCGTTGGGGGGTTGTTCGGTAGCTGCGGCTTCAACGCGACAATCCTGTTCTATTCAGACTTGTTCTATCGTGACGGCATCGTGCTCAACCAAGCAGAACCAGCTCATTTTATGGCTGGAGGGAGCGCGCTAGCGTTGATGTTGATTGCTCTTGTATTAATCGTTGGACGTATCCAGATCAAACCTGGTGTTGCTATGGCAGGGTTGGGTCTGATGGTCGGAGTCTATTTGATTGGTGCGGTATTCGCGGCATCGCTCGGTGAGTGACCGGAGAATGAAAGCAATAAGAAATCGCCAAGACCGATTTTTATCAGATAGCGCTATCAAAACGGCCGGAATGCCATGCTAATAATAGTAGTTAGCTCCTTTGCGGATTCACGGTTCGTCAATGTGGCAGCGAACTCGAGGGTTTCACGGTAGTGGTTCAGGAAATTTAAACTGATTTCATCGTTTGCTACGTTCCGTTGAACTAATTTCACCGATTCGTTGAGTCTGGCTTGGAGCCAGTTTGAACCATGGTTGGCTAATAGCTGGCCCAGAAATTCACCGTCCCTCTCTAGAGAGATGGGTAGAAACCTTGACCGTTCCGACCGGTCTTTGTCGTAGGCGATATAAGCCAAGCTCTCAGACACCAATTTGGTCTCGCCACGTCGGTGGAACTCAGCGAGCAGTTCAGCAGCACGATGCGGATTGGCGCTTATCAGCCGGTAAATGATGCGTGCTGGCGGGGACAGTAGCGGGTCACTTTTCCGAATCAAACTCAAAGATACTTCCATATCAACCTCAAAAAGATTGGCGGCTGAGGTTGGTTGAGCCAAAATGAATCCTTCGAAGGGAAACCTGGAATCTGACAGCATTTGGGCGGTCTCTTGGGCATCGCGTTCAGTTCGTTCTGCCACCACTTGATGAAGAGCATCTAAGAAAGGCTCATCAATACGGTAATTTCCAGACGGTTCGTCAATCAGGAGATTTATGCCATCTCGAACCTCATTGGCGCTGGTAGAAATATCCGGAGCGATTCCCAGCTTGGGTAGCAGTTCTGATGGGCTTAGGATTGCCCGTAGCTGAAAGGGGATGGGCACCATCAAGTCCCGAACAGTCTGATTAGATAGTCCAACGACAACGGTTTTGGCCGATTCAAAGTCTCTATCGCGGAGCAGGTCAAAGAACAACTTGAGGTCGTCTGTCTGTTCAAGATTGGTTTCGGAGATAAAAATTTCCAATTTACTCGTGCCTTTGGTAGGGTTAACCCTCCCGTTCTCCAAGACCTCGTCTACTTTGCCTCCGAAGACCTTGAGGCGTTCCACGAAGCTGGCGGTGGCCTGCAAGGTTTTACCTTGGGGCAATGGGGTGCCGCTGGAGAAGAGCTCCACCAGGACCTGGTTACCAACGGCTGGAAGAAAGTTCACTAAGATTGGTTCGGCAGTCAATTGATTAGCTAACCGTTGGGCCTGGTCCTTAGGTGTGCCTGAGGGTGTTTCCGCTAGGAATTTCAGGGCTGAAGTTAAATCTCTGGCACGGGGGTGGGAAAGGATAGTTAGGTAGGAGGGGTGGGCTTTGTAGAGGTTGACCTTGTCCCGTAGGTAATTTCGCCAAAAGTCGAAGTTCTCTTCTTTCTGTGGATCGCCTATCAGTAAGTCGAATTGAAAGACAAGGTCACGGAGTCTTTCCTGTTCTTCAGTTGTAAATATGTGCGCCGCTGTGGCTAGAACCTCATCAGGTGTTGTTCCCGGTGTCAGGGAAGGGTATTGCCTTAAATCTAAGTGTTCAAATCCCAGCCACTTTCCAGCTGCGGTTTTTTCATCGTGAGTTAAAGATTGGAACCATCCCGCTGCACCATACCATTCTTCGAACCTGCCATCTTGGAGAAAGTTATCCCAGTATTTTCTTAGGATCGGCGGCATCAGATTGAGGCTGCCACCGGTGGTGTAGAGGACATCCGCTTCTAAATGGTGGAAGATTGGCTCTGGGTTGTCGATGGAGACGTCGGGAAGGTTGCGCAGTCGTTGCCGGAGGATCTCATAATCGTCGGGAGGCTGTGCCATGAAGGTCAAAATATCCTGGTGGTAGGCTTGCATCGCTGTGGACTTGGCACCGCCTGGAGCGCTTTCCCAGTTGAGATCAGGTTGACCCGTCACCGGAAACCCGCCCCAGTATGAATGGCTGAGCTCATGAATCACGCCGATGGGCTTGGCTTCACCAACCCCGGCCCAGCCAGAAAACCCGTAACTGCCGAAGAACCCGGGCTCACCTTCCATCTGGCGCAGGTCGATGCTCCTTAGCAATGCTTCTCCCGCCTTGGTGGGCTGGTAAAGAGAGATTACAGCATCAAGGCGTTCCCTAACCCAGGTTGTAGTACTGGAATGAGGTGTGGGTAACAGAGTCGGGGCGTCTGAGACTCCTGAGTGGATGCTTGTGGTTCTGTTTGTTTGAGGTTGTGATAAGAACGAGTGAGGTGTTGGCGTTGAACTGGTACACGCAGCGATTGAAAGATTGATAACCAGAAGTAGTAACCAGCGGTTCACGTAGACTAGGATCAGGTGACCTGGAGGGGTTCTTCAGTGACCACGCCGTTGGTTACTTCGAAGATGCGCACCACAGGATTGTTCATGTCCATCAAGGAGACCAAGACGTAACGGACATCAGGCCAGAGTCCGGCGGTTCCGGCAGCAATACGCACATCTGTGTCGGAAGGGTAAGCCTCGCTTGCAGTGTGGGAGTGGTAGATGGCCAGGAGTTCCCAGTTGTTTTCACCGGCCTCGGCATCTACTTCGACTAACTCCCCTGGATCCATTGAGAATCGGAAGGGGCTGGCTTCCACATTGGACATCTGGTATGCCTTCATTACTTGGCCGTTCGGGCCAGCCAGAATGCCGCAGCACTCATTGGGGAGATCGGCTTTGGAATGGGCCACCATTTCGTCTATGAATTTCTGTTTGATCTGGACCAATCTGTCAACTCCATTTTAGGCACGAGAACAAATACTGTTCAGTCTGCGTCAAGAGAGATGAGACGCCGCATTGTTATCTGAATATAGCAGACGAATCCTAGAGTGAACAGCGGGATCAAAGCTTGGGCCAATGCCAATGAGTCTAACAACTAACGGTCGGTGTTACTAAATCAGGCTCCAACGAACATGCCGGTCAAGAACTGACCGCAAGGGAAGACAAGCCTATGGTTGTGGCTTATGGCCTAAGAATTGTCGGATTGGTTCTTGACCCAATCGGCGTACTTAAACACCATAGCTTCTTGCTCTGGGGTCTCGATTGATCCCCGGCGAAGCTCCCTTATTCGAAAGATTGCTTCATTGGGTTCTCTACCGCAGTGCACCAAGTAACAAGCCAGTACGGTGCCGGTACGACCGATTCCTGCATGGCAACTAACTGCCACAGGGCGATTAACCTTGACTTGTTCGTTGATAAATTCGACCATGCGCTGGATTTGCTCCAGTTTGGGCGGAGTAAAATCCGGAACAGGCTCAAACATGTCCACCAGGTCAACAATGTCACTGGAGTCGCCGGCTACGGTCTGATTCTCCATCCTAATCACAGCGCGCACGCCCTGATGGTATAGGTACGAGATGTCTTCAAAACTTGTGGGTCCTTGTGAGCCGGCCACTTTGTCTTTCAAGACCCAACTAAAGTTCATTACTTCCAAATCCGCTTCAGCCTCATCGGGTTAATCTTCGGTCGCCGCCTTTAGCCGAAGTAGTATTTCCGGCGCACTTAACGTTTGGATTGATACAACTTTGTTTCTTGAGTTGTCACAGCGTACTATCTCGGGCCGAGATTTACCTAACAGCGCAATCACCTCGGAATTGGCCTTGCCATCGGTGGGCAGGGTTGTAATATGCGTCCGTAAGGTGCCTTTCTCAAACTCATTCACCTGGTTCTGCGATGATTTGAGTTGGACATGTATTTCCGGTGTGGAATGACCGTCAACAGGTTCTGGTATCGATAATCTTAAGGACTGAAAGAATGAGAAAGGTGATTATTTGAAATGGGAAGCAGACTCGTCTGGTATATTAAATCCGACGGTAATCATGCGTAAATATGCTTAAGGAGATGCTTGGTGGAGTATACCAACATCAAATTGGAGAAAGAGAACCGGGTGGCATCCATCCACCTAAATCGGCCTGATGCCCTGAATGCGTTGAGTCCAGGGGTCCTTGCAGACCTGTCTTCAGCTTTATCAGAGATCAGTCAAGACGTATCTATCAAAGTACTGGTAGTGAGGGGTGAAGGCCGTGCGTTCTGTGCCGGGGCCGATCTGGCCTATTTCCAGACTGCCCTTGCTGATCCCACGCTGCTCCCACCGTATATCGCTCAGATCAACGATACTTTGGACCAGATTGAAAAATTGCCCATTCCTTCCATCGCTGTGGTGCATGGTTTTGCCCTGGCAGGTGGACTTGAGTTGATGATGGCCTGCGATATGTCGATCGTAGCTGAGGACGCTCGCTTAGGTGATCAGCACGTTAATTTTGGCTTGGTCCCCGGCGGTGGTTCCACTCAGCGCCTACCCCGCAGAGTGGGCCTTCAACGGGCCATGGAGTTGTTGACTACAGGCAAGTGGATTTCTGGAGCGGAGGGTGTTGAATGGGGGTTGGCGTTGCGTTCTGCCCCGGTGGATAGCCTGGACGAGGAGCTTGAATCGTTGCTCGGCCCGCTGCGTACCAAAAGCCGTGAGGGTCTGGCCCTGATCAAACAGGTTACACTGCGCGGGATGGGCCTTCCGTTGGAAGATGGCGTGGCCCTGGAAAGTTTTGCATTTGCCAAATTCCTGACCACCTCACTACATCCAGCAGAAGGAATCAAAGCCTTTTTAGAGAAGCGACAACCAGAGTTTTAACAATCGCTTTTAGCTAAAGTGTGCCTGGCTAAATCGGCCACTATTGCGTCCGTGCTATGATTCGAGATGGTGGTCGAAGCCGTTCTCCGGCTTAAGGCACCCTAAATCATAAGCAAAACCTGCTTTGCGGAACCATTTTATGGTTCCGCAGGAATTGGATATCCAGTTTGAAGATTAAAGACATCCTCGCAAAGACACGCCCTGTCTCATTTGAGTTCTTCCCTCCTCGTACCGCCGACGGCATTCCGGCGGTGCTCGAGACAGTGAATGAATTGAAGGTGTATAGCCCTGATTACATTTCAGTGACCTACGGGGCTGGAGGATCCACTCGTGCGTTCACAGAAGAGATAACCCTTGAAGCTAAGCGCACAGCTGGCGTGGAAGTCATGGCTCACCTGACCTGTGTCGGGCAGACCAAAGAAGAGATCCATGGTGTGTTGGATCGGTTGGCTGAAGAGGGTGTGGAAAACATCATCGCCCTGCGTGGTGACCCACCCAAAGGTTCCTCGCAGTTTGTGGCCTTCGAAGGCGGATTCCAACACGCATCAGATTTGTTGGAACACTTAAAAGCCAATTTTGATTTTGGTGTGGCGGCCGCTTGTTATCCGGAAGGCCACACGGAGTCGGTCGATCTGGACACCGACCTACAGTTCGTAAAACAGAAAGTGGACAGCGGAGCCGATTTCCTGATCACCCAACTGTTCTATGATAACCGACATTACTTCGATTTCGTTGATAGGGCCCGCTCTGCTGGGATAGATGTCCCAATTATCCCCGGGGTATTGCCAGTTTTGAACTCGGGCCAGGTCCGTCGTTTCACTACCCTTAGTGGCTCTGAGATACCTTCGGATCTGGATAAGTTGTTGGATAAATACGCCGACAATGAAAGTAGCGCCCGCGACATGGGCGTAGAATACGCCACCAACCAGGTTCGGGATCTTTGGGATGCAGGTGTACCTGGAGTCCATTTTTACGTGCTGAATCGTAGTTATTCCGTGTCTCGTATTTTGGATAATCTGATAATCCCCGGGCACCAAAAGATAGACTAACTCCGTCTTGAGGGCGCTCGGGTTGGACGTTTAGGGCGGACGGTTATACGATGCTTTCCACGGGCGTCGACATTATAGAGATACCTCGCATCAAGAAAACGCTGGACCGTTACGGTGAGCGTTTTTTGAAGCGCATATTTACTCCAGATGAGATTGCCTATTGCCGTGGCAGGTCGCCTAACCTTGCCGGTCGTTTTGCTGCAAAAGAGGCAACCATGAAAGCCCTGGGCACCGGAGTTCGCGGCGTTGGCTGGAAGGACATTGAGGTCATCCGTGCGGAAAGCGGCGCACCAAGTGTGAAACTCCACGGTAGAGCGAAGGCCCGGGCAGAAATGCTTAAAGTTAGCGAACTATCTTTGAGCATTTCACATTCCCGAGAGTTTGCCGTTGCTTTTGTAGTTGCTCAGCGTGCAGATTGATATAGAACGCCCGGCTCGGCTTTCCTGAGTGAGAAATAGCGGGGTTGCCTGGGGGTAGATAAGATCAAAATCGTAACAGCACCACAGATGAAGGCGATAGAGAGAGCCGCGGAGAGAGCTGGAGTTACCACCGATATCCTGATGGAGAACGCCGGTCTCGCAGTGGCTCAAGGTGCTCGTGAGCTGGTCGGTGCGGCCGGAGTCCAAATTCTGGTGCTGGTAGGCCCTGGTAATAACGGATCGGACGGCCTGGTGGCTGCCCGTCATCTGCGCCGTTGGGGAGCGGAAGTCACCTGTTTCATGGTGGATGGCCGCCCCGAAGTCGACCCCAAGTTGGATCTGGCTCTGGAGTATGGAGTCCGCATAGTAGAGAGGGCTACCCCCGATACGGTGAATCGAATGTTGGCTCGGTCCGCTCTAGTTATTGATGCGGTATTAGGCACCGGCCAGTCTCGCCCTTTGGAAGGCATTATCAAACAAACCATGGTTTTCTTGGCTAATGTGATGTCCCTCCCCAATCCCCCATTACTGTTGGCTCTAGATCTGCCCAGCGGCCTGAACTCCGACACCGGGGAGGTTGATCCCTTTTCAGTGGCCTGCGACGTAACCTTTGCCCTTGGTTATCCCAAGGTTGGGCTGCTGAATTTCCCAGGGGCAGGCCACACAAGGGATCTGCAGGTGCTGGATATAGGGGTTCCTCCGGGCCTGACAGAAGAGTCTGAGATACAACTTGAAACTGTGGAACCACGTTGGGTATCAGAACATCTTCCTAAACGGCCAATGGACTCCCATAAAGGGACGTTTGGTCATGTCCTAGTGGTGGCTGGGTCTAGAAATTATGTGGGAGCAGCCTATCTGGCTTCCCAAGCCTGTGTCCGGGCGGGGTCTGGGCTTACGACGCTGGCGACTCCCCAAAGCGTTTATCCCATTGCTGCAGCCAAGTCCACCGAACCCATCCATATCCCATTGCCGGAAGGTCCAGAGGGAACGATTGCAGCTGGTGCTGCCGGTTCGCTACGAGATGGTACCAGGCGTTACACCAATATCTTGGTTGGCTGCGGCTTGGGTTTGTCCGAAGGCACCGTAGAGTTCGTTGAAGATCTGTTGTTTAATCGAGATAATTCGGAGTTTTCAGGCTTTACTGAGTTGCCTGCCCTAGTTGATGCAGATGGACTGAACAACCTGGCCAAGATCGATCGTTGGTGGGAACGGAAACGAGGGCCCATGGTACTAACCCCTCATCCAGGGGAGATGGCTACACTAACGGGCCTATCAATCGCAGATATCCAACAGGACCGTGTAGCAGTGGGCAGAGAATATGCGTTGCGTTGGAGGGTGTGTCTTGTACTGAAGGGTGCAAATACCAGCATCTGCCAACCAGACGGAACGGTTAAGGTGGCGGCGCTGGCCAACCCTGGAATGTCCAGTGGTGGTACTGGCGATGTTCTTAGTGGAGTTATAAGTGGATTAATGGCCCAGGGACTTCCTATTGTGGTGGCGGCCACCTGTGGGGTTTACCTGCACGGACAAGCAGGAAGGGACGTGGTGTTACTTCAGGGAAACACTGGACTCGCAGCGTCTGACCTACTACCCCGAATACCGGTAACGTTGGGTCGGTTGAGAGAAGGTTAAATACCGTTACTGCCTCAAGCTCGATTTCGGCCAGGTATCCCTATGCTATACTGAAAACGTGCCTGAACAGGGTCAAATCCGGAGTCGCAATCAGTCCCAAAAAACAGGACTGGAACAGAAAATAAATGTCTTTTGAATTCTTTCTAGAGAACGTTTCAGACCCGACAAGCCGAATTTCCGCGGTGGACTTCTACGAGATTTCAGACCTTTCACCTGAGGAGATGGAATTATTTGATTCTGCTTGGGAACCTCTGCCCATAGAACGCCAGCGCACCATTATCTCATCGATGGTCGAATTGGCTGAGGACAACCCCGAACTAGACTTTACCGCTATCTACAAGATGTGCCTCAAGAGTGATGATGAGCCGCTTTTGGAGATTGTAATTGATGGCCTCTGGGAACAAGAAGATCGCTCTGTTATCGCTGCTTTGATAGAGGTGTTGAGGTCGGAAAAAGGATATCTGGTGCGTTCTGCTGCGGCGAGTGCTTTAGGCCGATTTTCCATGTTGGCCCAAGAAAACAAGTTGCTACCCAGGGATGGTGAGAACATCCATGACAATCTGATGCAGGTGCTTGAAGATGACGAAGAGCCCTCAGACGTGCGTCGGCGGTGCATGGAAGCGGTGGCTCCCTTTAACACCATGGAGATAAACCAGCAAATAACCGTGGCCTATGAGAGTCTAGACCCCGATTTTCGCGCCAGTTCCATCTTTGCTATGGGTCGCACAGGTGAGATTGGCTGGCTCCCATTACTGATCCAAGAGCTCCAGAATGAAGAGCCGACCATTCGATACGAAACAGCTCATGCCTGCGGCGAACTGGGGGAAGAGGACGCAGTGCCCCATCTGGTTCTGTTGTTGAAAGATGACGATTCAGAGGTGCAGTTAGCTGGTGTTGGCGCTCTAGGAAAGATTGGCGGTCAACTAGCCAAGCAAGTGCTCACATCGTTGGTCAAAGATGGTGATGAGAACCTAGTAGAAGCCGCGCGCCTGGAGTTGGACGACTTAGCCTTTGATGATGATCCTGAAGGCTACCTCGGCGGCTTGTAGGACTAGCTAGACGCTGTGCCCAAGTTAACACCTGCTCAAGACCGATTCCTCCGCTCTGCACGCACCGGCCACCTTGCAACTGCCGACGCCAACGGCCAACCTCACGTGATACCGATCTGCTATGCCTTCGACGGCGAAAACATCTACTCGGTTTTGGATGCCAAACCTAAGACCACCCCGTTCAAAAACTTACGCCGGGTCCGAAATATCTTGGCCAATCCGCAGGTGTCGATAGTTGTTGATCACTACGCAGAAGATTGGAAGCAGCTTCAATACGTGATGGTAATCGGCGAGGCTTCACTTTTGGAGTCAGGCGAAGAGTGGGCAGGATCAATAATCATGCTACGGAAGAAATACGACCCCTACAAAGATATGGATTTGGACGAAAGCCCGGTGATTAAGATCACTCCCACGAGGTTTGTGCCGTGGAGTTTTCAACCCGATCTTTAAACGCCGTGTCCATTTCTGACTACCATTAAGTTGACACCCATTGGGGGGGCAATCTACACTGGCCAAAAATCACAACCCCCTGCGCCACGGCCAGGCTACGCATAAATCAGGAGTGAACATATGGACGGAGTCACAGCGATTGCCAATATTCTGCGTTTGGAGGGTGTTGAGTTCATCGGCTGCGTCCCCTACCAGCCACTTTTGGAAGCAGCGGCCATCGCCGGAATACGGCCCATCGTTTTCCGACAAGAAGGCACCGGTATCCACATGGTGGACGGTTACTCCAGAGTAACCAATGGCAAGCGTATGGGTGTATTTATGATGCAAAATGGCCCGGGAGCAGAAAATGGTTTCGGCGGCGTGGCTCAGGCCTACTCTGAGTCAGTGCCCATCCTGCTCCTTCCAGCTGGCATGGCGCGTGAGAAGCGGGGCGTTCATCCCAACTTTTACCCTACCAGAAGTTACGAGACCGTAACCAAGTGGTCTGAAGAGATGAACACGGTGGAGCGCATTCCAGATTTGATGCGTCGGGCTTTCACCAAACTTCGGTCGGGTCGCCTGGGACCGGTGCTGTTGGAGATACCAGCTGATGTGGCCGCGGCGGAGCTGCCCGAAGAACTTTTTAACTATGAGCCACCACGGACAGTGCTTCAACAGGCTGATCCTGCTGATGTGAGTCGCTCCGCCAAGGCGATTCTCGCCGCAGATCACCCCATAATTCACGCCGGACAAGGTGTGCTGTACGCTGAGGCCACACCGGAATTGATTGAGCTTGCTGAGTTCCTGCAGGCGCCGGTGATGACTACCCTGTCGGGCAAGAGTGCTTTCCCCGAGACACATCCCTTGGCTTTGGGTGCTGGCGGTCCCAGCACCACCGGCATGGTGAACAAATATCTGAAAAGCTCAGACTTAGTTTTGGGTGTGGGTTGTAGCTTCACCAAGACCAACTTTGCCCAGGCGATACCGGAAGGCAAAACCCTGGTGCACATGACTAATGACGAAGATGCAGTTGGCCGTGAGTTCAAGACTGAGCTGGCCATGCTGGGAGACGCCAAGCTGGTACTGCGCCAATTACTGGACGAACTTAAGAGTCAGGCGGGGAGCGCCCGGGCCAACAACCAGGTGTTGCAGGACGATATAAAGTCGACCAAAGAAGAATGGCTGGCTCAGTGGATGCCCAAGTTGACCTCCAACGAAGTTCCCATGAACCCTTACCGAGTGGTCTGGGACATGATGCACACCGTCGACCTGGATAACACAATCGTTACCCACGAGTCGGGCAGCGCCAGGGAGTACATGGTGCCATTCTGGGAGGCGCGCGCGCCTCGCAGTTTCATTGGCTGGGGCAAGTCTACCCAACTGGGTTATAGCCTGGGACTCGCAATGGGAGCCAAGATGGCTGAGCCAGACAAGTTGTGTATCAACGTGATGGGTGACTTGGCCTTTAGTACAGTAGGTCTGGACGTTGAGACCGCGGTCCGAAGCAAGATCCCCACCATGACCATCGTCATCAATAATGCCTATATGTCCATCTACGATAACAGCCGATTTCCGGTGGCGATGGAGAAGTACAACATCAAGGGACTATCCGGTGAGTTTGTTGAGGTGGCGAGGGCAATGGGTGCCTACACCGAGCAGATCACCGACCCTACAGAGATTGTAGCTGCTATTAAGCGGGGCATTGCCGAGACTGAGGCTGGGAATACGGTGGTTCTGGAGTTCATTACCCGGGATGAGGGCGAATACTCCAAGTTCTAAGTTCTGATTAAGAATCATCTGGCAGGGCTACTAGTAGCCGATTTCATAATAATCTTTGAGATGGTCGTGTTGTTTCTGATGATGATTGGTCTGGCTTTTCGACGTGGAATATTCGCGATACCCTGCATATGTCGGTGTGAAACCGAGAGTAACTCCAATGGTATGTTCTTCTAAACAGAGGTTTGATTTTGGCTCTCAGGTATCGGAGCCTCTTAACTTGAAGGCAGGGGACCGTCGTATTATGAGGCCGACCACGGATGCGGAGAGTACTGACGCAACTAGAAATAAGACTCCAACCGCCGGATAACTGCCCAGTGACAGCATAAGCCCTCCTGCCGAGGAGCCTATGACTCCACCGGCTTGAGCGCTTGCGGTGAACATTCCGCCAGCGGTACCGCGGGATTGCCCCGCTATGTGCATGATCAGTGTCGTCAGGACTGGCATTGAAACGGACACCAGCACCGATGCCACGAATGCTACCGCGACGAGGATCCAGGTTGACACCTCTAAAACAAAGAAGAGGCCCGTCACGGCCCCACCGGTCAGGCTTATAGCGGCCAACCACTCTAAACGGCGATCCCGGCCAGCAATCAACCCACCGACGAAGCTACCGATTACCGCTCCTACACCGAGCAGGGCAAGTCCTGGAGCGGTCTTTGCCTCGTCCCAAGCGTGGCTTTCAATCATATAAGCAGTAAAATACGTCGTTAGACCGAACAGCGCCGCCTGTTGAGTGGCATTAGCGATGAACACGTACCACGGCGCTGACTGACGGCCGATGACCTTGAAGCGGTTGATGAGATCTAATTTCTGGCCCAGCTGCCGTTGGCCTGAGGGTAGAGACAAATACAGCGGCACCCAAAGGGCCAGTGCCAAGCCACCTGTGATGTAAAAGGGCAGACGCCATCCTCCGATATAGCCAAGTAAGGCAATTGCAGGCACTCCCAAAGCGAGCCCTACCCAACTTGAGGCGACCACGAAGCCAACTGCCTTACCTACTTTTTCAGACGGAAGGTTATCGGCCAGTGCTGCCATCATTGTCATGGGAAGCATGGCTGCTCCTACTCCAGCGACGAGCCGTGTGGCCAATAAGGAACTGTAGCTCCACGCCGCACCTGATCCCAACACTCCGATGGCCGTAATCAAAATCCCAATCAGGAGCACTGGCTTTCTTCCGTATGTATCTGAAATAGGTCCAACCAACGGGGAAGTTATCCCCCAGGCGACGAAAGTGGCCGCGGCGAGTTGTCCCGCCATAGCTATAGACGTGCCAAAATCGTTAGCCAATATCACTAGGAGCGGCCCAGGCATTAGCATTACGGTTCTGGCCATAAACGCTACGGCGGCAAACGATAGTAGTGTCCACGGCGAGACCCCACGTTGTTGGACTGCTGTCAAATTTACTCCGCGGCAAAGCCGAAGGTTTAGAGGTGCCTTCCTAATCACGGTTGTATTTAATACAACGCCATTCAAGGGGTTTGCTGTTTCTGCTGTATTCTCTGGCTCCACAGTCTGGGCAATGCATTGGCAACCCTCAGTTGTTGAGACAGATATCCGACGATTGTAGCCCAGACCTTCTTGTTTGGCTCTGGGTTGGAGAATAATAATCAGCCGTCCAAGGTCGGGACTTGTCATCGAGGGTGCCGAGTCTACCCTCATTGTTATGACGGTGCCGACTTCGGTGCTAATCAGTATATTTCAGGGAAGCATAGGCAAAATCGCCAGAAGTTTCTAGGGGGCGAACGAGACAGCCTCTTTGGAACAATAGCACCTGCCGGGTATACTTCGGAACATACGTATCCAGACGCTGAGAACCAACGAGTATGAACGAAAATGGTCGGGGTTTTAGTTAGGCGTCATATTTTTGGAGGAAACAATGTCTTTTTTCTTGGACTCGTCCACTCGGAAATCTAAGGAGCTAGCACCTGGAGCTCGTACTAAGACCTTCTGGGGCGAACAAATGTTGCTTTCCTTGGTGGAAGTGGACGCCAATGCGTTGGTGCCTCTCCACACTCACCCCCACGAACAGGGAGGGATAATCGTTGAAGGTGAACTGGAAATGGGAGTGGACGGTGAGGTCAAATTGCTAAAACCGGGAGATATGTACATCATCCCCGGAAATGTTGAGCATTACGCCAAGGCTCATGACGTAAAAGCGGTAGCCCTGGACATATTCAGTCCGGTTCGAGAAGAATTTAAATACTGACCGTTTGCGCTCGGAGTTTACGCTGATTTGCGTGGCAGAACATGACTGCTTCTTATCATTCGAAAGGCTTAAGAAGAGATTGAGAGTATGCCAAATTTGGTGCCAGATTCCTACCCCCGGCGGCGTTGGTCTCGGTAATTGGGGGCGATGATCGGTAACCAGTCGACTACTAGGCCGTCCACCAGACGAGAGGCGATGCGGGATTTGGTGTCTTCCAGTTCTTCAATGGTGGAGACGGTGGTGATGACCGTGGGGAGACGGGCTTCGTGGCGGTGAACTACTATCTGGTAAAGCTTTTCCTCGGCCCAAGCAGTGCTGCTTTCTGCTCCGAGGTCGTCTAGAACCAGAAGGGGTACTGAGTTTATTTGCTCGAATAGTTCATCGTAACCCACCTGGCTATCGGGGCTGAAGGTAGCCCTCAAGTGGTCCAGAAGAGTTGGCACAAACGCAAAGAATACCTGGCTGCCCTGTTTAAGTCTTTCCCCGGCGATCGCCACCGCTAGGTGGGTCTTTCCGCAGCCACGTGGGCCATTAAACAACAACCAGCCTTCCGGGTTCGCCGCGAATTCTTCGGCGGTGTGTTTGGCCCGATCCAGGGATTCCTGGTCCATGGCTGTGGCTCCGGCGCCGCCAAGGGTGTCAAAATTCTCAAAGGTCATCCGTTCCAACATCTCGGCGCGGACTTCTCCAATGCCCTGGATCATACGGCTGTTGAAGTTACCCAGTTGGACAACCTCGGCCGTGCCATCGGTCCCTTCCAGTCGAGTCCTGAGTGCGTCGTCCAGGCGTTGCAATGGGCCTCGGACGGTGAGAACGGTGGGTAGTGAGTTGTTGTACCGGTGGTTTATCACCTGGAACAATTTTTCTTGTGCCCAGGGTGTGGCGTTGGCCAAACTCAGGTCGTCCAATATTAGGATGGATACGTTGCGTACTTGCTCAAATAATTCGTCATAGGAGACGGGGCTATCAGGTGAGTAAGTCGCTCGCAGATGGTCAAGTAAGTCAGAAGCGACGATAAAAAAAGTGGTCTGACTTCGTTCGATGCAGCGGTTGGCGATGGCCACGGCCAGATGGGTTTTTCCGCTGCCGCTCGGTCCAGTTAATACCAGCCAACCCTGGGGGGTTTCGGCGAACCGAGTAGCCCGGGCTATTCCATCTGCGAACATCTGCTGGCTTAGCAGGTCAGACTGCGGCCCTTCAGGGTTGGTGTTTGCGAAGGATATCCGTGACAGAGCTCCGAGATTACTGTAGCGGAGCAGGGCAGCGGCTCGGGAGTCAATGTCCTGGGTTTCCTGGCAGGTGCAGGGAATGGCTTGTCCGAACTCGGGGTGACCTACGTAGACGCGACGGGTAACCCATCCGCTCCCGTTACACTGGTGGCAAAGGTCTTTCGGAGGTTCACTATCCCGAAGGTGAGCCCCGTCGCCGTTGGTACTCGTCGAGATATTTTTGGCGGTTATCCTTCTCAGTATGTCGCCCAGGCTTTCCATTCTCCCCCCTTCTGTCTCCTCCCCAGATCTCTTTGCCTTCGGCGGTCCAGCGCCTCAGGATACCAGACACGTAGCGCCAACTGCGCTTGTTCTCGGCTACTGCAATATTGAAGGCTTCCCGGAGCCATGATTCGGGATAGCGACCTTCAGCCTCTTTTAGTTCTTCAGCCAATAACGGCGACAGCGATCCGATGCTGTCCTCGTAGAGTACAAATATGTTGGGTTTTTCCAACTTTGGGACATTATCAGTTTGATGGGCCTCGGCACTGGTTTGCTTTTCTGAGGTTTCACCGGCGACTAGTTGAGCGACGGCTCGTCGGTCGGCTTCGCTGTTCAACAAGAAGACTGTGCCTGTGCTGGGTAACTGTACGGTTAGGAAAGTGCCCCGAGTGACCGCTAAGCGCAGGCCGTGCTTTATCGTTTCTTCTGTTTCTTGACCCTCTACCTGGAGGCCTTTGATGAGCGACCTGTCGCCCAGAAACTCGTTCAGGGAAACCGTCCGGAGTGCTCCTTTTTTACGATGGAACATCCAGAGACCCCGGAGGGTCACCTTGAATTCAGCCAACTCCCGAATCTGCTCCAGGATAGGTCCGAACACAGGATTGGGAACCGGGGTGTAAAGCGTGTTCCCGGTAAAACCGTCAAAATGGGAGGAGGCCCCTGAAGGAGGCATGCTTAAAAGTCGTCCACCCGGGCTAAGGAATCAAATCGGACATAGTTGTCACGGAAGAATAACTGCATGCTGCCGGTGGGCCCGTTACGATGTTTGGCCACGATTAGATCGGCTACATTTTTGGGGTAGGGGCGGCCCGGGTTCTGTTGACCCCATTCTTCTTCGGTTACGAAGACGTCGTCTCGGTGGAGGAACATGACAACGTCGGCGTCCTGCTCAATGCTTCCGCTGTCACGTAGATCGGATAACATGGGCCGATGCCCTGTACGCTGTTCAACACCACGACTTAGCTGGGAACAGGTGATAAGAGCTATGTTCAGATCCCTGGCCATGACTTTCAGCCCACGTGAAATCTCAGAGATCTCTTGCACTCGGTTGTCGCTACGTCCACCTCGCCCCTGAATCAGTTGCAGGTAGTCGACCACTAGCAGATCTAATCCGTGTTCTATGGACAGGCGGCGTGACTTGCTCCGCATCTCAATCATGCTTTGGAATGGTGTGTCGTCGATGTAGACTGGTAGGTCTGATAGGAAACCGATGGCGTCGGTTATGCGTTCGCCTTCTGCCTCGGTGTATAAGCCCAAACGCAGCCTGTGGGAGTCGATCTCAGCCTCTGAAGAAAGTATCCGTAATGCTAACTGTTCCCTGCTCATTTCCAGGCTGAAAATACCGGCGGAGGAACCGTTCTTGGCGGCGTTTAGACAAATGTTCAAGGCCAGGGTGCTTTTACCCAAAGAGGGCCGTGCGCCAAGGATAACCAAGTCAGACCGTTGCACACCGCCTAGAATCTCGTCCAGGTCGGTGTAACCACACATTACCGGTCCGGAGTTCTCTCGGACGGGGTCGGCGACGGCGGCTTGATCTTCTAGGTATTGGTCATAGATCTGCCGGAGGGGCATGAAACCACGCTGGGAATCAGGGCCACGAACGGTGAATAGCGCGTCCTCAGCTTGTCTGAGGGTGGAATCAATGTCGTCGGTGTCCTGGTAGCCCATGTTTGAGATGCGAGAAGCGACGTCGATTAGCTTCCGCATGGTGGCGGTTCGGGCGACTACGGTGGCGTAGTGTTCTGAGTGTGCTGAGGTGGGAGTCACCGAGATTAGATGGCTGAGATAGGCCATGCCTCCCACTGTTTCCAGTTGGCCGGCGCGGCTTAGCTCTCTGGCCAGGGTGATTTGGTCAATGGCCTCACTCCGCTGGAATAAGGCTTCGCATGCGGAAAAACAAAGCTGATTTCTCTCGCGGTAGAAATCGTCTGCCTTGATGTACGGCGCGACGCGAGAGAAGCAGTCCCCATCAATTAAGACCGACCCAACAACTGCTTCCTCCGCCTCCAAGTCATGGGGTAACAGCTTCTCAGCGTACATCGCCCTATTCTTCTATCTCCGCGTTGACGTGAATTGTGGCGCTTACTTCGGTTGAGAACCTTAGAGTAACGTCGTATTCCCCAGGCTCTCTAATCGGTTCAGAGATCTCAACCCAGCGACGCTCCACTTCCCGGCCAACCTTGTCGGCCAATTCCATGGCGATATGAGTGCTGGTAATTGCACCGTAATAACGTCCGTTTGGAGTTATTCTGGCGTTCAGGGTGATGGTAACGTCGTCCATCCCTTTTGCCAATTCCTCCATGATTGCGGTCTCACGAACGCGAACCTCGTCACCAACTGCGGTAATCTTATGAATCCGCTTTTTTACTTCGTCGGTGGCAATCTCTGCCAGGCCTTGGGGTAAAAGATAATTGCGGGCGTACCCGTCTGGCACGCGACGAATCTCGCCTGCTCGGGCTTTATTGGGAACGTCCTGAGTGAAAACTACTTCCATTGTTGGTCACTTCCGTTGGGTTGTCCGATGTGGGTGGTCAATCGGAATAGGGATTAGGCCCCATATCAGAGAGGCAAAACCATTATACGGCATGCCCGGTTTAGGGGGAAGCAGGACGGGTCTGCGGCCTGGTCCTGTTTCGTTTAGACTCGTCTTTTGGTCGTAAATTGGCTGCTAACTAGTTCGCTCTTGGAATCTTCACTTGGTTGATTCAGCCGTTAGAATAATCGAAAAATATACGTGTGCATAACAAGAAGGAGAGCAAATCGATCTGCGACCGAGGAAATATAGCTCTCTTTGCACCACAAATCCAGGCAAAATGAACCAATCTCAAACGAATATTTTGGGGCGTATATAGGTTTTATAACCATTGTTGAAAAGCAGACTTACGCTATGAGAGATGTTATATTGGCGCATTTTTGTCACCGAGGTGTGGGATGACCCTGTGTTGGTTTAGTGAGTGAGTTTCTAAACAGTCCTGAGCTAAATAAAAAAGGCCTTAGATGGCATTGCCACCGAAGGCCCTTTTTTATTTCAAGAGGGTGCGGTCTGTCTAAACCAGCACTGGTTCCCCGTTTTTCTGGTATATCTGGAAGCGGTGGCGAGTGGTGTCTGCAATCATAACGCGGTTACGGTGGTCAACGCGGACTGCGCAGGGTGCCCACAGGACCTTCTCTGGTGTGAAGTCGCGTACGCCGTTTCGTTGTCGAATCATGTCTGGATTGGACTTAATTTTGTCTACGCCGAGGCTGGAGAGAGCGGCATCGCCGTTGAATTCGGTGATGAACCGGCCCTCCGCTGTTAGTACCTGGACTCGATTGTTTAACCAGTCGGCTATGTAGATGTCGCCGTCGTCGTCTACGCAAACGCCGGTAGGACGGTTGAATTGACCAACTGGTACATCGACATAGACCATGCCGCCCTGTTCCTTGGCGATCGTGCAATCTCCGCCGGTGCCGGGTTGGCCAAATGAGGCCAACCACTTGCCATCTTTCGTGAACGACTGGACGCGGTCGTTACGCCAGTCAGCCACAAATACGTTTCCTTCTCTGTCCAGGCATATTCCCCAGGGCAGGTTGAACTCGCCGTCGGCGGAACCCTCACAGCCAAACTTGCCCAGGAACTTACCATCCAGAGTGAACTTCTGAACGCGGTTGTTGCGACTGTCCACAATGAACACGGTGCCATCGGGGCTGATGGTGATTCCAGCCGGGCGGTTCAAATCCCCATCGCCGGTACCGTGGGTGCCCCAGTGGCTGAGGTATTCTCCGTCCTTGTTGAAGATAGTTACACGGTGGGTCCACTCGTCCGTCACGTAAACGTTGGTGTCCTGGTCTAGGGCGATGGACATGGGCCAGATGAACTGACCCGGGTTTTCTCCGTAAGAGCCAAACTCTGTTATGTACTCTTCTTTGTCCTCGCCGATGCGGAACATGTTTATACGTGTTCCATCAGAACGCGATTCATAAGACCGGTTGACGATATAGACCACGTCGTCCGGACCCAGGGCAAAATCCATTGGGTTGCGGAAACCGGTGCCCTGGAACTCGGAGCGTCCAGCGGTGAAGCTGTAGGTGAACGTCCGGTCATTGATGCCCAGGAATACACTCGCCATTGCTATTCTCCTTCCTGTTTGTAGGGCTGTCCTTCTCGGAATGATTAATCCGGGGAAGAACCATGGTTTTAGATAAAGTTGAGTGCTTCGAAGTTGCCGCCGACGATTGACTTGGCGTCCAAGCCCATCCACTGGTCTAGGAGGGTGGTATAGGGGGATCGGAAGTCCACGTTGTGCTGAAGGTTGCCACCGTCTTCCAGCTTGCCCGATTCCAAAGATGGGTACTCGCCGTAGATGCCGCCCTTTACGTGGTCGCCAATGGCAAAGGCTACTCCGCCGGTGCCGTGGTCGGTACCGGAACCGTTATCCATGGCTCGTCGCCCAAATTCGGAGTAGAAGAACATGGTTAGGTTATCGCTCTTGCCCAACTGCCTGATATCGGTCATGAATGCATCAATGTTGACCGCCACATCCTGCAACAGGTTCGCGTGTCCCACAGACTGGTTGGCGTGGGTGTCAAAGATGTTGTACGGGGCCGTGGTGAACATTACTTTGGTGCCGAAGTCGGCATTGTGTACTTGGGCCATGTCACGGAGGTAGCCGCCCATGGCAGTACTAGCGTACTCAACTTCAGATCTGTAAAGACCGGGTGCGGTGCTCAGGATATCTGCACCTTGCAGAGCCTCAATCCCGGTGCGGCGGATATAGTCGTCTACTGCTCCCTGGCCGATGGCAGGGGCGTACATGCGTCCAAATAGGTCTAGGGCTTCAGCCCTTTGGGATTCAACGCCCAACTCGGTCAATAGACCGTAGGTGCTGAGGTCTCCTACAGATGCAACGGCCACTCCCTCCTTGGCTAGTGATCGCGGTAGCCCGCGACCGAAGTTCACTCCGGTCAGAACGTTTTCACCCTTTGGGTCAACGTCTTGGATGACGCTGCCCAGCCAACCGGTGGTTCCTAGCTCGTCAGGCTCGCAGGTGGCCCAGATGTCCATGGAGCGGAAGTGAGAAAGGCTGCCGTTGGGGTAGCCGACCCCCACGATGATGGCCAAATGACCTTCATCCCAATATTTTTTCAATGGAGCCATCGCCGGATGGAAACCCAGTTGGTCATTGATAGGAATGATCGACTCTGCGGCGATACCTAGAGAGGGTCGGTAGTCGCGGTACAGTGGGTCGTTGTAAGGGATGATCGTATTTAGTCCATCGTTGCCGCCGGATAAAGACATTACGGCCAAGACTGGGTCTTTTATAGTTGATACCATTTCTAATCCTCCGCCTACGACTATTCGGTCGTTTTATCAGGGTTTGGTGTTAATTCGTGATTGGGTTTTCCGGTCAGGATTTAACCGAACTGGAACTCCGACGTGGTGGCGATCATCTGCAGGGTTTCACCGGCCCTCCGGGAGAACTCCCCCTGCTCGGCTTCGCTGCTATGTTTCAATGCACCTCCCGCATCCAGGTGCTCTGTTAGCTGGCTACGGGTTTCTTGAGCCAAGGCCATCGGGCCGACCAGATCCAAGCAACCGTCTAAAAATTGCTCGGAACTTGGCACATCGCCGATTGCCATAAGGCGATTAATGATGGAACGGACGCCGGGTAGTTCAGTGTTGCCTAGCATGGAAGATGCAAAGTTGATGCGGTCGATGAGGCTACCGCTGTTGATCCACTCGCGGCCCATATGCCAGCCCTCAACCGTGGGTGGGTTCATCAGGTCTAAGCCCATGTATTTGGGCTCCATTGCTACGAAAAACAAGCCAGGCTTTGGCTCCATGTGGTCGCCTACCATGCGCATGGTGCCAATGACCACGTCGGCAGGACTCTTCACCTTGGCGAAATGTACGGCTTCGTCTTTGAAGAAGTCTGAGTTAAACAGTACTTTCAACATGGCCGTAATCTCGTAACCAGAGTCGAAATAGGCTTGCTCAAGCTGTTTTATGGCGTCCATGTCCCGAGGTGGGGCTAACGTCCAGGCAGGCACTGGTGGTTCGTCGGCGACAAAGAAGTCGTAGAGTTTGCGAGAGACGAACCTGGCTGTGGCCGGTTGCTTGCAGATGATATCGACGATATCGCCGCCGTCCCAGTTGCCCGTTTCTCCTAGGAAAGTCTTCTCTCCGTAGTCATGATCTGCCGGATCGAACCGGAACTCAAATGGCGTCCGGCCGTAGGGGAAGACTGGGATGGTGGGAGCCAGGTTCCAGCCGGTGAAGGCACGGGCGCAAGCCTTAACGTCGTCCTCTGTGTAGTTGGACTCGCCGTCCATACCGACGCCGATGGAGAACAGCTCCAACAATTCACGGCCGTAGTTCTCATTGACTGCCGTCTTGTGGCTTTCGATGTTGTCCAGGTAGTAGAGCATGGCGGGGTCGGTTGATAGCATCATGAGCATGTCCTTGAAATTACCCATGCCCATGTCTCGGAACTTGTCAATCTGAATCGCAGTGGTGCGTGCGTTATCCACCTTGTTGTCGCCAGCGCAGAGAATAGTGTGCCAGAAGAGGGACATCTTCTCTTTCAGCTGGTATTTATTGTTAATCATTCGGTAGACCCATTCGGTCTGGCCGGTCTCGATGGCGGCCTTGTCGAAGTAGGATGGGTAGGCACGGTACATTAGGTCTTCGTCTATTCCCGGGTCGTTTCCGGGGTTAAGCAGTTCGTTGACCACGCTGTCGTATCCCTGAGCCACTCGTGTTTCAATTTCATCACGGCTGGCGCTATAACCGGCGCGGCGCAGAAGGTGAGCCATCAGGGCGATATCTTGGTTAGGCATTTACTCCTCCTTCTCTGAGGGAATCTGTTAATAAAATGCGGAATATTGAAAATATCCGCAATTCTTTTGAATATGATTGTATTTAA
>Ga0209034_10000061_pt1 | contig 50972 bp, 58 predicted proteins | sample MarorgKNORR_S2LV_2_FD_188219 | JGI IMG/M metagenome (GOLD analysis project Ga0209034, IMG submission 188219) | Marine microbial communities from the Southern Atlantic Ocean, analyzing organic carbon cycling - 250m_A/KNORR_S2/LV (SPAdes) (version 2) | ecosystem: Environmental > Aquatic > Marine... | reverse complement strand
TCTCGTAACGTACCCGCTGCTGGATAGATGAATCCCTCACATTTGACTACGTCCACTGAAAAGGTTTTGTGATTGGTGGAGCTGGCGAGACTCGAACTCGCTACCTCTTCAATGCCATTGAAGCGCTCTCCCGGGTGAGCTACAGCCCCACTTTTCATTGTGTCTAGTATTCAAAATACCAGACACAATATTAGCAAAATATGGTGTCTAACTGCAATATTTGAAACTATCCCTTTCTGGTAAATTTAACAACAGTACGACCCTGACTACCCTCATAAGGCTCAACTATGTAAAGGTCCTTATGAGAATCAACCCAGACACCATGGCATGACCTATGTGTCATCGAACCCCATTGGGCCAACCTTTTACCATCAAGGTCCATGATACTTACCAGACCGCCGTTATGTTCGACGCAGTAAACTATGTCTTCGTTATCAACACATACTACTGCACCACCAATGAGTTTCGTGTCCCATGAATCAAGATGCTCGCCATCTTGGGAGAAAACCTGAATCCGATCGTTTTCTCGGTCCATAATCAATAGACGCCCTCGACTGTCTATCCATGCGCCGTGCGGCAGTTGGAATTCACCAGGTCCTGAACCCGGCTCGCCCCAGGACAAAAGATGGGTACCATCGGCAGCAAATTTATGAACTCTTGCATTTGCATAGCCATCCGCCACAAATATCTCACCAGCATCATTCAGCGCAATACCAGCCGGCAAATTAAATGGAGCCCCGCCATGTGTAACTAATTGCCAACCGTTAGAGCCAAAATCAGTGTTGTCTGCTCCAGTATCTGACCGAAAACCCTTTTCACCCAGCGTAAAGAGCAGCTCACCATCTTTGGTGAATTTCATTATCTGACCGTTGTTCCTCTCTACGAGCCATACATTGTCGTCTTTGTCCAATATAATCGCGTGAGGAAAGGCAAAAAGACCACCACCCCAGGATGACAGGTAATTACCCTCTCTATCAAAAATAACGATCGGATGATCTGGGTCTCTGTTAAAACAATAAACCTTATCTTGAGAGTCGCCAAATACTGCAGCAGCCGGCATCGACCACCCTTCAGGCAATTTAGCCCAATGGTAATCAACTTCGTAGGTGTACTTGCCGCTACCAACTATTTCCTTTGTGGTCACAGTTAACCTCCTACTTCATAGGTTGTTTATGAATATTCCAAGTATACTCCAATGGTCAATTATTGGGTGCTGGCTGTGATATTTTTTAAAAAGCACCGATACCCGGTGTTTTAACCTTCATCATAGTCAACGAATCTCCTGGGGTCATATAAAGGGTTCTATAATCAGGACCACCAAAAGCAAGGTTACGAGTTATCTCAGGCATAAGAGCCACACCCAATACCTCGCCATTCGGTTCTATCACCCAGAACCCTCCTGACCCAACACAAAACACCCTGCCCAAGGTATCAACCTTCATTCCATCGGGCACACCTGGTTCTGACGAAGACATATCACAAAATAATCTATGATTGCTAAGTGTTCCATCTATAGCTACATCCAAAGCCTCTATCCTGCGATGACCGCAATATTCGCCATTTTCTTCTTCGACAAAACACTGAGCCGTCTCTCTACTAATAGAAACATATAAAGTAGATTCATCCGGAGATAACGCCAGACCATTAGGGTAAACACATTGATCTGTAGCCAAATGGAGATTACCATCTGGATCGATCCGGTAGACTCCAGCAAAACCTAATTCACGTTTGTCCTCTTCAAGTCTCAGCTCCGGGTCAGTAAAATATATAGTTCCATCCGACCTGCAAATTACATCGTTCGGCTTATTGAATCGCTTACCTTGCCATTTTTCCGCAAGGGTAGTAATCGACCCATCTTTATCCATTCTAGTTAACCGACGATGATCGGCACCCTCACACATCAACAATCTTCCTTGCTTGTCCAATGTACATCCGTTACCTTCTCCAGTACCTTCCCTAATGACAGTAACATCACCATTAGTGTTCCAGCGCATCAGTCGACCGCCCACCAAATCTACGAACGTTACCGAGCCGTCAGGATGCCACAATGGTCCTTCAGTTCGGTTCCAGCCACTTGTCAATGTGACCGGTTCAAAGGTTTCAAGTATAGAAGATAATTCGTTCGGCATTGATTTACTCCTACCACTAAATTATCGGCAAGTTTTATCGATTCTAGAACACAGCTATGGGATTAACTGGGGATCCTGTAGTGTTATGTAATCTCAAGGGTCCAATCGATACCATAAACTCCCACCGGTTTCTCTCTTTACAAGCGTCCGCAAGTTCCTCAAGATTAGCATTATCCAGGATCCATAGCCCCATGGCTGTAATCCCAACTTGATGAATGGGTTGGGGAACATTCGGGTATTGAGCGGGACTAACATCGTTCCCAGTATCAGATCCCATTACAGAAATTCCTCTCTGATGAAACAAAGGCAGACAAGCAGCCTGGCAAGCTGTAGATCCCGCAGATCTATCAACCGCACCTTCTACTTCTCGCCTATGTAACTGCCCGGTCCGGATCAGTAGGATATCTCCTTCCTCGATCTTAAAGCCGCACCGAACCTCTGCCGCCAATATATCTTCAGGAGAAACACCTTCTCCACGTTCTAACCAGTTAATATCTCGTATCATAGGGACATCTACCAACACCCCTCTGGAAATAAACCCATTTTTGGCTGCTTCAACAGAGCACACTGTTGCCCCCATACTCGTCGATACCAAATGAGCAGGATTTCCATTATAAGTTTTGCCATCCCAGAAAAAATGCGCCAGGCTATCTACATGCGTGACAGCATAACCATGAAATATCATGCCTATATAATCGGTAGCAGCTGCATTAGGTCTTGCACTGACTTTTTGTCCACTGGCCCATCCTTCTCCACTCTCCACCATATAATGGACTGGGGGATTGGGAACATCCGGAGCAGGATCCCACAGTACTGTCCGGGACAACGATACCGTTACTCCTTCCTGCACAGTCGCAATGGCTTTTTTCGTCTTTTCGGGAGTTATTAGATTCGGAGTTCCGAGCTGATCATCGTCTCCCCATCTTCCCCAATTGGACAAAGATTTGAAATATTCTAATACTTCTTGTTCTGTAGGAATCGGCATTTGTATTCTCCTAGACCTGAATTCATTAAGACACGTTTGGCCAATTATGCCTCAAGGCTCATACACACGCAATCTAACGATCCTTGTCAGGGGATAGCAAGCTATGGTAGTCTTGAGCCAATGATATGCCTTCAGGAGAGGTCCATTACTCAATGAGATGTGAAATTTGTCTGAAATCTGGTATGAGCGGTAACAATGTAAGCCACTCAAACCGCCACACCAAAACACGCTTCAAAGCAAACGTCCACAAACAGACACTTTTGATGAACGGTCAAGTGAAACGTGTCAAGATATGTAGCCGATGTCTACGTACTCTGCATAAGCCTCCCAGAGCCCGTAAAGGTTCAATAACAGCAGCTACGGCGTAGCGTACAAATTATCAATCCGGTTTAATACCGTCTATACAGCCTCTAAGCCTTGTCATTGCTTCGGACACAGTTTCTTGTTGGTTATATATCGCAGATCCTGCTACAAGTATGGTCGCACCAGCCTTAACTGACTGCTGAGCGCTCTCATCGGCCTTAACACCGCCATCCACTTCAATTTTAGGGCTACATTCCAACGTCTTAGCCAAGGCTCTTATGCGTTTTATCTTTTCTATACTGGCCGGAATAAAGGACTGACCACCGAACCCTGGATTAACAGTCATGACCATCACTATATCCAAAAAAGGAATCAGATCTTCAATAACCGATCCCGGTGTAGCAGGATTTAAAGCAACTCCAATTTGGCATCCCAGATCTTTAACCTGGTATACAGTCCGGTGAAGATGATTGCAAGCCTCTGCATGAACGATAATCTGATCTGATCCAGATTTAGCAAACCCGGGAATCAAATAATCAGGCTCACGTACCATTAAATGAATGTTCAATGGCAGCGTAGTCGACCTTCTAACTGCATCTACTACCATTTCCCCAAAAGAAATGTTCGGAACGAAATGACCATCCATGACGTCAACGTGAATAGAATCTGCACCAGCCTCTGCTGCTTCTTCAACTTGCCGACCCAAATAGGCGAAATCAGCTGATAATAAAGATGGAGAAATCTCTATGCGGTCATCATCTGGCATCAACTAAACCTTCCATTTGCCGCCTTGCTTCACCTAGTTCCTGTTCAACCTGAGATGGGGCCGTACCACCCAAATTGTCTCGAGCTTCAACCGAAGACCACGCAGTTATGTTGTAGACATCATCTTCAAACACATTAGAAAATGCATGGTATTCGGAGAGTGATAATTCTTTTAATTCTTTACCTTGATCCTCACAATAATCACAGAGGTTTCTCATAATTCCGTGGGCCTCCCTGAATGGAACCTCTTTACTGACCAGGTAATCCGCCATATCAGTGGCTAACATATAACTTTCATTAGCGAATTCAGACATGCGTTCGCCTATTACCTTAAGGCTACCGAGCATTCCTTCGTATACGTTTAATGTAGCTAGAAGAGTATCAACAGTATCAAAAAATCCCTCTTTATCTTCTTGTAGATCCCTGTTGTAGGTCAGTGGAAGACCCTTCAAAACAGTGAATAAAGAAAACAAATTACCGTAGACTCTCCCGGTTTTACCCCGAGCCAGCTCGGCAAAATCTGGGTTCCTCTTTTGAGGCATTATGCTACTACCCGTGGTGTATCCCTCATCTAATTTAATAAACCCAAATTCCCTACTAGACCAAATGACCATTTCTTCAGATAAGCGAGAAAAATGCATCATGCATATAGAAGCTGCTGCTTGGAACTCCAGCAAAAAATCGCGGTCCGAAACCGCGTCCATACTGTTATTAGTAACCGCAGAAAATCCTAATTCTGTTGCCAAAAATTCTCTATCCGTAGGATAAGGCACTCCTGCTAAGGCTCCGCTGCCTAATGGCATAACATCTACTCTAGCGTAACAATCTTTAAATCTACCCCCATCTCTTGTAAACATCCTGAAATACGCTAGCATATGATGGGCAAACAAAACTGGTTGAGCTCTCTGAAGGTGTGTATAACCTGGCATAATAACGTTGCTGTTAGCTGATGCTAACTCTAGCAAAGCACTCTGTACTTTTTTGATACCAGACAAGGTTGTTTCTATCACATCCTTGGTATACATCCTGAGATCCAGAGAGATTTGGTCGTTTCTAGAACGCCCTGTGTGTAACCTACCGCCAGCAGCACCGATATTCTGGGTTAGTCGTGATTCGATATTCATGTGGATATCCTCAAGAGAGACATCCCATGGGAATTTATCCTCATCAATTTCTCGTTCTATGACTCCTAGACCCTCACAAATTAATGTAGCATCATCATCAGAAATAATTCCCTGTTTGCATAACATACGGGCGTGCGCTTTAGATCCTTTTATATCGTGGTGATAGAGTCTCCTATCGTAATCGAGTGATACAGTGTAATCCAATATTTGTTTCTGAATATCCATTTTTTCAAGCCTAACAGCCCACGAGTTTTACTTGGAAGGGAAGCCTTGCTGAGCCAGCCAACGAACATATTCCTTACTCGCCGATGAAGCTTTGAATAAAGCGTCGTCATACGATCTGAAAATGTTTTCGGGATAATCCATAGTACATTTGCCACCATGTTCTTTGATCAGGCTCTCCAACATATCAACCCGAAATCTTTCTGCATCTAACCATTCATTTGATAAACGTTTGTGTTCTTCAACCAATCGTTCTGGACCGGTCATTCGGACTCCTCCCATATCGGCTCGTCAGACCAACAAATTATAGCATGCTCAGATACAACCTCTGGCCCATATTTAACTAAAAAGAGGAAGATAACCCGACTAAGGGTTGCACAAGTACCCGGTTATCGGCAACCCTCTCAGATAAGGCATCTTGACAATCTATTCCGTCGAGGCCCTGTGTAAGAAATCAAAACTCTCCGATAAATTGTCAAAAACATCTGGATCCGGTGGTATCTCCATGATCGCAGCACCAACATACCCTTTATTTTCTAACCCCCTCAACATCGCCCCGCAATCAATGTCTCCGGTATCCACGCTGCGATAAGGTTTCCCGTCTCTAGCTTGTTTGAAATGTACTATTTTAATCATGTCCAAAGGTAACGCTTCAAGTTCATCTAATGGATCGCTATCGGGAAACCTCCTTAACTGGTTGGTAGGGTCTGGGCACAGCCCTAAATAACTCCCCTCTTCTTGAGAAAGCAAGGATCTCGCCTGTCGAACCAACAACGCCATACTCCGTAGTGGTTGACCAGAGTTTTCCATGGATAAAGTAACCCCTTGCTTAGCAGCTTCTCTCGCCAATTCAGAAATCGATACGGCTTCGGCTGGCAAGTCCGTAGCATGTTCCCAAGGTCCATCAAACGGAGTAGGATCTACTAATCTTAAATGAGGATATCCTCTGCCCACTACCTTGGCACCAGCCAGCGCAGCTTGGAATTGGTCGCCCAACGGATCGGCTGTTTCAGACAAACAAGGCCATGCCATCGCAAGATCGAACGACAAATTCGGAAAGCTGTCTACGACTTCTTGTAGTCCTTCCAAATTGGGCCTCCATTCCTTGCCCTCTCCGCTCTCGCAGGTGCCGAGGCAAGTTTGCCTGAGTTCCACGTGACAAGCACCTCTGTTTTCAGCTTCTTGGATTAAATCCAATAAGTTTCCTTTTTCCAAATGCTGTCGCCACGAATTAGTAATAGCACCATAAATCATACGAATAGACCTCCCTGTTTGTAATCAGCATTACGAAACAGACTATACTCTTCATTATCTAGCCCCTCAACTTATTAAGCTTACTAGGCCTATAAAATTATACACATCCACCAACATGAACTACTTGCAATAGAGTCCTCTGGTAGAATGTAGAATTATGACAACCTAGTTCAGATTTTGGGAGGATTTTAAAATGACAGCACTTAATTCAGAGAAATGTACAGCCTGTAGAAGAGATTCTCCTCCAGTTACAATCGAGGAAAAAATCAGCTTGTTACCACAAATCGCAGATTGGAGCCTTGTGGATGAACAAGATATTCCCAAGCTAGATAGGCTATTTAAATTCAAAAATTTTGTTGATGCGTTAGCTTTTACCAACGTCATCGGAGATTTAGCAGAAGAACAAGGGCACCACCCTAAGTTAATCACCGAATGGGGTCGAGTACAGGTAACTTGGTGGACTCATAAGATTCGAAACCTACATAGGAATGATTTTGTAATGGCAGCTAAGACAGACCAAGTTTACACTGAGATAGAACAAACCTTTTAAGGATTATAGATATAACCCAATTTCTATATTGTTGGATTAGTAAATGCTCATACCTTCGAGATGTTATGAAAGTAAATTACTCTCTACAATCTAAAGATCTAAACTCAGTTGCTTCAGAAGCGGCATGGGCTGAAAGAATGGGTTATGACAGCATATCTAGTAACGAAACGGCCCATGATTCTTTTTTACCCCTAGTACTTGCTGCCACGAGCACTAGCGATATAAAGCTGCAAACCCATGTAGCAATAGCTTTCCCTAGATCACCAATGACTATGGCATATACAGCCCGTGACTTACACGTACTTTCCGGTGGCCGTTTACGGCTAGGTATCGGAACCCAAGTCAAGGGCCACATTGAACGCCGCTTTTCTACTACTTGGAGCTCCCCAGGTCCCAGACTCAAGGAATATGTGCAAGCATTACGGAAGATCTGGGAATGCTGGGAGACAGGAGAACCATTAAATTACTCAGGTAAATATTATCAATTTTCATTGATGACACCTTTTTTCAACCCGGGGCCTAGCGGATTAAATATGCCCCTAATCTACACAGCAGCTGTAAATCCATACAACTGTTCTGTCGCCGGCGAAATATCCGATGGACTTCTTCTACATAGCCTCACATCTCCAGAGTACGTACAAAAGATAGTTATACCTGGTATTCAGAAAGGATCCATCAAAGCAGGCCGTGATTCATCTGACCTATTCCTTGGTGGTGGAGGATTCATAATTACAGGGCCAACTCCATACAGCCTAGAAGTGCAAAAAGAACAACTACGGCGAAGGATTTCGTTTTATTCATCCACAAGAACCTACTTCCCTGTCCTTGAAACTCACGGCCTACTTGAAATTGGGCAACGCCTGCATAAACTCTCCGTTGAGGGACGGTGGGACGATATGCCTAGCCTAATCACAGATGAAATATTGAATGTGTTTGCAATCATTGGGGGATACGATGAAATAGCACCTAAATTTTTAGAGCGGTATGGAAATTTACTCGATGAAGTAAATTTCTCGATGCAAACCACATCCAACGAGGAAGAAAATCGACTCCGAACTATAATCCAACAGTTCCAATCATAAATTTTTCACCAACAAATATGATATAGGGGTAAACTAATGGCCGAAGTAAAGTTGAGTCCTCAGAATACCGGATTATTAATCCAAGATATGCAGAACGACATCGTAAAATCAGGTAGACCGGTTGTTCCTTTAGGGGAAACCGTCTTAATAGCTAATTGCAAGAAATTACTGGTCCAAGCAAGAAAACTAAACGTACCTGTATTGTACGTTCAAGTCACGAGGAGACCTGATGGTAGGGATATTCCTAAGGCCGCACTCGGCTCAGACATGCCATTAGGCGCTCCCCCTTTAGTCGCAGGTAGTCAGGGAGCAGAAATAGTGTCAGAACTTTCCCCTCTACCAAGTGAACCTATCATTACTAAACATACTACAAGCCCATTTAATACAACCGATATAGAAGTCTATCTGAGACGATTCGGTATAACCACCTTAATTCTGACAGGATATTCAACTACAGGTGTAGTCGAAGGTTCACTTCGAGATGCTAAAGATAAGGACTACGATTGTGTAGTAGCTAGTGACTGTTGTTCTGCTGCAACTGAACAAGAACACCTGACTTGCATGGATATAGTTTTCCCTAGGATGGGTTGGGTAGCCAGTGGAGATGAGATAATGTCCGCTTTTGTCAGCTAATAACCTCTAGTTCTCTACCAACGAGTAAAACAACGATTACCTATGAAGCATTGCCCAGGAAGTAGTACCGAGTTGAAATTGTATTCTCCGAAAACCCTCTGCATGTTTTAGGCCTACCAGTTCTCCTTGCTTGCCAGTCCCTTCTTTAATCCGTCGTAGTCTATCCTCCGGAGTACGCCGTTGCATCTGGCTTGCGTGTGCACTGAGAGAATCTGCTTTCAACTCTAGATAGTCTTCAACGTCTATAAATACGTCTGGACTTTCAGTACCCCACAAATATGCCTCGCTAACCATATGAGGTGACAATCCTTCCTCAACAATTTGCTCAGGGTAATGCAAGGGACTCCAGGCATAAGTAAAAGCAGCATCTAAAGCCACCTGACCACTCATGCGGTGATCTCTATGAGTGTGACTAATACTCCTATAGGGATCTATGCCGAAAATAATTTCCGGACGGTGGCGGCGAATCTCTCTGACTACCTCTCCTCTATATCTGTAACTGTCCTCTAATGTTCCATCAGGATACCTAAGAAAAACCACTCCTTGGACACCCAGAACATTCGAAGCATTCTTTTGTTCAATTTCCCTAATACCTGCCAACGTTTCCGGGTCCAGATCACGATCAGAAGTGCCTTTGTCTCCATTAGTACACATTAATACAACAATTTGTGTACCAGATTCCTTAACCCATTTCCCCATGGTTCCACCACACCCTCCTTCTGCATCGTCAGGATGGGGAGTCACAATCAATGCTCTACTAGGAGGATCTGTAATGATTTCCACTATATATCATCCTTTAACAGATAAACGAACCAACTTAAAATATGAACCGTAAGATGGCAACCGAGACTTAACCTAATACAATATTTAGAACCTGAAAAGATTTTAATTTGATACGATTAAACTAAGCCAAAACTGAGACCGTTTGTAAGACCTATAGATGGAAGACTACCATTTTAAGTTCAGTCATTTCATGAACAGCATAGCCGGGACCTTCTTTGCCCATTCCACTGTCTTTCAAACCACCGTAAGGCATGAGGTCAGCTCTCCACTGGGGAGATGAGTTGATATGCAAATTACCTGACTCAACCTCTCGAGCAAAACGCATCGCCCAGTCTATGTTTTGGGTAAATATACCTGCTGACAATCCGAACCTACTATCGTTGGCCATTTCAATCGCTTCATCTATATTGTCGAAAGAACTGACAGCCACTGCTGGACCAAATAATTCTTCCCTCGATATACGCATGTCCGGAGTAGCATCTGCAACCACGGTCGGAGCATGAAGCGTTCCCTCTCGATCCCCTCCCGCAACTACACGGGCCCCTTGGCCTACGGCCTCTGATATCCATTCATGTACTCTAGCCGCGTCTGACTCTCTGATCATCGGACCCATTTTTATCGCTTCATCCACAGGGTTGCCGGTAATGAATCTTTCTGTCGGCTCAACTAATGCATCTAAAAAGTCCGCGTAGATCCGTTTATCCGCAAACACCCGTTGTGTAGATATACAAACTTGCCCTGCGTTAGAAAATCCTCCGGCTACTGTGGCGGCTGCGACTTTTTCTATGTCCGCATCCGACATAACGATCAGCGGGCTATTGGAACCAAGTTCCATAGTTACTTTTTTGATTCCCGCGTTGCGACAAATCCTGTCACCTACTTCCATACTACCTGTAAACGTTATCTTGCGGACCCTGGAATCTCCGGTAATAGCATCACCTATTTCGGCTCCTGAACCAGTAACACATTGAATAGCTTCTGGCGGCAACCCCGCTTCGAGTAATATCTCTGTTAACTTTAGACCCGACAGAGGTGTATCTCCAGCTGGTTTAAGAACTACAGCGTTGCCCGCGGCTATCGCGGGACCCACCTTATGACATACTAAATTAAGAGGGAAATTAAATGGAGCTATAGCAGCAACTACCCCAACAGGGACACGGATAGTAAATCCAAATTGACTACTTATACCTGGAGCCGCATCTAGGGGGACTGTTTCACCATGTAATCGTTTTGCTTCCTCAGAAGACTGGGTTATAGTTTGTATTGCTCTACCAACCTCTCCTCGCCCTTCTGATATAACTTTACCTTCCTCAAGAGTAATGGTTTTACCTAAATCTTCGACCCTCTCCGACATTAACTGGGCAGTCTTATTTAATATCTGGTAACGCTCGTGGGCAGGCATTTTAGCCATAATTTTTGCCCCCCTAGTAGCGCTAGTTACCGCAAGTTCTACATCAGCAGCAGTTCCTCTTGGAACTGTATCAATAACCGATTGATCAAAGGGGTTAAACACAGGCATTGTCTCAGCTCTATCTACCCATTCGCCATTGATATACATTTTCATCCGACTTCACTCCAATCCCATAATGATTCCATATTAATCGCCTCTAGCATAGTACCAGTACGGAGTAGGTGCAACTACAATACTGGATTCGTCACATGATATATATAATGGTCCGTTATACTATTAACATCGTTCATATTCCGATAATAGCATGTTCGCCAGTTATACTGAGTATCCACTCTAACATTCCCAAAATTAGCGAGGCCAGCGTGCTGAAGAGTCTGACTAGAATAGTCAAGGTGAGACCGTCTAATCAAATCCAAATTACCACCTGACCGAATCAGAATATTACCCATATATAACCTGATCAAGATTTGATCCCGAATGAGACTGACTTCAACATATCGGATGGATATTTGGTGCTGGTTTTGTAGTGAGGCGAATGCAATTTGGAAAGTTGAAAACGGTTTTTTAATATTACAGCCTGTCATGTGGCCATAAATCCAGACAACGTACTCTGACCTGAGAAAACCCTAGGTATTACACTGATCATCCGTTTGGTCATAAGTTGTGAATAGGTTAGGGAATTATCTACTGCCAACGGATTCTCTATTACAGAGTTTGTTTCAAACGCAATGCCAAAGACCTAGTTAAACCCGGCACAGCTGCTATATCATCAATATCAGCCTCTTTGATTCCTTGGATAGATCCAAACCTACGAAGTAACATCCTCTTTCGCTTGGGACCAATCCCTGTAACAAGATCAATGCTCGACTTTAAGCTACCCTTACTCCTCAGGTTTCTGTGATAAGTAATAGCGAATCTATGGGCTTCATCCCTAAGTCTCTGCACCAAATACAAACTTTGCGAATTACGTGGCAGGATTATAGGTTCCGAAGTGTAGGGGACGAATATTTCTTCATTCTCTTTGGCTAACGCAGCTAATGGGATATCATCTAGACCTAATTCTAAGAGAACCTCAAGAGCTGCGGATAAATGTCCTTTACCACCATCGATAATCACCAATTCTGGCACTATAGACCAACCATCACTAATCGAGTTCCCATTATTATCAGTCTGACCCCCATTCTGTGACCGAATATCCGACAATCGTTTGAACCGCCTCCGCAGCATCTCCTGCATACTGGCATAATCATCGACGCCATCTACGGTTTTAATTTTGAATCTTCGGTAATGTGAGGTTTTTGGTTTTCCGTCCTGGAAAACCACCATACTTCCTACCACATTTGTGCCTTGTATATGTGAAATATCGTAGCATTCCATACGGGACGGGGGATTGGGCAAACTTAAATGTTCTTGTAATTCACTTATTGCATGATTTATAACATCTGGATTATTCAACCATTTTACGCGGTGCTGAGACAATCCTTGATTCGCATTCTCAACAACTACGTCGAGCAACTTACGGTTAAGACCCCTTTGGGGGCAGGCTATTCTTACTGCTCCACCGCGCTTGCCTTTAAGCCAATTTTGTATCAGGTCATGTTCTTCTAAGGGATATTGAATTAAAAGCGTTGGTGGAATTACCGATGAAGACTCATAAAATTGTTTAATAAATTGACCCAAAACCAATCCGACAGAATCATCTTGTGTCCCTTCCATAAAAAAGTGGTCCCGACCTATTAATTTTCCATGCCTGATGAAAAATATCTCTATCCATGTTTCATCAGTACCCTGCGCCATCGCGATCACATCTGTATCACCAATAGGATTAGAATCTACTTTTATACGTTGTTCCTCAGCAACCCGTTCTATGCTCTTTATCTGGTCTCTCAGCACTGCTGCCCGTTCATATTCCAAAACGCTTGAAGAAGCCCGCATTTTTGTGGTTAATTCACTAGTAACAGATTCCGTGTCTCCTTCCATGAACAGAATCACCTGTTGAATCACCGTTTCATACTCGTCTTTATTAGCATGACCAGAACAGGGAGCTATGCATCTATTAATATAGTATTCGAGACATGGTCTTGGATCCTTCCCTGTGATGGCCTTAGTACAAGAACGATAGGGAAACAATTTTTTGACTAGATCCATGGTATGCCTGACACTACCTGCCGAAGCAAAAGGCCCAAAATATCTAGCTCCATCGTCGGAAACTTGTCGGGTTATGTAAACACGCGGAAATTCCTCAGAGAGATCTATTTTAAGAAAAGGGTATGTTTTGTCATCCTTAAGTCGAGCATTAAAACGTGGTCGATAACGTTTAATAAGGGTATTCTCTAATATGAGAGCCTCTGATTCTGTGTCAGTCACAATGAACTCAAAATCAGTAATTTGAGAAACTAGTTTACGGATCTTCGGACTTAATCCTGAGGATGAGCCAAAATAAGATCTCATACGATTTCGAAGCACACTTGCCTTACCTACGTATATGATCTTGTCGGATGCATCCTTCATCAAGTAAACTCCGGGTTTCTCCGGAGTCACCCTCAGCCGATGGGCAAATTGCGGCAGAACCATTTAATCCACTAGATTATTATAGCCAAAATTACTAATACAGAAGTCAGGGCACCTGCCATAATAGATATTCGAAGGCATTCAGATTTGACCATACCGTTGCTAAGTAGCTGACCATCCCTAGTGCCAACAGGACGGAATCCGCGATTATTTATCGGATTACGTACCCTGCCCGGGTCATTACTAGCATGGATTTCAGGGTCTATTGCAACAGACGCCCCCTCCTCGTTATTTCCTGCAGCCACTGCATCTGAAATCACAACCGGATTACTGGCAACGCCTTCACGAGTTTGCCTACGTCTTCTTCTACTAACCTGGGCCTGGCGTGCCGCTACTTTACGGCCTTTACCTGGCATAACACTACCCTCCTAGACGCACAATGAAGAAATCGTACTGAGTCTAAATTATACTACATAAGATACTCAACAAGCATTAGATCAACACCAGGCCGTCTATAGAATTCAGTTAGTCCACAATTAATGCTTTAGGAACAATGAAGAAATTAATAACCCTAAATCCATCTATGCCCGGGGATGACTTTTTTCATACGCCTGCCGCATATGCTGATTAGTCATATGCGTGTATACCTGTGTAGTAGAAATACTTGAATGACCTAACAGCTCCTGTACATGCCGTAAGGACGCACCTGTTTGAAGCATATGAGTAGCGAAACTATGACGGAGGGTATGGGGAGTTATCCCTTCATCTATGTTGGCTTTTTTGCTGCAAATTTTTAATATATTCCAAATCCACTGACGGGTTAAACGTTCGCCTCTATGATTAACAAAGAGTGCAGTTTGAGCTTTCTTGGATCCCAGTAATGTAATTCGAGACTGCTGTAAATATTGCTTCAGCTCATTCACTGCTTTGGGATAAAGGAAAACTCTTCTCTCCTTTTCACCTTTCCCTTTGCACAGAATAAAGGCTTCTTCGAAATCTATATCTGAAACATCAAGTGCCACCAGCTCACTAACCCTAAGTCCGGTCGCATAAAGTAGTTCTAGTATCGTAGCGTCACGCTTACTTTCGGGAGTCCCTGCTTTGCCTGCCACATCCAGTAAACTTGTAACATCATCCTCTGTTAAAAACTTGGGCAAGGATCTACCTACCCTCGGAGATCCTAACGATTCTGTCGGATCATCTGATATATAACCTTCGGACATCAAATAGCTGAAGAAGGATTTGATGGCAGCTATTTTTCGAGCTGTCGTCGTATCTCGATATCCCTTTTTAACCCTTAAATCAGTTATGTACAGATTTAGCATATCCAAAGTTATTTGACCCCAAGAGCCTTGGTCATTTATGTGGACATGAACCTGTTGTTCTAAAAATTCGGAGAATTGGCCAAGATCGTTCCGGTAAGCATCCAACGTATTTTGAGAGAAACCCTTGTCAACTATTAGATAATCATGGAGAAAAGATTGTATAGCGTTATTCATAATGATTTCCTCATATATCATTGCACTCTCCAAATAAATAATTACTTGAAGATCGCTAAATTTGGCCACATTGGTTTGACCAATAGGCTTAAAATAATCACAAGATACTAACATAATAAACAGCTTATCTCTTTATTGATATTATGCGAATATCGAGGATTATATTCATTACTCGCCCGGTTATTTATCTATCAATGGCTTGTTAATCTAGACACCAGGTTGAAAACACGAAAATAATCACAGGGCCATATCACAAGACTCACTATGTCTTTGAAAATCAATTGTAAATCGTTCTTGATACTGAGTTTGCTAGCGACAATTACCTTGGTTATCTATTCCCCACAGGTATCAGGACAAACAACATCTAAGATTAATCTTGAGTCATCTGAGGCTTTAAGCAATTTCCCTGAGGATGTCTCTTTCAAAATAACAGTGGATTCCCTCGCAGAACTACGCTCAATCAATTTCTTTTACCGAATAAACAGCTCGCCTGACTGGAATTCAGTTGTAAAACAATTTGATAACCGCTACCACATTACAACTGAATTTGTTCTCAACACATCAGATTCTAATTTTTTGATTCCTGGATCCACAATCAAATATTTTTACAGTATCTCAGACGAAACCGGTTTTACTCTCAAAACTAAGGAAAACGAACTAAAGTACTTAGATCCACGTTTTAAATGGGACACTTTCACCGTGTATCCGTTAACTATTTATTACCACGATCAGCCAGATTCACATATAGAGATATTGACTAGGAACTTAGCCGTTCAAATTGAAACGGTTAAAGATTTGTTTTCAATTGAGAATCCGGATCCAATTAAAGGATTCATATACAATCATCGGAGTGAACTCGAAAACATTCTTCCAAACAAAACTACCATCCCAGAAATCTACCACGGGTTCGCTTTTCCAGATCAACAAATATTCCTGGGGATTGGAATGGACCGTGACATTCTAATCCATGAATCCTCTCATCTCCTCCTAGCCCAGGTGATGAAAAACCGCATAGATCCTCTGCCAGCCTGGGTCCAAGAGGGTATTTCGAGCTATCTGGAACCGGATCGAGTATCATTCGACGGGCACAGTCTTAGCAAACTAGCACCGCCCCTATCTACTATGGAGTCAGTTCCAGACAGCGCCGTGGAAATCGCTTATTTTTATCGCAAATCCGAAAGTGTAGTATCTTTTCTAATACATGAGCTCCATCCTCGAAACGGTCTCCAATTGTTTCAAACCTTTTTATTAGTTTTGAGCAACGAACCTTATCCGAGTGTAGATAAATCTTTGTATGAAACGTTCGGAATAACAATAGAAAAATTAGATAAGGAATGGGGATCCAATTTCCGTGGTCTCCCGTCACCTCCTAGAGGAACAGAAGTTTTTGAAACACCATCTTTGTTTCTCTACTTAGATACATGGATACTGGGTGGATTAGCAATAATCGTATTAGGAATAGTTGCAGTACGATTCGTGAAAAATAAAATATACCCGGACAAGGATGAAGAATCTATGGATCTTGGGGAAGATAACACATAGCTAGCTAAAGTATAATTTAATTTAGGAATATATCTAACTTCACCTTGTAAACACTTTCTGTTATCCTCAAGAAGCAATCAATATCCACATATTAACCGATATGACAAGTCAACTTTAGAGAAGAAATAATAAATCAACTTATGAAAATCACTGGTATTGAAGCCATTGTTGAGGGACTAAAGGAATCACAAACCCACTTGATAAACACGGTATGGCAACTTTCCGAAGAAAAGGCCCACCTCGTACCCACCCCTGATGAGTGGACAGTTGCACAGTTAATGGCCCATATAGCCGAAATCCAAGAATTTTGGACAGCTAAAGCTATTCTAATGACTAAAGAAGACCGACCAGAAATAACACGCAACTCCGTTGAGAACGACATTCGGGAACAAACAGTTATAAATAAGGCGGAATCACAGGTCTCTGAACTTTTGAATCAGTGTCAAATTGTTCATGAAGCAACCATTAGGACACTCCGCACAATTAGCCCAAGCGATTTGCAAAGACCGGGCTTCCGTGGGGAAAATAATCCAGTTACGGTGATCGAAGTACTCCATTCTTTAGTAGGACATATCAATGAACATATAGAGCAAATAGAAAGGACTAAACATTTGATAAACAAGAATAATAATTGAACACAAATAAAACTCAATGGCATCTGCGATATTTTCCAAAAATATGAAGGAGAAATCTAGTGTACAAAACAGTTAAGAAGGAAACTATAGAGGCATTAAAAAAAATCGACACACCAAGCATTTGTAACGCTATCGAAGGTTTTAATGTCAAACCTAAAAATGAAGGGTTCATGCTACCGGAGATAAAAGGTGTTTTACCGGATCTACCCCCAGCCGTTGGTTACGCAGTAACAGCTGTGATCTGTGCCGATCAACCTGAAGGCCCGACCGTATCTCGAGAAGATTGGTGGGATCTGATTGTCTCGGTGCCAGAACCGCGCTTTATAGTAATGCATGACATAGACAACCCTCCTTTAGGAGCATACTGGGGGGAAGTTCAATCGAATATTCATAAAGCACTAGGAGCAGTCGGTGTCGCCACCGATGGAACCGTGAGAGATTTGGACGAGGTTCGAGCCATAGGCTTCCAATTCTTTGCCAAGGAAGTTTCAGCGTCACATGCCTATGTGAGATTAGTAGACATCGGGATCCCAGTAAAAATCGGAGGTTTGACGGTCAGAACAGGAGACCTCCTGCACGGTGATAAACACGGGGTAACGTCAATACCTTTCGAAATAGCCGATCAAATTCCTGAAATGGTTCAAACCATAGCCGATTATGAGGAACAAACAATTAGCGTTTGTCAGTCTGCGGATTTCAGCATAGCAAAGCTTAAAGAAATAGCCAAAATAACCAGACCATATTAGACCAGAACTTAAGAGTGTATTAAGATGTGTAGATAGACGCTTTATTCTAAGCGCCTATCTACACATCTTTAGAAGCATAATAATCGTGAGGGGCAATCCCGATATATACCATAGGTCCGCCTCTGTATTCAGTAATTTCATAACACAGGTGTAAAAATGAAAGCATTCAGCCTCATACTTATTTTGTCGTTATCAATGTTGTTAATAGGCTGCGTGCCAGGCTTTGACATCGGCGAAAAACTCAAACCAGGTGCAAAAAAAGAAGCCAGAGAAGCGGTTACCCAAATTCCGCCTACAACCACAGTAATGTCAGAACAACCTGCCCCAGTTTCACAAAATAAACCCAATGCTCAAAATGTTCAATCTCAATCAGGTACATTGTATCAACAGTTTGATGCGCCACCACCAATGCAAATAGATACGAACACTACCTATTTCGCTAGTATCCAAACAACTAAAGGGGATATGACAATCGAACTGTTTACATCAGACGCACCTAATACAGTCAATAATTTCGTCTTTTTAGCCCAATCAGGGTTTTATAATGGCCTTAAATTCCACAGGGTAATCAAAGATTTCATGATACAGACAGGCGATCCTAAAGGAGATGGCACAGGCGGTCCAGGTTATAGGTTCGCTGATGAACCAATTACCCGTAGTTATAACAAAGGAATAGTAGCTATGGCTAATGCTGGACCAAACACTAACGGTAGCCAGTTTTTCGTAGTGCATGGACCACAACTGACGTTACCGCCACGTTATACCATATTCGGGACAGTAACTAATGGGATTGAAACAATCGATGCTATTGCGCAATCCGCCGTACAGGCCAGTCCAAATGGAGAAATTTCATATCCTGTTGATCAAATCTTGATCAACAGGATCGATATAACTGGACGGTAACCCTAGAAAATATTCAGGTATATGAAGGTCATTACTAGCCATTCCACGATGAAATGGCCTCATGATCTCTATAAGGTTGAGACAAAGGAGCACGCCTATGGAATTCCAATGCCTTAAGTACGTCAAGAAAGAAGCCATCAGCTATATCACTCTAAACCGACCGGACAAATTAAATGCTCTAAACCCTACCATGATGGCAGAGATCCGAGAGGTCTTGGATGTTATAGAACTAGATCCTGACGTACGTGTCGCCATTCTGACCGGTGCCGGCAGGGCATTCTCCGCAGGATTTGATCTAGAACGTGAGTCTGGAGATGCTGATCCACATGACATGAGCGCAGACGAATGGCGAGATCACCTGAAAACTTATATAGACACTTTCATGATGATCTGGAATCTCTCTAAACCGGTAATCGCCGCAGTCAACGGGTACGCCCTCGCTGGAGCATGTGAATTGGTTCAAGTTTGCGACATTAAGATTGCTTCTAATAAAGCGGTCATGGGAGAACCCGAAATTCGTTCAGGCCTCGGGCCTCCTCTTTTAATAACACCTTTCAGCGTGAATTTGGCCACTGCCAAAGAGCTATTACTTACAGGTGATACGGTAAACGCGACCGAGGCTGCACGTATTGGATTAGTAAGTAGAGTAGTAGAACACGATACGTTGATAGAGGAATGCGAACTTATAGCACGAAAAATTACTTTGCTATCCCAAGTCGGGGTAAAGATGAGCAAAATATCTATTAATCGGGCTTTAGAAGGGATGGGATTCTTGTCAGCTATTCAACAGAATCTTGAGTTGATGACCCACTTTGACATCAGCTCAACTCCAGAACAAGATGCATTTAATGAAATACGGCGAGAAGACGGATTAAGAGCTGCCTTAAATTGGCGCGATGCACGATTTAATGATCTGGGGTAAATTTCTAACGTTTTATCCAAAACCATATAACTCAATACGGTTAAAGGAGATTACTTATGACGACCCAAGAGCACGAAACATTTGTATACATCGGGATGGGAGGCGAAGGAGATAATATCGGTCAGGGAGGTTTATATCGTAGAGGAGATGCCAATCAGGAATGGAAATCAATCACTAGTGGTTTACCCAACGAGCCGCAAGTTCGGGCACTCTTAATCCACCCCGATAACCCTTCAATCATATTTGCGGGCACTCAGTCAGGACCCTACAGAAGCGACGATAGGGGTGAACACTGGGAAGCTCTTGATGCCCCAGCAGGAGATGTGTGGTCATTAGCGGCACATCCAAACGATCCGAATACTATGTACGCAGGATACGAACCCTGTGCCGTATACAAGTCCCAAGATGGTGGTGCTCGTTGGGATAGGATGAACACAGACAAGGTTCAATATCCTCATATCACTACATATATGCCCCCACTTGGTAAAAGAGTTATAGGAATATCTGTCGACCCAGGAAACCCCAATGATGTTTATGGGGCAATTGAAGTCGGTGGTCTAATTGCGAGTCGGGATGGAGGAGATTCATGGGAGCAAATTCTCGATGGACCCTACTTACGAAACAACACTCTAGATTTACACGGGGTCCAAGTTAGCTCAGCTGCCCCCGGAACCGTATTCATAATTACTCAAGTAGCCATGTTCCGTAGCCGTAATCGCGGGCAATATTGGGAACATATACGGGTTGAAGAGATGTTTCCTGGAGGGAGCTACTGTCGTGGACTCCTAGTATCTCCTGATGACCCTAAAACCATATACCTAGCGGCTGGAGCCGGAGGTGGCGGAGCACCGGCCGGCACCCAGGAAGCCGGCGCACTATTCCGTAGTACTGACATAGGCGAAAATTGGGAGCGTGTAGAATTAGGTCAAGCTGTGTCGAAACGTATGTTTCAAATTGCAATAGATAAGCGATCCCCCTCTCATGTCTATTGCTGCGATTATGACGGAAAGGTGCTTAGTAGTTACGATGGAGGAGTAACTTGGGCTGGAGGAAGCCAAGTACCAGTTGAAACCTCCAGAAGCTTACATGCCTATCCAATGGTATGCGGCTGATCAGAATACCAGCAACCCGGGACAAGGTGGAATATACTATTCCATCCTTGTCCCGGATTCAGCAACAAACTAAAGGGGGTATTCATTGTCTACCTTAGCCTTGCACAGAGCTACGTTTCGCATTACTGACTCCGACCTAGAATTCATGGTTTTAGAGAAAGATACGATGCCGGGGCATTTTCAAGATTATCAAGTTGTCCGCGAAGGGGTGCTTGATAATAATATGATGGCAGAACACGGATTTGACGGGAGCACTCCAGAACGATTTCAGGAAGCCGGGCGGATTTCGGGATTCATGCGAGAATTTGGACCCACCGCCAATATGCAAGTGTTTGAAGGATTAGATTTTGTCGGAGCTACGGTCGCCCACCTGTTTGAGACACCAGAAGCTGTATCGGGCTGGATCAATGATGTCTTCATCAAAGACTTTGAAGATAACGTAGGCAACAGCGTAGGGGAAACCCAACAGTTAATCTCGGTTCAAAGGCTGGAAACCTCCGGATTTTATGACGAGTCTGCCGCCTTGAAAATACTTCAAGGAGGTGCTGCTGGAGTTATGTCATCTACAGTAATAGACTTTCGTGTAGGCCGCCTTTTGGGAGTAGCATTCATTGGTAGCATTGGAGACCAAGACAGATTAGAAATGGCAAGCGAACTGGCATATTCTTTAGAAAAGCAGATTGTTCAAGTAGTGTTAGGCGCACACTAAAGTCCGAACATTCTAATTTTTAATCAGCTTATCTGCTACTAACCCCCAGTTGATTTTACACATAAGGAGGTTCGAACCAAAGCTACTGTCCAGACATTAACCGCACTACCTCATCGCCTACGTCTTTCGTGTTCGCGTTTCCTCCTAGATCACCCGTGACTACTCTACGTTCTTCCAAACTCTTCATAACCGCACCCTCTACTTTACGAGCAGCCTCACTCTCACCAAGATGATCTAACATTAATCCAACCGCAGAAATAGTGGCCAACGGATTCGCTATCCCTTTGCCAGCGATATCAAATGCTGCACCATGTACTGACTCGAACATTGAAGGATAACTACCTTCAGGGCTAATATTAGCACTGGCCGCCAACCCCATACTACCGGTAATGACTGCTGCTATATCCGAGATAATATCCGCAAATAAATTCGAAGCCACCATGACATCAAACTCTTCGGGCCATCTTACTAAGTCCATAGCCACCCTATCTACCAAAAGCGATTCAGTTCGGATATTTGGATAATCTTTAGATACGTCCTCAAACACTTCATCCCAAAACACCATACCGAAAGCCTGAGCATTAGATTTAGTAACTGAAGTTACGAGGTTCTTTTTATTCCTCTTTACACAATGTTCAAATGCAGACCTTATTATTCGTTCAGTACCTCGTCTCGTGAATACGTTAGTTTGCATAACAGTCTCGTGTGGAGTCCCGGAGTAAAGCCTTCCTCCCACCGGAGCATACTCACCTTCGGTATTCTCTCTAAATATAACCAAGTCTATTTCCCCTGCTTTTTTGCCAGCCAGCGGGGAAGTTACACCAGGATATAGATAAGCGGGCCGGATGCATACTCCCTGATCAAACGCTCTACGCATAGGGAGTAATAAGCCCTGTAACGTGATATGGTCAGGTATATTCGGATCTCCGACTGCCCCAAATAGTATAGAATCACATTTTGCTACCTCTGAAAGCCCCTCCTCGGGCATCATTCTTCCAGTCTCCCGATAATAAGCAGACCCCCAAGAAAATTCAGTATAACTAAATTTGAGATCAGGGTATAAAGTTGATATAGATTCTAATATTTTTTTACCTTCGGCAACGACTTCTGGTCCTACTCCATCTCCTGGGATCAATGCCAAATTGTATTCAGTCATTATCTCTTCCTTTAAATTTCCCTAGAGTTATCTACTATGAGTAAAATAGTATTTATGCCGTTCTGTGAACTCCGCCACCAAGCAATCTGAAATGCTCGACGGACAAAGCATCCCTGAACAGATCTTTAGCCTTTCTAAAAACAGATTTGCCCCTACGTTCTTTAGCATCTAACAATATTCCTATAATAGTTCCGCTATGTCCAACTGTGACCCCGGAAGCGGCGATTGATTCAGCAAAGTCTATAACGGATTGTAACTGAGGCTTGTAGAGAATATGTTGATTCGCTTGTGCACTCAAGGTAGCACCTTTGCCAATCAATTTAGGATCTCTTTCATTGATACCATGCCTGACTAACTGTAAAGCTTCATCGGTTATGCCCACCAAACTTTCCCAGGATGTCCGACGGTCTTCTCGATTAAACTCGACAGTGTCTATTAACCCTCCAAAATCCAACGCTATTATTTCCATTGGAGGAGGCATACCTAATTCTTCCATTAGAAGGCCTTCCCTATGATCAAATAGCGCGATCCCCGGGAACATTACGCCATCAGTTGGCTCTTCTTTAACCGCCAAGCGACCGATAGTGGTCGGTTCCAATTCGTGACCAAGAGCTAACCCTGTAGCAGCAATTGCGCCAATTACATCAGCACTACTGCTGCCCATTCCTTTACTTCTTGGAATCGGGTTGGCTATAGTGATTTGGGCACCTACACCATCAATATTCAAATATTCCAGTGTAGCTCTGACGGCGTTTACCGCCTTGGGACAATCATAAGAGCCCGTAACATCTGTCCTTGCCTCAAACAACTCCACTTGAACCTTAGAATAAAAATCAATCGGGCAGGTAACTAAAAAATAGGTGTTTTGCACGATTCCCTGAACCAACTCACCACAAACACCAGGCACCCTGACAGTAGCGCTACCTAAAAGCATTCTTAAAACAACTTAACCTTTTAATTTTGCGGGTATGCCGGCAGTTACTAAATAAACTACTTCAGATTCTGCTGCTGCTGTTTGGTTCAAAACTCCCAGGAGATCTTGGAAGCGCCTACCCAGAGAATAAGTAGACACCAACCCGGAACCTACTTCGCTACTGACTATAAAAGCATCTGTGTTGGATTCTTTTATCAAGTTTACAAAACTAGAAAGATGCTCCAATGCGGACGACTCAACAATTTGATAATCTTCGTCCTCATGTTCAATTAAATAGTTGCTGGTCCAGCCATCTAGAGAATCCAATAAAACCGCCCCACAACTATTATCTCGACACAACTCCGTCCTTAGATTGGCTACCATATCTATTGGCTCTTCTAGAGTGGTCCACGATTGAGGACGACGCTCTTGATGTATTTGAATTCTCTGACTCATTTCAAAATCAGTTTGTTGCCCAGTAGCCAGGTAAATAACGGGGGTAACCCTATCCTTTACCAGATCTTCAGCAAAGCCACTTTTTCCTGATCTAATACCACCGAGTATTAAAGTGCATTTACCCATGTCAACCCGTTAAACCAGCATTTGCATTATCCACGTCCAAGCCAACCATTTGATAAATTAGCTCCATATCTAAACTAGCACGGACCCAGGCAGCCAATTTGTCAAACTCTTGATCAATAGCCAAGTCTCTGGTATCTAATGACAATGTAACGTCTTTGCGGTCGGCTAATTCATTTAAAACCGCCCGCCGGAAACCTCCATTGTGGAAAACACCGTGTATATAAGTGCCAAAAACATCTCCGCCGGCGCCAATAGCACCATCGAACGAAGACTCATTGGTAACAGCTACATCAGACCTGTCATGAACTGAAAATGCCGGCTGAACCTGGGGACCAGTAGTCTGACCCATATGTATTTCATAGCCGGTAATTGATTCTCCTTCTGCCCTCGATAACAACCCTGAATTTCCATAAACTTTGGCTTGGATCCGATGAGTTTCTTTAGTACCACCGAATAGCGTAGTCATTGGTAGAATACCCAGCCCATCCATCTCAAGTATAGATGATTCAATTTCTTCAGGATCATAGAGCTTATTCCCCAGCATCTGATAACCACCACATACCCCTATAATGGCAGTTCCCGAGGAGTGAAAATCCTTTATAGCTTTAGTCAAGCCCTGTCTATTCATCCATGTAAGGTCAGACATAGTAGTCTTGCTTCCAGGCAATATAATCAAATCCGGTTCCTGCAATTCATCGACGGATTCAACATATTTCAAAGCGACCCCGTTCTCTCTCCCTAAGGGTTCAAAATCATCGAAATTCGACAAATGAGGGAACTTTATTACCGCAATATTCAAAAGGGAACCTGAGTCCTCATATGTAGGCAAATCCAAAGCAACGGAATCTTCTTCAGGAATGTGAATGTCCCTAAAATGATGTACCACCCCTGCAACCGGAATACCAGTCCTTGCCTCCAGCATATCCAACCCATCTGTAAGCAAGCTAGCATCCCCACGAAATTTGTTTATTATGAAAGCTTTGACAATATCTCTTTCGTCAGGGTCCAGTAATTCCATAGTCCCAACCAAAGCGGCAAAGACTCCTCCCCTATCTATATCTCCACACAACAACACGGGAGCCTCGGCATATTTAGCAACCCTCATGTTAACGATTTCGGTTGCCTTCAAATTTATCTCTGCTGGACTCCCTGCTCCTTCAATCACCACAATATCGTATTGATCTCGCAATACGTCGAGAGAAGCACTTACTGATTCCCACAGTTGTGCTTTTAATCCAAAGTAATCCCTAACTTTCGCGGAAATTAGAGGTTTGCCCATTAGGACTACCTGAGCTATATGATCCGCCTCTGGCTTAAGCAAAACTGGATTCATATGCACCTGAGCTTCGACCCCTGCCGCTTCGGCTTGTACAGCTTGAGCTCTTCCAATTTCCCCGCCATCTCTTGTCACATAAGAATTATTAGACATGTTTTGTGCCTTGAAAGGTGCTACCTTGAAGCCGTCCTGACGAAATATTCTACATAAGGCGGACACAAGAACACTTTTCCCGACATGCGAAGCTGTACCTTGTACCATCAAAACTCGAGCAGTCACTTAATTGTTCCTTTCATATGTGAGGTATCGTTATAAAGAGCCATCACGGAATTATCAGGGTAAACATCAAAAATTGAGAGCGCACAGTTATTCATAATTAATTTCCAGTTGGCTTCTAATGGTAAATCTAATATGGCTATTACAGCGGATCTCAAGGACCCACCGTGTCCCACTACAAGAACAGTATCATTCATGTGTTCTTGTTTCAAATGAGATATAAACCCTGCCATTCGTACGCTAGTTTCTCTTATAGTTTCACCACCTGTAGGAGCGAAATCAAGATCATTCACCAATGATGCAACATATAACTCGGGAAATTCCCTTTTATATTCGCTAACGGTCAAACCTTCGAAAACACCTTTGTGATATTCTCTCAAGCGTTCGGTTGTATGAACATCGACTGATTTATTTTCCACAATGATTTCTGCAGTTTCTCTGGCACGAACCAGATCACTGCTATAAACAGCATCAAAATCAACATCTGACAATCGTTTGGACAAGGCCTGAGCCTGCGATCTTCCGTGGGGCGAAAGATCAATATCAGTATGCCCTTGAATCCGACCTTCCAAATTCCATACTGTTTCTCCGTGTCGGGTCATATATATGCGTCCCATAATCAACCGTTCCTCTAGTAGATTAGGCCTCAGGTTATTCAAATATCTTTATAAATGACTCTCTTGAGCATTGGCAACAGCTTTAACTAATTTTTCGCAATCTGCAGTAGCACGAATCCCTATACGGATACATTCAGGCAAGCCAAAGGACGCACAGTCCCTAACAAATAACCCCTGCCTCATCAAATAATTATGCCACTTACCACCATCTCCGCAATCAATTAACAAAAAATTGGCAGCTGAAGGATAGACGAAAAATCCCATCGATTCTAATGTGGTCTGGAGATAATCTTTGGCCGCGTTCACTACCGTTTTTGCGTTATCCAAATATTCAACATCATTTAAAGCAACTTTACCTGCAATTTGTGCAAGTGTATTCACGCTCCAATCGGGTTGAAAGTACCTTAACCTTGTTGTTATGGATGGGGAGGCTAACGAATAACCTAGCCTCAGTCCAGTCAGGCCATAATCCTTGGTCATGGATCGAAGAAGTATGATATTACCTAGAGCCAACACTCCCAGGGAATCCCAAGGGTCATCGACAAAATTCAGATACGCTTCATCGATTATCAACAGGGCCTGAACCGAGGAACATGCAAATGCGATTTCAGTAACTGACTCAGCATCCAGATAAACACCAGTAGGATTATTGGGATTACAAAGAAAAACTAATCTTAGTTCTGATGTATCACGAATCTGATCACAAGCTTTAGATATATCCCACTTGAGCCTTTGATTTCTATCAGCACAGAATTCATGTATATCGGCACCCACTAATCTGCAAGCACCCTCGTATTCGCTGTAGGTAGGGGTGAATATCAAAACTGAAGGTGAACTACCCGTCACATTCTCAATCAACATAGACCTAGCGATTAAATGTATCAGCTCTGTTGATCCGTTACCTATCAGAATTTGTTCGGGCACTATATTACTGGCATGACTAGATGACAAATATTGAGCCAAAACTTCCTTCAGTTCCAAGCAAGAAGGGTCAGGGTAAGCTGATAGGTCCGCTCGAGATAAAGCTTCAAATAAACCTACCGGTTGTCCCGTGGGGCTAACACTAGCACTAAAATCCAGAACCTCTTCAGGGTTAAGGCCAAGCCCTCTAAGTTCATAAGGCTTAATCCCACCGTGAACCGGTCTGTCTAAATTATCACCACCGACCACACCGAACGAATTTCCCGCATCGTACGACTGAGACATATTCCCCTCTGGGTAAAAGTCATACCTTAGTTAGTTAACGAATCAACCCAGTTACATTCCATGAAACATACAACTCCGCTAAGTCATCAAAAAAATACCTTTTAAGAACACTAATAGACTTAATAGCGCCACACTGGAGCTCACAACAAAAACAAGGCTGTGAAGAGTTCTGTTGATATCCTGAGGATGAATAGGTTTGGATGCATCTCCCAATCGGTAAAAACCTACTTTGGTCAACCTAATCCCTAGAGCTCCTGCCATAGCACTCATAGTCCAACCAGCATTCGGACTTTCAGTTACACTGTGGTCCCGCCACATAATACGCCATGCATTGGATAGCTTTTGGCCCGGTAAAACCAGGCTGCCTATAACCAACAATATTGCAGTTATTCTAGCCGGGATCCAATTGACAAGATCGTCTACCCTAGCAGACGCTTTACCCAAATATTCGTATCTGCCATGATAGCCTATCATACTATCTAAAGTGTTAATAGCTCGGTAGGCAAAGGCTCCGGGCAAACCGAACAAAGCGAACGCCATCATTGGTGCCACAATACTATCAGTCAAATTTTCCGACACTGACTCTACCGTGGCCGCGGTAGCATCATCTAATGACAATTCTGTTACATCTCGACTAACCAATGCCCTGAGTCCAACCCTTACTTCGTCGAGAGAATTAGCATTCACTAACAGTGCCATCCGTCGCCCCACTTGAAACAACATCCTTATAGAAAAAGTACTTTTAAACAAACCAGCCACAAAGATAACGTATAACACATTATGTGTATGCCCCAATACCTCACTTACAAAATAGGTTATTGATCCCCAAGCCGCTGGAATACAGATTGCTATTAATGTTCCGTACAGCAAATCAAAAATCCGACTATTTGGGGATAACTTAACGGCAAACGATACCGTTTTACCTATCCAAACAGTAGGATGAACCCGGCCAGGGTATTCCCCTATTATCAAATCTATACCTACAGCTACTACAAGGATAATTATATTTAGATATATATCCGACATAGCAAGTTACCAGACAACTATCTCGAGGCTCTTAAAGAACCCAAACGGCACTAGTAACACTAGAGATATTAAACACACAACCTCGATTGTTTCATTCGTTGCACCATACACATCCCCAGTTAAACCACCCAAAACCCTAGTAACATACCAACCAATCAATAAAGCTACACATGACATTACTATCAGTAAGATTGATCCTAGCCAGCCGAACAACATTATAGAAACTATTGTAGCTGTTGCAAATGCGAAAGCCGATGCCACCCAAGTCTTAGTTTTATCCCCATGAAAGGCGGATCCTAATCCCTCACGGCGAATATATGGGAAACATTGTAGCGAGATTACCATCGCCCACCGAGAAACGACTGGGAACAGTAAAAGACTACTTGATTTATCCGATGTCGGCATATCACATACGGCTACTAGCAAGGCAAATTTCAGTAGCAACAAACAGGAACAACCCGCCACAGCAAACGAGCCTACATGAGGGTCTCGCATGATCTCCAAACGTCGTTCTCTAGTAAACCCCCCGAACAAGCCATCACAAACATCCATAAAACCATCAAGGTGTAGTCCACGTGTAATTATTAGAAGCGAAAACAGTAAAATCCCGGCGTTAACCAATTCTGGGAGAAATAACCCAACAATCTTTTCAAGGATCAGTAAAAATAATCCAATCAGTAGACCGACCAGAGGATAAAAGGCACGGGAATAGCTTATGTCATTCGTTCCCAGAACAATTGAACCGCCAAAAGGCACGGCAGTTAAAAAAGTGGTGGCTGAGACAAATGATCTAAATAACATACGTTTGATGAACTTCTTTAGACTCAGTTTGAGACTTCGTCATCATCCTCGTTTCGTTCCGAAACTCCAGCCTGCTCAAATGTAGCCATTTGAGACAAGCATTTAACAGCGGCCTCAACAATTGGCATCGCCAAAGCTGCACCTGTCCCCTCACCAAGTCTCATATCCATGGTCAAAAGAGGAGAAATCCCCATCGATTCTAATCCCACGCTGTGACCAGGTTCGACCGATCGATGAGCACTAATAAAATAATCAACCGCTAATGGACTTAATCTCCAAGCAATCAATGCTGCTGCCCCGGATATGAACCCATCTACCAAAACCGGTTTATGGTTGGCTGCAGCTCCCAGCATGATGCCCGACAAGACACCTATTTCAAATCCACCTAGTTTAGTCAAGACATCCAAGCCATTTGACGGATCAGCATTATTTAGTTTGATCGCTCGCCTTATCACGTCAACTTTATTAGCCAACCCTTCATCCTCCAATCCGGTACCGCGACCAGTTGTAACATTCGGATCTGAACCAGTAATTACAGCAGTTATCGCACTTGAAGATGTTGTGTTACCTATTCCCATCTCACCACAGGCGATCAAGTCCGTACCTAACCCGATTTCTCTTGTAGCAGCCTTGATACCTACCTCCAGACATTGTATGGCCTGTTGATTGGTCATAGCTGGCCCAACCGCAAAGTTGTTAGTTCCCTTACCAATTTTCTCAGACGTTAAAAGCGGGTGGGGTTCTAAATCAGCAGCCACACCAGCGTCAATCACTACTATTTCAGATGAAACGTGCCTGGCTAATACGTTGATAGCGGCACCACCTGAAAGGAAATTTAACACCATCTGTGGCGTTACTTCCTGAGGATATGCACTTACACCCTCCGCTACGACTCCATGGTCTCCGGCCGCAATCATCACACATTTTCTACGAATTTCTGGGATCGGATTAGCAAATATTCCTGCAAGTTGTATAGACAAAGCCTCTAACCGCCCCAGACTCCCCAGGGGTTTAGTTAGCGTATCTTGACGGCTACGAGCCGCGTCCATAGATATTTCGTCTAAAGGTGTAATACCGGCGATGGTTTGGTCTATCAAAGTAGAAATTGCCATGACTTACCTCCTGTCGGAATGTTTTACATGACCTTTAAATCCCAAACGTTAAAGTCTTTAGAATTCAATTCCAGGTTGAGCTTTTATACCACTGGAATAGGGATGTTTTACCACCGACATTTCAGTAACCAGATCAGCGTATTCAACTAAATTTTCGGGTGCATGCCTACCAGTTATAATTACATGCTGCATTTCCGGCCGTTGCTTCAGTGTTTCAATTACATCCTCCACTGAGATCCAACCATAATGCATAGGATAGGTAAATTCGTCGAGGATCACCACATCGTAACCCCCGGTGGATATAATTTCTTGAGCATCAGCCCACAGAGCTCGAGCCAAATCCGCACTTTGGTCTAAATCACGAGACCTCCATGTAAAACCATCTCCCATAGCTCTGACAGTGATACCTATTTTTTGGGCAGCCCGTTGTTCCCCGAAATTCGCGGTAGTATGTTTAATGAATTGCAGCATAACCACATTCATATCACGACCCCAAGCCCTAAAGAGAACTCCCATAGCTGCGGTGGTTTTACCTTTTCCATTACCAGTATTTACAATAACTAACCCTTGATTAATACGTGGACCTTTTACTGACTGAGGACCCGGTTCAGCGCCTTGATCAGTACTCATATTTAATGGCTCCTCCCAATTTATCTATTATTTCGAACGGATTTAATCAACCAGATCTAGCTTAACAACTCGCCGGTTTCCTCAACTCAAAAACTCGGATCTCTCAGAACAAATCCGAACAAATCGCTTAGCAAGATCTGGATCACTACCTAAATGGATGTGTATATAAGATGCCCAAACACTTCCGTATTGAAATCCTTCGGATCGATTATCTTGATTTAACACCTTGTATACTGAACTGGATTCGTCTCCCGGTGTTTCCAGAACAGACCAATGAAATTCGTGCCCTCTCACCCGCTGACCCTTACTTAATAAAGGGCTGTTAGTTCTAGACTCTACTTCCCTATAGCCCAAATGTAACCTACGACCCTCCATTGACGAGACGACCGGAATAGCTCCTACCATCGGGTAATGTGTTCCTTCTAAGTCTGACAGGCTATCACCTAAATACATCAAACCACCACATTCACCGTACACCGGAAGTCCTTTGTTCACCGCTTGAAGTATAGATTTACGCATAGAATCATTTTGACTTAGTTCAGCGGCAAACATTTCTGGAAATCCTCCTCCAATATAAATGCCGCCAGCCCCAACAGGCAATTCGGCGTCCGACAGTGGACTGAACGGAATTAGTTCAGCTCCCCAAGCCTCTAATAAATCTAATGAATCTTGGTAATAAAAACTGAAAGCCTCGTCTTGGGCCAAAGCAATCATTGCCTGTTTAGGCTGATCAAATTCCGGAAATAAATTAGAAGCAACCCGGGTCGGCTTAGCAGTCTCGGCTATCCTAAGAAGGTGATCCAGATCGATAGTATCTTCTACTTGTTGGATTAGGGAATCATACCAATTCTGCACGACGGTTCCCTCTACCGTTGGGATTAATCCCAAATGCCGTTCCGGCTGGACTAAATCATCTCTACGGGGTAAATAACCCAATACCGGTAGCCCGGTAGTCGCCTCAATTTGGGGAGCACAGAACTCCAAATGTCGGGGACCGCCCACCCCGTTCAGAATTACTCCCTCAATGCGAAGTTCTGGATCAAATTGTTGATAACCCAGAACTTCGGCTGCCACACTCCGAGCAACTTTACCAGCATCTACTACTAGGATTACGGGAGCATCCAGCAATTTAGCCAGCTGGGCACTAGATCCCTCCTCAGTAAGACTCGAATGCCCATCAAAGACTCCCATTACGCCTTCTATTACAGAAACCTGTTTCGATTGGCTAGCTCTTTGATATAACTCTGATACAGCATCAGATGACATCAACCAAGTATCTAAATTCCGAGAATGGGTGCCACATGCCAATTTATGATAAGAAGGATCTATATAATCAGGTCCCGCTTTAAAGGGCTGGACCTGAAGTCCACGTTTTGTTAAAGCCCCCATGATACCGGTGGCTATAGTAGTCTTACCGACTCCACTTCGTACTCCTGCCACCATGATTGCAGACGTCATACGAAACTGCCTCTCACTAATAAAATACCCGATTAGTCTAACTTTTAGTTTCTATACAGTTACGTTTTCTCCGTACTGTTCGATTAGGCCCATGAAAAGCTCATGTCGAGGTCGATTGGTAGCATCAACTTCGGACTTACGAAGATAAATCCTGAAAACCGACTCATCATCCTTATCTAGAAACCAGACCGAATAACTAGGTTCACCTCTTTCATTCTTTTCTACATATCTGAATTTGAGCCCGGATAGCTTATCCAAATCCATATGTAAATGAGACCCGTTATCAGCCATGAAAGTCACAATATTTCCAGTTTCGCTGAATCTAACATCGTCCAAATTTGTATAGACTTCAGCCGTAGAAACTTGGTTGGAAAGCATCAAGACAACCTCATTAAATCCGATTCCATTAACTCCCCTTTGGCAGGCCTGGATAATCTCTTTAATCATAAAATCCATTCTCCCTTAGTACTACAAATAGGCTGATCTATGAGATTGAATGCCTAGTAATCATTTCCGATAGGTCTTCCGGAATCTCGTTCAAGCTTACTCTTCCCCGTCTCGTAATCGTCACCTCTCCTGTTCCAATTCCATACAGTGTTTTTTCTCCGGTTTCGCGGTCGATCAAATCTATCCTTGGCCCATATGTACATCCAAAAATACAACGGCAAGAAGTCACCATCACCTGATTATCCATATCCATCGCTTCAACGGCGTTCACAATACTTTGAAATAGTTCGATTCCGTTCCGCCCATACGACTCAATCCACGCACAACGTCGGGGATCCGTACATACAATAATATTTCTCTTGGTATCATTCATAAAAATAAGAAAACCTGACTTTTGAGGTCAGGCATTATTCTTCCCATACCTCTCCACGAAGGTCGTTTAGAATCTCCTGAGGTAGGTCTCTGGCTTCTGATATAACTTACTATTCAACACAGTAACCCTTTTAGTACTGCCTTAAATCGCGTTCTTATCAGTTACAGTGGCGGGACCGCACCGGAGTCAAACCGGTTTCCCTATTATTCCCACAGGTTAGATGGGACACCAACAGGATTTATTCAATTTCAATACAATCCACTCTAGGGAATCGATTGTAATACGAGGCATAAAAAGCGTCAATTTTGCTTGACAAAGAATCGAAGCCATCCTACCGTATGCCCAGATATTCTGAGGAGGGTAATATGCCAAAGTACGCCTATGACCATATCCATCTTCGCACTAAAGATCCCAAGGGCATGGCAAACTACTTCCACCGTATGTTTGACGCCGAAATTATAGAATCAGTCCAGTCTGATGGAATACCACGCACTGATTTGGACATTGATGGCTTGCGTGTATTCATTGCACCGGTTGACGAAACTACAAACATAGACCGAAACCCAAAGGAACCCCATCTGGGTCTAGATCATTTTGGATTTAGAGTTGAGGACGTAGATGCTACCGTATCCGAATTAAAAAATAGAGGCGCCGACATAGCAGTTGAACCAAAAACCATACGACCTGGAGTTAGAATAGCATTTGTCCGTGCTCCCGACGATGTCAGGATCGAACTACTTCAAAGAGATTAGACTTGCAGACAGATCGTACCCAAAGACCCGAGACAAAAGCATTAAGGTTCTGGTGAATGTCTGAATCGCACCCTGAATCAATTAGGGATATATTGAGCGGGGGTCTCTGTAACTACATCTTCTTCTTTTAACTTGTCGAGATGAGTCTGAATGTTCCTCGCAGCTGAAGACCTTAGGTTTTTCCTTAAATTCCGAGGGTAGACCATATCAACTGTGTCGGCCACCGTTTGGGATCCATTTCTTAAAGCCTCAAGTACTTGGTCCTCCCTTTCCAGTCTATGCTTTATATACCAATTGATACGATCTATGCCTCTTTCAATCACTTGCCCATGCCCCGGACAGATTATGCGAGGTCGTTGACCTAGCATAATATTCAAAGAAGCCATATATTGTTTCAGGTTTCTAACACTGGAGGACGAATTGCCGAGTATATTGTCGCCACTAAACAAAACCTTATCAGTTGCCAAGTAGTAACACACGTGATCATCTTCATGTCCAGGTGTAAATAAAGCTCTTAATGAGACTCCGCCACCCGATATAATCCTCTCCCGAGACCGTAGCTTAATCACAGTCCCTGCCCCTAATCTCTGAGTCAACATTGGCTCTAACTTGGGGTGGCATCTCACCGGACAACCCATTGCTTCTTGTAATCTATCTAGTCCTCCTATGTGGTCGCCGTGTCCGTGAGTTATTAGTATTGAAGAAATCCTGGGATTACCTAATTCTCCATGGTAATCAAGGATCTGCCGAGTCCATGATCGGTACGGCTCACCGGTATCAATTAACACCATATGATCACTTGGATCACCGACGAAATAAATTTGAGTTCCACCCGGATGGTGAGCTCCGAACGTAGCTTGATCCTCCATGATGTGAGTACTGTAAACATGTTTGGTTATCTTCATATATGTCCTCTACGTTTTAGGAAGGAAGAACCCGTCACCATAAACTAGCTACCACTCAAATGTCGCCCGAGTAGATCTATCGCGGCCTGCGTAGCCCCATGCTTCGTAGCGTCACGGTCACCAGATACATGAATCTCTACAGCGGTATCTTCCCCATCTTTCACTGATAAACCCACGTAAAACGTACCAACGGGCAACCCAGATCTTCCGGCCGCAGGACCAGTTACTCCAGTAGTGGACAAAGCAAAGTCCGTTCCCACCAATTCACGAACTCCTCTCGCCATGGCTATAGCAACTTCGCTGCTAACGCTGCCTTTGGTATTGTATATTTCATCAGATACACCCAAGACACGTTGCTTTAGACCACCTGTATAAGCAACCACCCCACCGGGGAAAAATTTAGAAGCTCCGGGAACGGTACCTAATGTATATCCCACCAAACCACAGGTGCAAGCCTCTGCCACTGAAACTGTCAAGTCACGTTCAAGCAAAATTTCCGCTACATCTTTAACATCCATAAGAAGCTCCTTTCAAAAATTTTAGTATTTTATTTAGCCTCAGCTGGTTTTCTTAATAACAAAAAGAATTCTTGGTTCCCTGCATCTCCTAAAATAGGCGAATTACACTGGTCGACCACGGTGATACCATTGCTTTCTGACCAATCGATAATTTTCCTTAAAACCCGAGCATGGACTTCGGGAGATTTAATGACTCCACCTCTGCCAACATCCTCTCTAGGTGCCTCAAATTGTGGTTTGACCAGTACAATTGCATTATTTCCAGCTTTCAAATGTAGTAAAACCGAGGTGAGTATCAGAGTAAGAGAGATAAAAGCAACATCTATTGTTACTAAATCCACCATAGTCGGAATTTCAAATGCATATCTAGCATTGCATTTCTCTATATTTAGAACTCTTTCATCCTGACGCAGCCGATAATGCAATTGTCCATGACCAACATCAACGGCATAAATCCGATCAGCACCCCGCTGAAGCAGACAATCCGTAAAACCTCCTGTAGATGCTCCAACATCGAGGACCGTATAGCCTGTTACTGATTCATCAAAAGTATCTAGAGCGTGAGCTAGCTTAACACCACCTCGGCTAACGAAAGGTATTTTACCTCTAACCTCGAGCTCAATGTCATTTTCAAGAGGAGTCCCTGATTTCAATATCCGACCGGCAGGGCTATAAACTACCCCCTCCATAATTAAGGCCTGTGCCTTTTCTCGGCTTTCAGCTAATCCACGTTCTACCAGAAGAACATCGGCACGTTTTTTAGAAACTTTAGGCATCACAAAGCTCGCCGGACAGCCGGACGTTAGATTTAACCAATTAAGTTTTCATTCTCCTATAAATTCCGGGCGCCTTTTCTCTAAGAAAGCCGTATATCCTTCTAAGTAATCACATGTATCAAACTGTAAAAGAGGCAAATCTGCTTCTGCTTCTGATAGAGTAGTCAAATCCGGTTTTGCCAGAACCTGGTTAAGTGTACGCTTGTTAATAGCATGGGATAAAGGGGCCAAATCGGCGATATCTCTAGCCAGTTTGTAAGTTTCGTTTTCTAGGATATCTGAACCAACTACTCTGTTAACGAGACCCATCCTCAAGGCTTCTGGACCATCAACTAGTTTACCGGAATAAAGGATATAAAGGGCGTTACTTTTACCTACCAAATTGATAAGACCCTGCATCTCTAGGTGACCAATCGTAATCCCCAATTTAGCTACAGGAATACCTATCCGAACATCATCTGATGCAATCCTCAGATCGGTAGCTACTGCCAATTCACACCCGCCGCCCGCAGCGAATCCTCTTATCATCGAAATAGTAGGAGTTTCCAAACTACTAACTGTCCGTAATAGATTGTTGACAGAATCGTTATATTCTCTTCCCAGATTTGAATTAGACCTATATTGTTGGAAATCATTAATATCTGCCCCTGCTGAAAAGGCTTCACGTCCAGCCCCAGTCACTATAATCGCTCTGCAATTTATATCCTGATCTAGTTCAATAAATATATTCGATAATTCTCCCCACATAGAATAACTGATAGCGTTTCGCGTTTCCGGACGGTTAATTATTACCGTCGCCACCGGCATGTCTTTATCCACCAGGATCCAATCAGACATTTATCACTCCCTCGCTTGATTAGTCTATCTCCTAGCAAGAATTCCAACTTACACTAACTTTACCACCAATGCCAGATCCGATTAATATCTGACTTAGCTATTAACTCTCAAGCTGACGGCTTCTAGTGGTTTTAGGTTAAAATAAAAACTAAATAACTGCGAATCCTTTCAGTAAATTGAAAAAAGGGGCAGAGCAATGGATTGGAACTTTGAATTGGTTTCAGGACCCTATGGTGGAACAACCGAAGGACCTGTGTGGGATGGTCAGAATATCTTGTTCAGTTACATCCCCGGGAGTGTGATCTTCAAATACGATCCTAAAACTGGAGAAACTACGAATTTCTTCACCGGAACCTTACACACTAACGGACTTTGCTTCGACTCTGTAGGTAACCTATATGGCTGTCTCCAAGGTGGCCGAGGTATCGGGCGATTTGAAAAAAACGGTTCCACGCTCACAACCCTCCCGCGGTTGCTGGACGGAAAACAACTGGGTAACCCGAACGATCTGGCCATAGATAAGCAGGGTCGTATCTGGTTCACTGACCCATATAGTGGATCGTGGGACATAGGGGCCATGGAACTAGATCATCAATCGGTATTGAGATTAGATCCCAAAGACAGCGGGCGTTGGGATTTATCGAGAGCTACATACGACATTAGCCGTCCTAACGGGGTCCTAGTATCAAGAGATCAGACGACACTATATGTCGCCCAAAGCGATTATTCAACAGATCAACCTCGCCAATTAAGAGCCTACTCTATTGGTTCTGATGGATCCCTAGGGAATTACACCACACTACATACTTTTGCCGCGGATCATAGAGGTGCTCAAAGGGGGGTAGATGGAATGACACTAGACACAGACGGTAATATAGTGGTGTGTGCCGGCTGGGAAGAAGCAGGGCCAGGACCTATGATTTACGTATTTTCACCTTCCGGTAGAATCTTATCCACCCATCCATTTCGAGTAGATAGACCAACTAACTGCTGTTTCGGTGATTCCGATATGAAAACATTATATGTAACTACTGGTGGCGGACACTTATTCAAGGCCAGAACAGAACATACAGGATGGGTTATGTGGCCGTAGAGCGGTTAACAACTCAACTTGCGCTGATTGATACCCCTATTTGCTGATTGGTGAACCTGTTTATCCATAAAAATTAAATTTAACTTGCTCACGCCGATACAGCGTAATACCATACAAGCAAATCAACCTTTGGAGTTTTATTCAACATGAAAGCAGCCAGATTAACCGGCCCCAAACACTTTGAATTCTTGGACGTTGAGCAACCCGTACCAAGCGACGGACAATGCCTAATCAAATTAGAGCAGGTTTCTGTGTGCGGGAGTGATATCCGACACGGATATGGCCCAATCCACCCTGAAGAAGACTACCCAATGGAAATAGGACGCCCCTGCCACGAACTAGCCGGTACAATCGTGGAAAGTCGCACGGACGAGTTTCACGAAGGTCAGCGAGTAATACCCATTGCCTATCCAGGAACCGGTGGCCTCTGCGAATATGTACTGTCTGAACCAAACAGGATGGCATTAGTACCTGATGAAGGGTCACTTGACGAATGGATAATGTGTCAACCTTCCGGAACTGTACTCTATTCCTGTGCACAAATGGGAAGCGTTCTAGGGAAGAATGTTTTGGTTCTAGGTCAAGGTAGTATTGGTCTGAGCTTTACTATGATCACTTCTAGAATGGGTGCGCGTAATGTTATTTCTGCTGACCTCCTAGATTACAGATTGGAAAAGGCAAAGCTATTTGGTGCAACCCACACTGTCAACCCAGACAAACAAGACCTTACTGAAGCCGTTATGGAAATCACTAACGGTGAAGGTGCCGACATCACTGTAGAAGCGGCAGGATACCCAGATACCTTTAATCTCGCATTTAGCCAAGTCAAGCAATTCGGGACCGTTATGATATTTGGAATCCAAAGCGATAAATACGTACCGTTAGAGCATAACTATTTGATGGACAAGCAACCTAGAATAATCCCTACTACAGGTGCCAGAAGCGGAGATCCGATCACCCAAATACGAGATATGATCAATCTACGCAATCGGGGATGGGCTGATCCCGCGGAGCTCGTGACTCATAAACTTGGGTTTTCTGGCGTGCAGCAAGCCTACGACATGTATGAACAACGCCAAGATGAAGTCATCAAAGTAGTAATGGACATCAGTAAATAATTAGTAATATGTCCTGACGGTGAAATCATAAAGAGCCTCCAGTTCCAAAACTGAGAGGCTCTTGTCATTAGAAGTCCAGATCATCCCATCTCTTAAGTCCCATTAATTTAGCATTGGTATATCTATGCATTTCAATGGTCCGTCACGTAAACTAAGACTTGAATTCGTATTGGAGGGGTGGATGTGAGATCGTACGATAAAATCAAGTTGGCCAAAGAGAACTTAAACTTAGCAATGGCACTGTTAACCGCAGCTCAAGAAGGTGTCATCACTAAATCGATAATCACAAAGTACATTTATCCCTCAGAAGTCCTAAACGCCAAATGGGGTCCTCTGCAAGTAGCGGATAATACTAACCTGATCAGAAAGTTAAATAACCTAGTACGTTCCTCATTCGCTTTCTCAGCCACCACTACTTATAAGATCTTGTCCGTCCTCTTTCCAGAAATCCCCCTTCAAGAAATCGATCCTTATAAGCGAAACATCCTATGCACTATTAAATTAATTCACGATGCGCTTGACGGGGATATGATCACACCTACGTGGAACTGCCCCACTGAGTACCAACAGATATTCGATATTGATACCATAGAATTCGTATTAGACGCGACCAATCTGAATGGAAAGTCTATGACATGGGACGACCTAGGCGGCCTGGGGAAATATTTGAATCTGATTACATGCTGTGAAGAACTAGCATACAGTTGTAACGAGCAAACCGACTTAAATATCGATTATTCTCCGCAGCAAAATAATCCTCCGCATATTTATAACGATAAATTTGACGGCATAACAGACGGTCTAGCACCGCACCCATCCAGTCGACAACAAACTGCAACACAAATATTGAATCTAGAGAAAAATACCAAGGGTACGCCTATATTCGCATCCCTAGATCCTAAGCAGTTCCCATCGGTAGATCCTGAATCAGCGGTGACATTCGTATCAACGAAAATGGTAACCAATCCAGACAACATGGTATTGGCAAAGGAGCTATACAGTAGTTATATCACGTGGTGTGAACTCGAATGTATCAAACCACTTACCCAGAGAAGTTTCGGAATGCAACTAACCAACATGGGATTTTCAAGAAAAAGACGCGGGAAAGGCCATCACTGGTGGACCGGACTGAAATTAGATGATAATCAAGCATTCAAGTTCAGTCATAACATCTAAAGAATCCTTATAAACCCTCCTACGATGGGTATTTAGATGTAACTACAGTATGAATTCCGCCTCTCACTTTATAATCTAGTGTGACGGTAATACTAATGGGCTGACAAACAGCCACCAAATCGTTCAAAATGCGATTAACGGCATGTTCCTGGACAATTCCTACATCTCTAAATGAAAGTAAATAATACTTTAACGATTTGAGTTCTATACAATGGCGATTGGGCAAATAAGAAATTATTAGGTTTCCATAATCAGGCAACCCTGTCCAAGGACAAACAGCAGTAAATTCATCTGTATCAATAGATACCTCTGAAGTTTGACCCACATACTCATAATCGAATACCAACAGACATTCTGCCTCTATATTGTCCTCATCCTTAACTAACACTTGGCGATCAAGCGATTCATATTGTGTTTTAAGGTCTGGTATGGTCGCCATTTTTTTCTCCTACTGATCTTCCCATTTTTTGTAAATATAATATTTGGAGGTTCCATCCTTGTCAAAACACAACTATTAGGTCAAAAACAGGCTTACATGTCACACATAATTGCCCTGCCAATACGTTTTTGCTAAACTAGCCTATCTGACCTACCTCTCATAGGAACAATGACACAGAGGAGTAAATATGATTTACGAAGTCCGAACCTATACTTTGAAACCTGGCGGAGTGGCCCAATTTGAAAATAATTTCGCCGAAGCATTACCACATCGGGAAAAATATTCTAAACTCGGTGCATTCTGGCATACTGAAATAGGCCCCCTCAATCAGGTGATTCATGTATGGCCATACGAAAACCTCGCTGAACGAACGCAAGTTCGTGAAGAAGCCGGTAACGACCCCAATTGGCCCCCAAAATCAGATGGTTTGATATTAAATATGGAATCAGAGATATTTACCCCCGCTGAATTCATGAAGCCAATGGGTGGAGATCAAGCTCTAGGCGATATTTATGAAATGAGAATTTATACTTATCAACCGGGGACTATGGGTGAAGTACTTAAAAGATGGGGGGATGCGATACCTCACAGAGAAGAATTTTCCCCGTTAGCAGCTGGTATGTACACTGAACTAGGTGGACTGAACAAGTGGATACATGTCTGGCCCTATAAGGATTTAGAGGAACGCAATAAGATTCGCGAAGAGGCATCCGCGACACCACACTGGCCACCTCCTACCAGGGAGTTCTTAGTAAAACAGGAAAATAAGATATGTGTGCCAGCCGCTTTCTCACCAATGCATTAATAGAATCAAGCCTGTAGAATTAAAGGGTGGGTATGTTACCCACCCTTTAATTCTACAAGACGAACGCATTAGAACAATCCGATTATAAATTTGCATCATCTCAACCACCGTTATCAATACAATATATGCAACCAGAAACTGACGAAATAAAAAGCGCCAACCAGAAATTTTATGACGCCTTCGGGGCTCTAGATATCGTAACCATGGGAGAAATTTGGGAACATTCTGAAGCCGCGTTGTGCATCCACCCAGGATGGCAACCCTTGCTGGGATGGGAACTTATCCGAGACAGTTGGCAAGGTATATTTGATAATGCAACTCTAATGCATTTTAATATCCAATACGTTAACGTTGCAGTACTCGGTGATACAGGATGGGTAACCTGTATAGAGAATATCAGCAGCGTTTTACAGGGTCGAGCCAGCAACTTCGGTGTCATGGCAACCAATATTTTCGTCCGTGGCCCCGCAGGGTGGACGATGATAACCCACCACGCTTCCCCAAGTTTAAGCTAAACGCTCCGTTAACCCCAGTGTCTAGTTTTCCCTAACAGTCATCTGATCCTTTTATTTAACAAATACAAGATTAATACGAGAAAGGATATAAATTTAGGCCTTTAACGAACCAATATTTGATCAATCAATATCTGATTAAAACTAGGCAAAATTAAGGCCCAATTGAGTGACCAAAGAGAATTAACGAGATACAATAAGCCCGCTGATTCTAACAGTCAGTTGTAATCTCACAGGTGATAGGGATCAGGCACACAGTACTCTAAAATTACATAGGCTGAGGAGCAACTACATGACTAACCGACCTAATCTGGCTCTATTAGCTTTAGGCATGTTATTTATGGCCTGCCTTCTCGGCTCCAATATAATAGCAGTCAAATTAATCAACGTCGGAAGCTGGGTAATCTCTGCCGGAATCCTTTTGTACCCACTAACTTTCTTGTTTACCGACACCATATCTGAGATATTTGGACGTCGCCAGGCCACTTTTGTCGTTTGGTTCGGATTCATCGGGAACGTGATCCTAGTCGTAGTTATTTACTTTGCCGGCATAATACCTGCCCCGGTTTTCTGGGAAGGTCAAGAGGCATATAACACCATATTAGGGGCTGTACCGCGTATAGTCCTAGGCTCCATGATCGGCTATCTGGTTAGTCAAAACATAGACGTACTGGGCTTCCATTTCTTGAAACAAGCAACCGATGGACGATTCCTGTGGCTCAGGAATAACGGCTCTACAATGATCTCGCAATCAATCGATACCGTCATATTTTTGGTAATCGCTTTCGCAGGGTTAGTACCAGCACAAGTTCTATGGCAAATGATCTGGATGCAGTATTTATTAAAACTGGCTATCGCTGCTATTGACACCCCGTTCGTATATCTTTTAGTGAATATCTTAAAAAATTCTACAGGCAATGAAGTTCCTTAAAAAGCCTAACAAAATCAACACCACTAAATCATTAATCTTAAATTAGAAACCCAACAGGTAACCGATATGGATACAGAAACGCCAGATCTGACTAAAACTGAACGAAACCTCTGGAATGCAATCGTAGGCGAAGCAATGGCTTACTTAAAATACAATGCCTTCGCACACAAAGCACTTGAAGAAGGTCACCCTGAGGTCGCTCAGGTCTTCCAAGAAGTCGCTGGGGCTGAAACTATTCACGGCATGAATCACCTTCGAGTAGCCGGTGAGATAAAAAGTACAATCGACAATCTTAGAAATGTAACGGAAGGAGAAACAAAAGAGTTTAGCTTTATGTACCCGCGTATGATTCGGGATGCTCAAGATGAAAACCGGCCGGACGCAGTATCATCGTTCACCTTAGCGTTGGAACGGGAAAAACATCACCTCGAAGTTTTTACTCGCGCCCTCGAACAACTAGAAGCACTCCAAATAACAGTTGATGAAAGTGCGAACCAAATCCAACAATACAACGAGAAAAGACCTGATCCTGCGACAGAAGTACCAACTCCTACGTCTGAAACTTACATATCTGCCACTCGAGAAGTAGATAGAGAAAGGTTTAGAGTAGCCAATCTAGGCCGACTTAGAGAAGTAGTGTTTGGGGCCCAAGATGGGATACTGAGTACCGTTGCCCTGGTCACAGCAGTGGCAGTCGGAGTTGGAGCAAGTGGAACATCAACTGTGCTAGTAGCAGGCTTAGCCGCAGCATTAGCAGGGATGATTTCTATGGCAACGGGAGCATATTTAGGATCAAGGGCAGAACAAGATGTTCAGAGATCTGAAATAGCCCGAGAAGCCCGAGAGTTGGAGGAAAACCCTGCAGAGGAATTAGCAGAATTAGTGGTAATATTCCAGAGAGAAGGGAAAACTTTTGCAGAGGCACAAGCTCTTGCAGAAGATATTTCTCAAGACAAAGATCTGTGGCTAAATACTTTAGTAGAAAAGGAACTCGGAATCAGTACGGAGGAAACGACTAATCCCATAAAAGACGGCTTAGTGATGGGCGCGTCATTTATAATAGCTGCGTTGATCCCGATATTACCCTACCTATTCTTCAAAGGTACTGCGGCGATTTCTATTTCAATCATAGGAGCATTAACAGGACTATTCGTACTCGGTATGGGTAAAGGGAGGCTGGTACAACGGTCTCCATTATTACAAGGGCTCGAAATCCTAGCCATAGGGGCGGTCTCAGCAGGGCTAGGCTTTGTACTAGGTGATCTGATCCCTCGGGTCATCAACTAAGATCAAACGAGCGAATTTAGCAACTCCTGAACGGCGACTAGAAAATCAGCCGGATTATCTCCTGCTACCAAATGGCCCGCACGTTCCACTGTAACAGTCGTACATTTAGGGATAACAGTCTTCATCTTATCCATTGTTTCTTCCGTGAATATATCACTTCTGCTACCCCTGACTACCAAGGTTTGACAATCAATCTTTGCTACTGATTCCCATAATTGTTCCGAGGTCCAAGTAGAAGGTCTCTGTCCCGGGGTGCGCATCAACTTATCGTATTTCCAAGTCCATTTGCCGTCTGCCCGTTCCCTAATACTATATTTCAACGACCCCAATGTTTGCTCTCGAGTTCGCCCTGTATATTCTTGGATTCTACTTGCGAATTCTTCGAAAGAATTTAGTTCATCCGGTAATTCTTTGAAGGTCTGAATTCTGTTACGCCCTCTAGAGGCCGATTCAGGTCCCGTGTCTACTATAACGAGAGAATTTAGCGAGTTTGGGTGCCTTGAAGCCCAGACATAACTATTTCTCCCTCCCATTGAGTGACCTATCAAATGGAACTTGGAAGGCAGAATAGAATCTACAAATCCATCTATATCTTTTTGCTGAGCTTCTAAAGAGTAATCACCATCCGGTGCCCAATCGCTATCGCCATGACCTCTTTGGTCCATAGCTATCACGTGATAATTTTCAGATAATGGCAAGCTAACAAAATCCCAACTATGCGCTTGCTGGGAATTCCCATGTAACATGAAGATAGTAGGGTTAGAAGGATTCCCCCATTCTAAATAATGAAAATTAAGCCCGTGGACTTGAACAAACTTATCAATCGGTTCGTTCTCTTCAACGAAAGGGACACCCATTTGACGAGCCGCTTCGAATAAAGACATACCTAGTGAATGAGAGGCCATCCCTTTTCCCTCCAAAATACGTGTTAACTCGCTCGATGTAAACTCGCGTAACGTGTTTTGTAATCATAACTCTACTGTCAAGATAATCCGTTGGTTGGCTAATCTTTCGTTACATGGTCAACGTAACAGAGTCTGCGTGGTGCATTCCCTGATATATGCTATTTAGGTTCCTTTTACGGCTACCCAATGCTATGATAGTTGCGGAATTATAATCATTCACCCTAGATAACACTATCGTTGAGATGTCAAGGAGTACCAATCAGATGACTACCCAGGCAATTCAGTTAGATTTAGAACCACGAGTAGTATTAGGCAAGAAGGTTAAAACATTGCGGAAAGCAGGTATCATACCCGTCCATTTGTATGGACCCGGAGTCGATGATAAGGCTCTGCAATGTGACCAACCTACTCTAATAAAGGCCTTATCTCAAGCGGGTGGTACGACACCTATCATTATTAATGTACCTGGTGAAGTCACAGACCAATTGGTATTCGCACGCGAGATTCAATGGGAACCTGTTCGAGGTACCATACTACACGTAGATTTACTAGCAGTTCGAACTGATCAAATGGTATCAGCCCAAGTCCCAATCTCACTGACTGGAGACTCTCCTGGTGCTCGAGAAGCAGGAGGTACGGTAATATTACAATTACGAGAGGTAAGCGTAGAGGCCATGCCTTTGGAAATACCGGGAGAAATACTAGTTGATCTAGCCCAGCTAACCGATCCTAATGGCACCATCAGGGCAGGAGATCTGGACCTCGGTGGCAACGTAACTCTAACTACCGATGCTGATGAGGTTATCGCTAGAATAGAAGTAGCTCGAGCAGTAGAAGAGACCATAGATATTATAGGAGAAGGGGATGCTGCTACGCCGGAAGCGCAACAGGACGATACATCTGAATAGAGGGTGAAACACTAGAATATTTTGAAACCCCTGTATTCTGTTGATAGAGTTATTTGCGGAACCAAGATGAATCAAGCTTAGAGACTAACCTTATTTTAATCCCGTTGTAGAACTGGAGACGAAACATGAATCTGGTTTACGTAGGCGAGTCTGGTAATACCGGTAGTAGCATCAACGACCCGAACCAATACCACCACATCTACACGGGCCTCATGGTCCACGAAGATCAATGTATCTCCTTGAACGGCGAATTCGACGCGCTTTTTCAAAGGCATCTTGGAAGCCAACCCGGTTCCGAAGGTACGCCTCTTCAATTAAAAGCCGCAGATATATATCAAGGCCGCGGGTTTTTCAAGTCCTGGTCTCCCGAGCGCAGGGGAGACTTGATCAAGGACTGCCTAGAACTCTTGATACGCCGTAGAACACCGGTATTAGTTACATATATAGATAAACGAGAATTCATCAAATTCAGGGAACCTGTTGACAGTCCTTACCTCTCTTGGGCAAATCACTCTGAATTTGCCATCAATAAATTCTTGTTCGCGTTGAACATGATGGTAGACGAAATGAATGTCTCTGACATGAGCCCTGATGAAATGATGAACGCCCCTTGGCAAGTTAAAGACTATACTTTAATCGTAGCAGGGGAGGGTAAAACTGTATCGCCTCAATTCATGAAGCAATTCCTAGAGTCTGAAGATGAAATACCAACACCTGCAGTATTGGAAAATTTCTGTTACATGAACGCGGACTATTCTGTTGGCACACAACTGGCTAACATGTGCGCTTATTTTAGTAGAAGATGGCTACAAAACCCTATGGCTACACATTCATACTTTGATGCACTACAAGAAGGTCTGGTTATACAGGTGATCTACCCGGTACAGTTTTACTGATTAATCCGCGTCTACGATTTTCCTGAGCCAAGAACTTAGCACATCTACTCCGATCACCATTAACAGATACCAGATGAGAATAAGTGTCACGTCTGTGTAGTGAAACCAATTTAGCCTCAATATGAATTCGCGACCCAATCCCCCTGCGCTTACAAATCCGACTACAACTGTAGTTCGTATCACTACCTCCCATCGATAAAGAAGATAAGTAATGAAATGAGGCATTGCTTGTGGCATAATTCCGTACATCAGTATCTGACTATTACTAGCCCCTGCGGATCTTAGACTAACCGACGACGCTGGATCTAAATTTTCGATCACTTCCGCCGTAAGTCGACCTACAATACCAAGGTTATGTAATCCAAGAGCAAGAGCCCCCGGCAAAATCCCCGGGGATAAGAAAAAAACTATTATCATGGCCCATACCAATTCAGGCACTGCTCGGGAAACTATGTAGTTAGCCCGTACCAAATAATACATAACATTACCGAATCTAGAAGGGACTCCACCTAAATCACCATTACTCACATTTCGAGCAGCCCATACCATGGTTAAAAAAGCACCTATACCCGCTATCGCCATCGCTAATATACTCATAACGAGGGTCTGATAAGCCAATTTTGACGTTTCAATCCATCTATCTACTTGGAAAAAAGCAGGAGTCAAGTCAGATTCAGTTCCGGTTAATCTTAATATGAAAATCTTAATGTTGGTCCACGTCTCAAGGCGAAAAAGTTCTACAAACCCGCTATCCCCTGGCAAGAAAATAAAACCCCAAGAAACAATAATGAAAATTCCGAACAAAAACAGGGATCCTTTGGTAAAACTCATATGACGAAGCGTATTATTAGTAGCAATAACAATTAAAGCGAATTTGCTCATGCCAACAAGCTCCGCCGGATTCTAGTACTCCATAGGTCAACTAAGACTATCAATAGGATTAAGAACAAGAGTAAAGTCCAAACTTGATCGAACAGCAGGTCATGCAACGAAAGTTGAATTTGGTATCCCAATCCTTGTATTCCTATAAAACTCAATATAGCAGCCGCCCGGATGGAACACTCAAACCTATAGAACGTATAACTCAACATATCTGGGAGCACAGCTGGAATATACCCGTAAAATAATATTTTTAATTGTGAGGCACCAGTCTGACTTAGGGCATCAATAGGAGCACGAGGTGTACTTTGCAGTAACTCTGCATAGATCCTACCTAATATGCCAGCGTATGGTATTCCGAGGGCTATGATACCGGCCACTGGAGAAAGCCCAATCGCTACAACCAAAACTACCGCCCAGACTAGTTCGTGAACGGCTCGCATTCCAGCGAGTAATCCCCTAAATACGATGATTATAGGAACACGATTAACGGACGAACGTTCAAACAAAATACCTGATGCTATAACTCCCATCGGCAATCCCAATGTAATCGCTAAAACTATACCCATTACGGCAAAGGTGAATGTAGTCCAGGTCGCCTTAGACGCTATCAACAAAAAACCAAGGCTGAGATCGGGAGGGAATAGTGACAGCCAGAGCTTCAAGAAAGATGAACGCCCACCTGTATGAATAATGGAGCCGGACCAATTAACGCTAAATAGACTCCACGCAAACACCAATACTAGGAGCAATAACAATATTCGGTGCCTAGTCAGAATTACCGGCCAAAATTTCAATAAAATCTCCTACAACTAATGACCTATATCATACAATTGGTCGAAATGATGGTCATACACTTCCGAAGTGGGCAAATCAAAAATTAATTTGCCCTCGCGTAATCCAATTACCCGCGAACAATATTCACGGATTAGATGAGGAGAATGGAGCGTAATCACTAGGGTTTTATTAGAGTCGGTTATCAAGTCTGTAATTAGCCTTAACCCTTCCTCGGCCCGAGATGGATCAAGGGATGCAACCGGTTCATCGGCCAACACTAGTTGGGGGGACTGGATCATCATCCGGGCAATAGCAACCCGTTGCTGCTCTCCGCCTGAAAGTTTAGATGTTTTATCATCGATCTTATCGGCTATTCCTAACTGCAACAAAATATCATACGCTTGGCGACGGTCTCTCGCCCAAACTAACGACAATAAAGAAGTAAATAGTCCCCAACGGCCCAAGTGACCAGCCAGAACATTGTGTATTACAGGCAATTGGGGAACGAGGTCATATTGCTGATGGATTATGCCTACTAAGCTGCACCTTTCTTTCCTAGATTGGAATTCAGCCAAGTCATTACCATCCACCAGAACTTCTCCGTAATCTGGATGAATGATACCTGCTAACGAATGTAACAAACTGGTTTTCCCACTCCCACTAGGCCCCGCTACAGCTACGAGTTCCCCTGGTTCGGCGGTAAAAGTTACTGAATCAAGCGCCTTGAAAGGCCCATAATATTTGGTGACATTACGGGCTACTATCAAGGATTTATTTTCATCTATGATCACTGGATGATCTTTAGTTCCCGTGCCACTTGTTCTATGGCGTCGTAGTTATTATTTTCAGTCGATATAAACTTATCAGTACTAAACAGATCAAGAATTTCTTGATGTTCCTCGGCGTTAAGTTTCAACAGAGCTTGTTGAAACTTGATACTGAATCCCTCACCGTATATCGCATCAAGCCCAGGACGAATCGTCCAGTTATAATCAAAATAATCCGGAGTGGTATAAAATTCATCCACCAATGTTGTGTCGACCTTTTGTTCCTCTACAGCACGGGCCCAAACAGCCTCGCTCAATGCCCCTATGTCGAACGATCCACTTTCAACCAATTGCCAAGTCAAATCATGGGAACCTGAAAAATTTGAAGGTATTGAAAAGTCAGAATCAGCCTCAATCCCGACTCCTTTGAGAAACTTCCTGGGCATGAGATGACCTGAAGTGGAACTTTCGCTACCAAAAGTAATACTTAGCTCAGAAGACCTGCTCTTAAGGTCTTCTAGAGAAGTCAAATTAAGGTCTTTTCTAGCAATAAATTTAGAATGGAATTTAGCGTCGTTCTCTCGCTGAGCTACGGCGACAGAACCTGGGTTTTGTAATCTAGCCTGAACACCAGTTAGCCCACCAAAAAAAGCAGCATCCAAATCTCCCTTACCGAATGCATTCACTACGGCAGCGTAATTGACGCTGGGCACATATTCGACCTTAACACCCAGTTCCTTGGACAAGTAATTTGCGAAGCTGTCATATCGTCTAGCCAACCTGGCCGAGTCTTGGTCAGGTATTCCACCCACTTTAAACGTAGCATCCACATTCGAAGTGTTGCACCCGATTAAACTGGACACCAGAAAAATACTTAGAAAGCTACCCAGTATCAACTTATTAATAATTCCAATCGACAAAGCCCTACCTCCATTTAAATATAGAGAATTAGAAAACCTAATGAGCTTCGATTGGGTATTAAATTATTATGAATAATA
>Ga0209034_10000060_pt1 | contig 51296 bp, 42 predicted proteins | sample MarorgKNORR_S2LV_2_FD_188219 | JGI IMG/M metagenome (GOLD analysis project Ga0209034, IMG submission 188219) | Marine microbial communities from the Southern Atlantic Ocean, analyzing organic carbon cycling - 250m_A/KNORR_S2/LV (SPAdes) (version 2) | ecosystem: Environmental > Aquatic > Marine... | reverse complement strand
CGCGACGTTGTGCTTGTCCCATCTCACGACGAATCGGACGAATCTCGCTATAGCTCTGTTCTAGCAGAGGTTCAAGTTCCATCCGACGTTCTTCACTTAGATCCCGTACTACCCAACCAACATTAGGTGGAAAGGGTCTTGGTCCAAATTCACGCATGTTAGAGCTTCGGTATCCAATGCCACCAATAAAAACCAGATTGACTGCTACGGAGGCGACCAGCACTGTCAGGATTAATTTGTTCCTATCCATCATTAAAAATCGTTCTCCGAGTAGTTGTTTAACGAGAGCATGGTTAGCTCATCCTCCCAGTATTCCATTTCGTCGGACTCGAATGTCACACCGAAACTGTAAAAATTGCCGAGAACAATTCCGAATACTAGCGGCAAACAGGCAGCCGCGACTGGTTGCCACAATCGTAAAGTGAATCCGCTATTAGGAAGTAACCACTCCAACAATTGCTCCAGGAGCGAAGGAGTGCGCGGAGGAAGAGATTGACCCAGTATTTTAGCTTCAAGGCCGCTAAACATCGGAACGGGAAGCACATCCAGTTGTTGTTCTAGTTCCAGGTAGTCTTTCATCAGCGCTCGTGCTTCTTCACTGGTTGCTAAAAAATCCTCACCAGCTATCTGAAGGTCAGATGGCCATGCTGCTAAATCTGAACTATGGACCTCGATTAAGTGCGAAAATTCGTCAAGTGTAATCATCTTACATATCGGCTATTCATTGGTGTTCGATTCCTGTTTCACTAAGTTCGTTTCTAAGGCTGCGTTTCGCCCGCGCGATTGCTGACTCGAGTGCCTTGATTGACATATTCATGATAACAGCAGCTTCTTTGTTGGAGAATCCGGAGTAATGACACAGAACCAAGGCGCTGCGCTGGTTTTCCGGCAGCCCCCTAATAGCCATTTCCAGTTGTTTTGCCCGCTGAAATGCTTCGCTTCCTTCTCTAGGATTCTCATGTGGTTCTTGATTCGGTTCGACCCCTTCTAGGATTTCAGACTGTAACTGGGTTCTTCTATGCTTTCTCAGAAAATCGATACACAAGTTATGAGCTATGCGATGTAACCAGGTGGAAAGTTTTGATTTCTCAACTTGCCATTTGCCAGCATTTATCCATAACTTGAGAAATGCCTCCTGTGCAATGTCCTCAGTGTCCTTCTGATTACCGAGCATCCGGTAAGCGTAATGGCTAACTGATTTTAGATGCTGTTTGACGATGACTTGATATGCGGACTGATCGCCATTAACTACTGCTAGCATCAATTCTTCATCCGTCATTACGCTCTTAAAAAGCCCCTTACATAAATGACAAAACTATATTTATTAGGATTGTCCTCCACTATTCCCACGAGGTCTACCTCGTCTATCAGAACCACGGCGACTCCCTGATTCACGAGAGCCAGTTGGTCCGCCGAAATTGGAGCGACGCTGTCGACGGAGTTCCCTTCCAGTTAAAACGCCATCACCATCTCGATCCATAGCATCGAAGTTAGCTTCCTGAAACTCGGCGAGCGTGATCATTTCGTCACCGTTAACGTCCATTTCATGAAAACGTTCCTCGGCTCGGGCGGTCATTCTCTCGCGCATTTGGGCACGACGTGCGTCAAGTTCATCCGGATCAGGCCTATCGTTCTGCTGCCCGCTTTGCTGATCGCCACGAACTCTGCTCCTTGGTCTAAAGTTCGGACGAGTGTTCAAAAACTCATCGATGGTCAAGACCCCATTGTTATCAGTATCGAGCCGAGACAATCCGTTCCTGTCGCTCTCCTGGAATTCAACAAAGCTGATTACTCCATCACCATTTATATCCAACTGGTCCACACCGCCGCGACTGACCCGTTTCTCTTCAGCTGCTAAAAGAGCCGTTGAAGAAAGTAGAAATCCCAGTCCAGCAATCCAGGTTAATTTCTGCATATTATTGCTCCTACATATCAAGTTATTCGTTAGCTTATACGCAAAAGGTGACGTTTCCCGTCGCCTTCTTAGTTCTATGTAGGGGTGTTAAAGCAGGGAGCAGCGGTTGATTCACTCCCTCTTCCGTGTAAGCATGGCAAACCCATCTAAGGAGCGGTCGCATATGATTAACCGAATGCAAAGATTCGCGGGAGGATTAGCGGCATTAATTGCTGTTGGCTTGCTGTTAACTTCTCAGACTTATGGACAGGAATACATCATGGATCCGGACTGGCCCAAACCATTGCCTGAAGGTATTGAATGGGGTCAAGTTCCCAATGTCACCATTGATCAGGAAGGATATATATACGCTTTCCATCGCGCAGATCCACCAGTGTTAAAATTCGACAAAGAAGGAACTCTAGTGGATTCCTTTGGCTCCCCAAACTGGGTAGCGACCCCCCACGGATTTCGGGTTACCCCTGACGGTGATATTTGGGCTACCGATTACAATCCGCAGTCTGGTCACACAATTACTAAGATTAATACCAATGGCCGCATCTTGCTGCGGCTAGGCGCGCGGGGGTTTATCGGAACCGGGCCAAACACTTTTAATGGGCCGACAGATGTCGCTCAGGCTCCTGATGGTAGTTTCTTTGTAGCAGATGGTCACTGGAATAATCGCATCGTTAAATTCGATAAGGATGGAAGATATTTATCGGAATGGGGTAAAAAGGGATCTGGGCAGGGCGAAGTCAATGTGCCCCATACTATCGTCATTGATCGCCGGGGAAGAGTCCTCGTTGGTGACCGCTCCAATGAACGCGTTCAGATCTTTAACCAAGAAGGGGAATATCTAGATGAGTGGGATCAGTTTGGTCGGCCCAGCGGCATGTTTATAGACCAAAACGATGTCCTCTACGTTGCAGACTATGAAAAACTGCGTCGGATTACCTACGGTAGCGCAGAAGATGGCGCAGTGATGGGTTATATTGAAGGCTCTGAAGCGGAAGGTGTTGTGGTCGATGCCGAAGGGAATGTTTACACTGGCGAAGTTACAGGTGGGCAGGGCGGCGAAGGCCGAATCATACGCAAATTCATAAAACAATAATTCATCAAGCTGGGTTTTATAATCGGAGTTGTTGGTGTCATCGCCAAAAGCTCCCGCGGCTTGTGCTTTTTGGTTAAATTAACCCCGTTCCTCTTTATTTGATAGAATCCCGCTCCTTCTAACTTTCGGAAGCAAATACACCTGTAGTTTGTAGGTGTATTAAGGCTAATGCGCGATACACTCTAATATGCAACTAGTTGAAGAAAAACTGGACGAACACCACCTCGACGAGAAAGAAGTTGTCGATGTTGTCGTGCGCTTTGCGGGAGATTCCGGTGACGGAATGCAATTGACCGGAACCAACTTTGCCCAAGCTACCGCACTTTATGGAAACGACCTCTCAACTTTCCCTGATTTCCCAGCAGAGATTAGAGCGCCAGTTGGAGCAACCTTTGGTGTTTCAGCTTTTCAGATTTATTTTGGAGCAGAAGATATCACTACCGCTGGTGACTCTCTGGATGTGTTGGTAGCAATGAATCCTGCAGCTCTAGTCACCAACCTTGGTAATCTTATTACTGGCGGTCTAATTATAGTCGACAGTGGGAGTTTTACCGCAAAGAATCTCACTAAGGCTAAGTATAAAACCAATCCATTGGAGGACGGTTCGCTTAATGGATTCAGGCTTCTTAGTATCGACATTTCTAAGCAGGTGCTTAGTGCAGTCGAGCCTTTTGGCCTGGGCCACAAATCAAGTCTGCGTTGCAAGAACATATGGGCCCTGGGATTGGTAATGTGGTTGTTTGATCGGGATCGCGATCCAACCATCGAAAGCCTGAAAACCAAATTTGCAAACAAGCCTGAAATAGCAAATGCCAATATTGCGGCACTTAATGCTGGACATGCCTACGGTGAAACTGCCGAACTACCAACTGGCATTCATGTCTATAAGGTGCCGAAAGCAAAAGTTTCACCTGGCACTTATAGAAACATTACAGGCACCACCGCTCTCGCTTGGGGATTGATAGCTGGTTCCGAGCTGTCGGAAATCGATTTGGTATTTGCTTCTTACCCAATTACGCCGGCATCGAATGTCTTACACGAACTAGTGACCCACAAGCAATTTCGAGTAAAAACCTTTCAGGCTGAGGACGAAATTGCAGCCGTTTGTGCGGCGGTGGGCGCTTCATTCGCCGGTTCTCTTGGAGTGACATCCAGTTCAGGCCCCGGGATCACCTTGAAAGCTGAAGGGATGGCTCTTGCAGCGGCTAGCGAGTTGCCTCTTATCGTTGTGGACAGCCAGCGCGGTGGGCCTTCCACGGGAATGCCTACCAAGACAGAACAGTCAGATTTCAACATGGCCCTTTATGGTCGTCACGGAGATACTCCTTTACCTGTAGTAGCCGCTTCAACTCCTACTGATTGTTTCGAAGTTGCCATCGAAGCTGTGCGTATCGCTACCAAGTACATGACTCCCGTAGTACTTTTATCTGACGGTTATCTGGCAAATGCTTCTGAGCCTTGGCAAATTCCCGACGTAGAATCCCTACCGGCTTTTCCCGTTAAACATTTCACCGAAGTAGAAGGTTTCAAGCCTTCGCTGCGGGATGAAGAGACACTGGCCCGAGTATGGGCAAAACCTGGGACACCCGGATTAGAACATCGCATTGGTGGTATCGAGCGTAGCTATGAGACTGGTGATATTTCTTACGACCCGGAAAATCATCAGAAGATGACAGATTTGCGAGCGGCCAAGGTGGAGGGGATTGCTGATGATATCCCGCTACAGGATGTGTGCTATGGGAAAGATACTGGCAAGCTGGCTGTGGTTGGGTGGGGTTCAACATTTGGCGCTATCCACCAAGCCGTCAAAAGGGCTTCGGCTGAGGGATTAGAGGTATCACACATTCAGGTTAGATACTTATGCCCATTGCCACGCAACCTAGGTGAGCTGTTAAATAATTTTGAAGCAGTACTGATTCCAGAAATGAACACTGGCCAATTCATTCGGCTCATTCGTTCCGAATATCTGATTGATGCCATTGGATTAAACAAAGTGGCTGGACAGCCCTTCAAGATCGGTGAGATTTTGGCAGCGATTCACCAGAAATATGCTGAACTAAAGAGTGAGTCATGAATAAGCCACTGTCTACTCTCACGCTCAAGGACTTCGCCTCTGACCAGGAGGTGAGGTGGTGCCCAGGCTGTGGCGACTACGCTATCTTGAAAACAATGCAGAAGCTGATGCCGGAACTCAATAGGCCGAAAGAAAACCAGGTGTTTATTTCGGGCATAGGCTGTTCATCCCGATTTCCCTATTACATGAACACTTACGGGTTTCATACCATTCATGGGCGCGCACCTGCGATTGCCACCGGTGTCAAACTAGCGAATCCCGAACTTGATGTTTGGGTAATTACCGGGGACGGTGATGGTTTTAGTATCGGTGGTAACCATATTCTACATGTGATTAGACGGAACGTGGATCTGCAGATATTGCTATTCAACAATCAGACATACGGACTTACTAAGGGCCAGTATTCACCGACCTCAGAGCTGGGGACACGATCTCCGTCCTCGCCGGAAGGGTCTACCGATTCACCTCTATCGCCTTGCCACGTTGCATTTGGTTCCGGTGGCACCTTTGTAGCAAGATCTATAGATACTGAAGCCAGACATCTTTCCGCAACGGTAAAGAAAGCGCATGCTCATCAAGGTGCTGCCTTTATAGAAATATTGCAGAACTGCCCCATCTACAATGACGGCATTTTTGAACAGGTTAAAGACAAGAAGCTAGCGCCTGATTTTCGAGTGGAGATAGAACATGGGCAGCCCATCGTGTTTGGGCAAGATAATGAAAAAGCTATCTACCTCAACCGAGAGACACTTTCGCTTGAAATAATTACTACCGCTGGCAATGAAGAAAAGGTCCTGGTTCATGACGAAACGAACAAGTCTCAGGGACAGTTACTAGCAGCCATGAGCGGGCCAGATTTGCCGGTAGCTGTGGGTGTGTTATATCGTGCAGAAAGACCTTCTTTTACTGAAGAGTCTGAACGACAGCTTGGAAAAGCCCGTTCGACGTCCGCTTCACTCCAGGCTCTGTTGCACAGCGGCCATACTTGGGATGTCAAGTAGACTCTGACATTTATTAGACTAAAGGCTAGGAGACATCATCCATGCGCATCAAGGTCCTAACAACGCTTTTCCTCTCTTTCTTGACCTCTCATTCCTTAGCTCAAACACTGGAAGACGAAGCCGTGGGGTGGCTACAAAATTTCATTCGCATAGATACGATTAATCCGCCAGGTAATGAATATCGTGCAGTCGATTTCTATGCTCGGATTTTCGAAGCAGAGGGCATCCACTACGAAACAGCCGAAAGCGCAGAGGGACGGGGAAACATCTGGGCGAGACTAGAGGGTGGTGACGAACCTGGGTTAATTTTATTGCAACATACCGATGTGGTGCCAGCCGAGGAAGAATTCTGGACTATAGACCCATTATCCGGCGAAATTCGTGATGGTTATATTCTTGGCCGCGGCACTCGCGATATGAAAGGCCTCGGCATTATTCAGCTGGCGACCTTTCTCAGTTTGCATCGTTCTGGTGTTGTACTGAACAGAGATATCATTTTTCTCGCTACCGCAGATGAAGAAGCTGGCGGTTATTTTGGAGTGGGATGGTTGATTGAAAATCATCCGGAAATTTTCGAAGGTGCCAGGATATTGCTCAACGAAGGCGGTGGCGGCAGCCGCAGTGAAGAGGGCAATGTCGTGTTTGGAATAGAAGTCACACAAAAGGTACCGGTATGGTTGCGTTTGAATGCCATCGATACCCCTGGCCATGGCTCATCGCCTCGCACTACGAGTTCAGTAACTCGAATTGTGCAGGCATTGAATATTTTGATAGAAAACCCGTTTCCGCCCCGGGTCATTGGCCCTGTCGCCGAGTATTTTGCTCAGTTGTCGGTTGACATGGATGAGGAATGGGGGCCAGCTTATTCCAATATAAATGACGCAATTGGTGATCCCGCGTTCATGCAGAAATTGCATGAGGTTAGACCTGGACACAATTCGCTGGTGCGCGATACTTGTTCGATGACACGTCTTAGTGGATCTTCAAAGATTAATGTGATTCCACCGGAAGCCTGGGCAGAGCTAGACTGCCGAGTTCTGCCTGATAAGCCAGCTGAGGTATTTATCACTGAACTGGAAGCGATGATCGGCGACACCGGTGTTGAAATCGAAACAATAATGGCTTTCACACCGGCTATTTCTGAAACTAGTACGCGATTGTTTGCCGCTATTGAGAGTGTGACTCAAGAACTGCATCCTGGTTCACGTGTGCTTCCGTCTGTTAGCACTGGTTTTACTGACAGCCATTTCACTCGTGACCTTGGCATCGTCAGTTACGGTTTTAATCCACTTATAACTAACAGTGGTGAGCATACTGGTGTGCATGGTAATGATGAGCAGGTAGGTGAGCAGGCATTTAGGCGGGCGGTGAATGATTACTACGCTGTAGTGCGGAATGTAGTAATTGACTAGGTTGCTGCAGCATGTCAAATTCCAACAATATTAGTTAAGGTAGACCTTCGCCATGAGTTCTATGTTTATCAATCGCCGAAAGTTTTTCGCAATGGGGGCCGCTGGCATTGGTATGTTTGCAGGCGGAGGTCTTGTTCGACATTCGCAGGCTACGGCGGCGACTTCTTCAGCACCTTTTTATAAATTGAGCGACATTGGTTCGTTGCAACCTCCCGATGAAAATGGGTTCATGTTGCCGCCTGGTTTCAGTTACCGAGAAGTGGCGCGTTCGGGACAATCTCCTGGTGGATCATCAGGATACATCTGGCACCCGTCCCCGGATGGTGGAGCTTGCTTTCCGACAGACGATGGTGGTTGGGTCTACGTTTCAAACAGCGAATTAGGCAGACAAGAAGGTGGAGTGGGTGCTCTAAGGTTTAATTCCCAAGGAGATATAGTCGACGCCTATTCAATTCTCAGCAACACATCCGTCAATTGTGCGGGTGGAGCAACCCCTTGGGGTACTTGGCTTTCCGCCGAGGAGGTTGAAACGGGGCAGATCTATGAATGCGATCCTACAGGAAATAATCCTGGGATAGTGAGGCCAGCTTTAGGTACATTTAGGCATGAAGCTGCTGCCATAGACATTGGAAAAGACTGTGTTTACCTCACAGAAGACCGGCCCAACGGTGGCTTCTATCGGTTTGTTGCGACTGATGGTCTACCAAATCTTAGTGTAGGTCGTCTTGAGATTGCGTCGGTTAGGGAAAGAGGAGGATTGCAAGAAATAAACTGGCTAGAAGTGCCTGACCCTCTAGCGCAAATCGCTCCGACCAGAAATCAGGTGTCAGACTATACTTCGTTCAATGGTGGGGAAGGTATCGCTTTTCATGAAGACGACATCTATTTTGTTACCAAGGGAGACAATCGCGTTTGGCGTTATGACACGGTGTCTCAACAGATTGAAATTATTTATGACCCTTTGACTAGTGACAATCCTATACTGACTGGTGTGGACAATGTGGTCATCACTGCGGGCGGTGATGTCCTAGTGGCAGAAGATGGCGGTGACATGCAACTGGTAGCTATTACACCTGAAGGCGAATTGTTTCCGCTATTTAAAATCATCGGACATGAGCGGTCTGAAGTTTGCGGGCCGGCCTTTGATCCTTCCTTCCAACGCTTATATTTTTCCTCACAGCGCGGCTCTAGTGGCAGCAGGCTCACCGGAGGAATAACCTACGAGGTCATGTACACCGGCTAGGGCTATTTCCCCAGTCCATATACACAAAATCTGATATTTGCTACGCTCGGTACTCTGATTTGAGGGAGGACGACATGGCAAAAAATTCAGGTAAAAAGGACACGCAGCCGGACGATCCACCCCACAATTTATCTCGGCGGAACCTGCTTAAGGGCGCCGGTATTGTCGGTGCCGCAGCGGTTGGGTCGACAGCCGCATCGCAGGTTATTGCGCAGGATTCGCCGCAGACCTATCAGGCCAGCAGTCCAGCTGCTTTGGAGGCCCTGGAGGCATTAACAGCAGAAGAAGCAGAAACACTTGAGGCGATTTGCGATTGCCTGATTCCCTCTGACGAAAATGGTCCTGGAGCAAAGGAAGCCAGGGCGGTGCATTACATTGACAGATCTTTAGCTAGTAACAACAGGGACTCGCGTCATAACTACATGGTTAGTTTGGCTGCTATTAATGACTATGCACAGAAGACTCGTGGTGCCCCATTTTATCAGTTGATCCGTGATCACCAGAACTCCATTCTTTCGGGCGTGCAAATGAGTAAGGTGCCTGGTTGTGCTCCCAGTGGCAGTGGTTTCTTCAATATGCTGCGCAATCACACTATCGATGGCACTTTCAGTGATCCTTACTATGGCGGTAACCAGAACTTCGTCGGCTGGGACATGATTCGTTACCCTGGTATTCGTTTGACCGCCTCTGAAACCGAGGTTGCTCAGGGCGCTGAGTTGGAGCCCAATCACCAGTCAGCATACGATAACGAGACTTATACCAAAATGGCTCGCAATATCCGTATGAGCAACCGGGGAGGTAGTGGCAATGCCTAAAAAACTACCGAAAACTGATGTTGTGATCGTTGGTATGGGAGCAGCGGGAGGTGTCGCTGCCCTACCTCTTTCGAATGCTGGGATCAAAGTCACTGGAATAGAAGCTGGAGGGTGGCTGAGTCCGCGTGATTTTGCCCCAGATGAATTGCGAAATGGTGTTCGCAACTGGCCGCAATCTGTGCAGAAGGCTGCAGGGGAAGCTCCCACGGTGAGAGCAACTTCTAATGACGTAGCGGTACAGGGCGGCCACCCGATGATGAATGCCGTGGGAGGCACCACCATGCACTACTGGGCGCAGAGCTGGCGCCTTAATCCATGGGATTTCCGGGTTGTCAGTGGTACTCGCGAGCGCTATGGCAGCCATCGCGTTCCGGCGGATTCCACGGTGGAAGATTGGCCCTTTGGATACGAAGAATTAGAACCTTATTATGATAAGGTGGAGTATGCCGTTGGGATTTCGGGGCAGGCTGGGAATGTGCAGGGAGCAATTAATCCTGCTGGTAACATCTTTGAAGGTGAGCGACTCCGGGATTACCCTATGCGACCGCTGCGCTCTTCTCCATTCACTGATTTGATGAGTGAGGCGGCGCACCGTCTCAATTGGAATCCCTTCCAGGGTCCGGCGGCTATAACTAGTGAGCTCTATGATGGAAGGCCACCGTGCCAATATCATGGTTTTTGCAACAAGGGTGGTTGTCATGTGCGATCTAAGAGTTCCACCGCCTTTACTACTATTCCCAAGGCCATTGATTCCGGTAATCTCGATGTTGTCACGTTTGCCAGGGTCGTCAATATTGTTACTGACAATGATGGTAAGGTAACCGGGGTAGATTACATTAAGGGGAACGAGACCTTCTTTCAACCCGCGGATGTCGTGCTTGTTGCCAGTTATGCCTATGAGAACGTGCGCCTGCTGCAGTTGTCCAAGTCCCGTGCTTTTCCTAATGGCTTGTCCAACAATGCAGGGCAGGTTGGTAAACATTATCTGAGCCATCACCAAGGCTCACCGGTGCTTGCTCTTTATCCGAAGGACTTACATAACTGGTATGGATTGCCCGCACAAGGAGTAGCTATTGATAATTGGGCTGACGATAATTTTGATCACGGAGACTTGGATTTCATTGGGGGGGCTAACTTGTGGGTGCATACCGATCGTAAACCCATGAGCGCTGCAAAGATGAGCACCTTCGGTGAGTCCCGTAACTGGGGTTCAGAATGGAAAGCATTCATTATGGAGAACGCTGACCGGGGCAATACCTCCTACATCCAAAAAACCACCTTACCTTATGAAGGGAATTACTTGGATCTTGACCCTTTAGTGAAGGATCCGCTTGGTTTCCCGGTAACGCGAATTACGGCACGCTATCGTGAGAACGAAAAGCGCATAGCCGCGTTCGCCTCAGATAAAATGGAGCAGTGGTACCTAGAAGCCGGAGCAACCAAAGTGATCAAGACTGGTCCAGGCAATGCCATGGGCGCGACCACTCATGCGTACGGAGGCACGCGGATGGGGAATAATAGTGAAACGAATGTTGTAAATCAGTGGGGATTTTCACACGAGGCTCCTAATTTAGGGATACTTGGCGCCTCTGTCATGGGCACTAGCGGCGCACGTAATCCCACATTGACTGTTCAAGCTTTGGCATGGCGTTCGGCAGAGTACTTGGCAAATAACTGGCGTTCTATGGTCGGCTAGTTTTTATCAAAACTTTTCAGGTTTTTCTCGAAACGGGTGTACAGATATAGATGGGATTGAGTCGCCAAAAAATCCCTATTCTAGATGCTTTTCGTTTTCTTGCCTCTGTGCTCGTGGTGTTAGTTCACTATGAAGTCATCTTTGGTGAAGCGATCGTCTATGGCACATTTGCTACTACAGCCGTATCGTGGTTCTTTATCGTTAGTGGCTTCATTCTTTCTTACACTTATCCAACTCTGGATACCGCTCAAGACTACCGGCGTTTCTACCTCCACAGAATAATCCGGATATATCCAGTATATTTGCTGGCTATAGTCGTTTCTTCGTTATTTGTCTCTATCAATTACCTCGCCTTGGGAGACGAATTTTTCAGGGAAGTTAACCGACCCCTTGAACTAATTCATGATTTACCGGAACAGAAAGAAGCTGGATTTTTTGCACTAGCAACGCTGCGACACCTAGTATTTGCCCAGTCTGTTGGAGGCATTGAGACTCTTAAACTCGTATTCAATGGACCACTCTGGTCGATTGTGCTCGAGATATATTTTTATCTTGCATTTCCTTTATTGCTTTTGATTATTAAACCTGTGAACACCATGACAAAGATAGTATCGGCGTTCATTATTGGTTATTTGTTGCAGTTGCTGTTGATTCAGGTAAACCTCCCTGAAGCCGAGACCTACGACGTAATCAACCTGAACGTCCCGGTGTACACTAATCCGGTGATTCGCGGTATTGAGTTTCTGTTCGGTATGTTGCTTTACAAGGCCTTTGTTTTATCGGGCCCTCAGAAACCAGTTATTAAATCTAACTGGATACCCACAGTCTTAACTCTGTTGCTGTATATAATTGTAGTCATATACGTTCATCAAAATATTCCCTACGAGTATAGCTCGTTTTTCTTGGTAGTCCCCGTTGTCACTATCATGATCTATGCATTACTAAGACTTCAGTGGCATCCTACAAGCTCCATCGTTCGTTACTGCACTACTCTTGGCGGGGTAAGCTATGTGCTATACAGTTTCCATTGGCCTTTGATGGAGATTATCCAGTTTTATAACTTGCAGCCAGAAGTGAGCTCGCGATTCTTGCAAGTGTGTATTCTCATGCTGATGCTATTGGTTGTCTCCTACCTCATCCATCACTTCGTTGAGACTCCGGTGCGTAGGTTGCTCTATAGCAAGGTGGATCGATAAACGAAGTCGGTTTTATAGATGAGCCGAATCTGTTTGAGGTTGAAGGATTTGTGAGGTATCTGGAGGGCTCAACGGTTTCTGCTTTTTGAATCTCACCAGGGGGAAATCATAGTTCCGCCATCATAATCCAACTACAATCCCGAGCTTAGCAAAGGCGCGTCGTTATTGGTTTGAAGCCCTGTTAATTCGCCGGTTTAAGCTTGACACACCCAGACCTAGATGGTTATATCGGTGCTCCTTACGGGGGAGAAAATCCAATTAAAGCAAAAAGGTAGAATTATGAAAATCCAATGGCTGCTCCTATCATTCGCCTCACTCATAGTTGCTTGTTCGCCTGCTAATAACGAGCCAACAACTGAGACTCAACAGCCAGCTCAGGTTGCTGACGCTGCCGAAGCCGCTGCTAGCGATATTCCTCGCACCCCCAGTGGCAAGCCAGATTTCAATGGTATATGGCAGGCCCTAATGAATGCGAATGACAATCTTGAGCCCGCGCCACCACAGGCGGCGTATCATCTAGTTCCTGGTGATTTCGTTCCGGTTCCTGGACCTGAAGTTGTGGCATTTGGAGCAGCGGGTGCTGTGCCTGCCAGCTTCGGTGTGGTTGATGGAGGTTTAATCCCCTACAAACCAGAAATGCTAGCTCGTCGCGATGAGAATCGTGAAAACTGGCTGGCGAACGATCCCGAAATCAAGTGCTATATGCCTGGCGTGCCGCGGGCAAACTACATGCCGCATCCGTTTCAGGTTTTCCAGAGTGAATCGGCGTTTTTTATTGCTTACTCCTTTGCCGGAGCGGTGCGTAATGTGTTCTTGGAAGATCCAGGACCCGCTCCTCTGGATTCATGGATGGGTCAGTCCTACGGATACTGGGATGGTGATACCTTTGTCGTAGAGGTTACAGGACAGGACGATCGCACTTGGTTTGATCGTGCCGGTAACTTCCACAGCTATGAGATGAAGGTCACCGAGCGTTGGACGATGGTTTCCGAGAATGTTATTGAGTACGAGGCAACTATGGAAGATCCACAGGTTTTCGAGCGACCCTGGACTATCCGTATGCCGCTCTATCGCCGACTGGAAGTAGGCTACGAGTTGCCACAATTTAAGTGTGTTGAATTCGTGGAAGAGCTTATGTACGGCAGATACCGAAAGGGTCGCGAAGCAGAGCTTGGATTCTGATCCGTTTTGTGGCAAAAAAGGACTCGTTTTAACGATTTACTACTTGGAAATCAGGTGAGCCCTTGCTATAAATTACTGTATAATGTCCGCTTAACCGAAATTTAAGCGTTCTGGACAAGTGAAAAGGTAAAATTTGTCGAAGGACGCTTTGAACAAAAAGCTAATCATGGGGTAAAACATATGAAGACTAAATTATTGGCTTTACTGGCAGTAGCCACGGCTGGTGTAGTTGCTATCCAGCTTCCAGTGACCGCGCATCATGCGTTTTCCGCTGAATTTGATGCGAATTTGCCGGTTCGCCTGGGAGGGCCCGTTACTCGTGTAGAATGGATTAACCCTCATGCTTGGGTTCATCTGGAAAATAATGATCCAGAGTCTACCCGTGATGAAGGTCCTTGGATGGTGGAGGGTGGCACGCCAAACACGCTATTGCGTCGCGGTATTAACCGTAACTCTCTAGTACTGGGGACGGACATCGTAGTAACTGGTTACCAGAGTAAAGATCGCTTATGTGAGCCGACTTGTCGTGCGAATGGCCGCGATATTACTTTTCCGGATGGCCGTAAGTTATTTATGGGTTCCTCCGGAACCGGCGCTCCGCGTGACGGAGCAGACGCTACTGAACCTGGAAGATAGTCTTGCCTAAACAAACCCGACTGTTTTTTTAAACAGTCGGGTTTTTATTGGCTGGGTGTCGGTTGCCAACACCATCAGCCCTTTCCCTTCTGCTAGTAGTAGCTTTTTTCTCTTCGCTGAAGATCTTGATGCGATCTCTCGTGCTTTCTTACTTCATAGAGTTGCTTATGCTTGAGTCTGCCATGACTAAATGATCAGTCAGCGATTGGGTCTATGAGTCTCGTATAGGCGCTCCCATCACGGAAAACAGTAGAGTCGACATAAAACCCTGAACTATGAAGTTGCAATAGGATAGAGCGGGAGCTGCGATTTTCCCAGAACCAGCCATGAATTCCTGCGAAGGGGGCGTGAAATGAACCCATACGACGCTCTCCGTTCCCCTGCTCGAAGCTCTCGGCGTACTCCGCTCCTAATCCAGCGGGTTCCGCATGCATGTCGTAGTAGAGTTCACCGTCAGCAACCCAACTGAATACTAATGGTGCGTCCAGGTCCAGAGTGTACTTGTATTCCACCGATTGGAATGGCCCCAATTCGAATTCGACGTAGTCGCTTCGATGCACCTCCAATCGTTCTTCGAACGGGTTTTGTTCCGCCGATAGGGCAGTCAAGCCAAGTAGACCACCAGTACCAAGCGGATCTGAACCAAACTCCGCCGGCAGGATCGTTGTCAATAACACGAGTAAACCGACCACAAATGACACACCTGTAGCTATAAGGATGTTGCGCGGAGACGGTGCTGGGGCGCTATCGAGTTCGGTCACAATCTTTCTCCAGTCAGTAAGGGGCTGCTAGTAAGAAGGCGCTCATCTGGTAGCCAGCCAGCAAAAAGCCGCCTGTCATGAGAGCAGTGTTGGTTAAGAAGGCATGACGTAAATAGCTGGCATTGGTTCGCCAAATGCTAAGAAGGATAAATACGACAGATAAAGCAAGTATTTGTCCAATTTCAACGCCTATATTAAAACTAATGATATTAGTAACTAACCCATTATCCGAAATAGTGAATTCTTGCAACTTGGTAGCTAACCCCAGTCCGTGAAACAAGCCAAACACGAATACAGCTATCTTTATATTAGGCTCAAATTTTAGCAGCCGCTTGAACCCATCCATATTTTCAAAGGCTTTATATACGATCGACAGACCGATGATAGCGTCGATTATGTAGGCATTTACTTGGAGGTTGGCCAGTACTCCGAACAGCAGTGTAATGCTATGACCTACAGCGAACAAGGTGACGTATTGGACAACATGCTTCGGGCGATACAAAAAGAAGATTACACCCATGAGGAAGAGCAGGTGATCATATCCGGTCACCATGTGTTTGGCACCTAAGTACATGAAAGGAATTACAGCTGGTCCATCTATGGCTTGGACAAAGTTTGCGTCAGACCCTTCTATCGTGTGTCCGAACGCGCTTGCTACAAACAGCGTCAGAAACCCTGTCATGAAAATGAATGTAACTCGCCGTGGTGAGATTGTAGGTATACCCATCGCAGTTAGTCTGCTTCGCTATTGTCGAAGCGGTTGTTAACTTCGGGATCGTAGGCCTGGTGGCACGCTGTACATACGCTATAGAGTTGAGCCCCTGCCTGGAAAAAATCTTCCTCGTTTTGAGCGGCAGCTGCCTCCATAGCCATTAGTCCAGCACTACTGAGCCCTTTTGAATAGATTATCCACGCGTCGTTATCTTCAGCACGATCCGGGAGAGCCAACATATTTCCTGATTCGACGACAACCGCGGCCTGAGCCCGAACATACTCCCACCCGTCATCGGTGGTTGGATAGAGCTCCTCGTAACCGGAGGCGTCGACGATCCAACCCCCTGAATCCCAGAGAATATCAGATGCAGGTTCTAGTACCAGATTCATTATTTCCTGCACGTTCAGAGTAGTGTCGTAATTCTCGCTTGCTACCATTGATTCGGCAGATTCATCCGGCGACGAGCATGCCGTGACCAATACCACTGCTAACAGAATCCAACCTAACCCTAATTTCTTTGTTCCTGAAGTGTTCATAGTTTTTCCCACTAAACAGCCCTTTCGCGTATTTATTAGTTTCTTTCTTCAGTTTACCTCGTGGCAACTGGTAATATACTTAAAACTTGTATTCTCTCCCTTAAGCCGGTTTAAACTTAGCACTAATTCGAGGGGTTTTTCTAGGACATGCTTCTGATATTGGCACTATTCAACAGGACTAGAACACTCATCACCGTTTGCATCAAATTTTGCCTAGTCTTCGGTATTCTGGTTTTTCTGCCATTAACTGGGCCTTTTAACGCAGCCTGGGCTGACTTAATCGTGCAGCGTACCCCTGACGGAGGCCTACAACCACGACTAGTCCAAGATGTTGAAGGCACCATACATCTACTTTATTTCAAGAAGCGACTCAACCGCCCAGCGGCACGTGAGGGTAACCTTTACTACCGCCAGTATGATCCCGAGGAGAACCAGTTCGGTCTTCCTGTCAAAGTTTCGAGCCAGGCATTCGCCATACAGACTTTTTCGATAGCCAGGGCTGCAATGGCGGTTGGCGGGGATGGTCGCATCCATGTGTTGTGGTATTTGCCCCGGGAATCAGCCTTCAATTACACGCGCTCCAATGCTGAACGCACGCAATTTGAGCCATTGCGCTCCATGGTATCTCAATATGCCGAAGGTATTGATGCCGGTGGTGAAGTGGCTGCCCATGGATCCGAAGTGGCGATTATCTGGGGTGCCGGTAGCCTGGACAGAGAGTATCAAAGAACCATGTTTGCCCGCTTTTCTCATGACTCAGGGACGTCGTTCGGGGAGGAGGTTATGATCAGTAATCCCGACCTTGGTGCCTGTGCCTGTTGCTCGATGGCAGCAGAATACATGAATGATGACGATATACTGGTAGCTTATCGTTCAGCTATCAATGGCATAGGCCGAGACATGCAGCTGCTTACCGTCACAGGAGTCAGCGGAGAGTTAAGCGGAGCCTCATATGGAGCTATGCATGAGTCGCAAAAGTGGGAAGCTTCATTTTGTCCGCTTAGCACTAATGACATTGCACTTGATTCCAACAACAATCGTTGGTTGGTATTTGAAACCAAAGGTCGAATTCAACAGTTAAATCTTTCGAACTCCAGCGACCCTTCCCGGGTAGGTCCGCCCTTTATAGAAACACGACAGAAGAATCCAGCCATTGCTTTTAACAAATACAATGAGCGTCTCGTTGTCTGGGGTGAGGCAATTAACCATGCACGCGGCGGTCGCTTGAATCTGAGGGTTTTCAATGACGCAGGCACTGACACGGGATATACGCAGGCAGAAGAAATACAAATAGATAATTACAGCTTTCCTGCAGCTGTCGGCCTGCCAAACGGAGATTTTCTCGTTCTTTATTGAGGGTTTCTACGGTGCTGAAAGGCCCCGGAAGGGTTGCTGATTTGTTGCCGCATCAACTCTTTCTCAATATCGTTCTGCAGTTTTTGATTCTCAATTTCCAATCGGAGTCTCTGTTGCAGAATCGAGTTTTGCAACGTCCTGTTGTTCTGGTTCAGGGTAGATTCGAATTTGAGTTCTGATATAGACCTAGCCGAAATATTTGAAGCTCTAATGACCGTTTCACTTTGCTGAATTTTGTTAAACGCAGAAAACACATATTGTGTTCGTTTCTCGAGGGCGTTTTCACCACAGGTGAATTCTATACCGATGAGACGTTGTAGGTTCTCTTCAGTACTAGTACTGGACGTATCAGAGCTAGTTATGAAGCCTTCCCTCCAGGTTTTGAGTTCTTCGCAATGACTGAGATAACTGGTAAGAATATCTCCGTCGATAGCTTCCAAGAATGCATCACAAACTTGATTAGGATCATCTGGGCTCGTTGTTTCGAGACTGTCAAGACAACGTTCTGCCCGGTTATCTAATTCGACCAGTATTTCCGCAGCCGAAGTGACCCTCTCATCCGGGCTAACCTCCTGGCCGAGCGATATTGTGGGAGTTATGAAGAATGCTGCGAAAATCAGTCCAACCAGCCGACGGATGGCGAAAGATTGAAGGTTATTCATAAAGTTCAAAACGGCGGTCCCATTTCTTGAAACGCTTCCGACAGTACTTTTCCAATTTTTTGTAGGTAGAGAACCACAATTCGCTGGCGTCCTTGATTGATTCATCGTATTCGCAGAATTCATTGTCGTACTCGCGGCAAACCCAGGGTCGATTTTCATAGATACTACATATTCCGCCGTCGAGCAAATGTCCGCAACGTGTATCTATATGAAGGAACCATCCATCAGCGTCCTTAAAAACATTTATGTTTTCATGGGAGACTTGCCACAGCAGGTGATCGAAATCTTCTTTAGATTTGGGAGTGGGGATTTTCTGATTTATAGAAATGCAGCAAATCGACTTTTTACACTTACTGCATTTCTTATCGATGTTTATTTTGCCGGCTTTCTCTGTTTCAACCAGCTCTATCTTCTCCCCGAAATTCATACCCTATTCCCATAAATATAAATTGGACGACTGGGTTACCAAAGCCAGCTCATTCTAACACTGCTTACGTAACAAGTTGACAACGTATTTGGCGGGGTCAACATTATTGCATTTCTCTTACTAATTGATTGCGGCAAGCGCAGCCTTTAGTTTACGCTAGTCAGCCTCCACAATGGGTTTTGCTATTTGTCTGAGGTTAGAGGCAATTTATGAGATTGAAGTCTGGGTTCGTGTATAGCACACTCTTAGCACTGTTAGTAACAGCTTGCTCATCCGACGAAACAATTTCAACGTCCGGTTCTGCTCAGCTGTCACCTGAATCTAAGGCGGTTCATCTACAAGCGCTGTCTACTAAGCCTTGGTTAATTACCGGCGGAGACGTTCTAGTCGAGGTGAACTTGGATTCAGGTATGAGTGTAACCGGTCTTCGAATCACTCTTGATGACAAAGAAGTAACTCAAGAATTTGTTGCAGTGGCTTCAGGTCGATTGCAAGCCTTGCTTACAGGATTGCCCCTCGGGAAAAGCAACTTAAAAGCTTCGCTAACTGGTAGCGGAGAGTTCGACTCTCTCGCCTTAACGAATTATCCCATCACTGGTCCAATTATCTCTGGCCCCCACGAAACCCCTTTTTATTGTCAGACCAATGAATTTGAGCTAGTAAACGGAGAGACTCTGGGTAGTCCGAATGACAGCGCATGCTCTGTAGAAACACGAGTTGACTACGTCTACTGGTCTCTTAGCGAGGCTGCTTTTAAGCCGCTAACCGATCAACAGCGTCGTTTACTCCTTGATTATGAGACCAACATTGTTCCTCTCGAACTTGTTGTTACTGAGACCATAGAGGAAATAGCCAATCCTGTTGACGATATTGGGGAAATTGTCAGTTACCGGGGTGAGAGCATACCCTACATCGTGCGCTTGGAAACCGGCACTGTTAACCGGGCGATTTACGAGATCGCGATGCTTCATAATCCAGACGAAGGAGAGCTTGATCCATGGAATCGCAGTGTCAACTGGAATGGTAAGTTGGTTTATACCCATGGAGGGGGCTGTCGGAGTGGTTGGCACCAGCAGGGAAACCGCACCGGGGGCGTGATGCGTCAGGGCTTGTTCGAGCGGGGTTATGCTGTAATGTCTTCCTCTTTGAATGTGTTTGGGCAAAATTGTAATGATCTGCTGGCTTCTGAAACCCATATTATGGCGAAGGAAAAATTTATCGAAACTTACGGTTTGCCAGTTTACACCCTAGCCACTGGTGCTTCTGGAGGTTCTTACCAATCACATCAGACTGCAGATAATTATCCAGGTGTATTCGATGGCATCATTGTGGCGGCCAGTTTTCCAGATGTGACCTCCGCAACGATTTTTACACTAGCAGATTCCAGGTTGTTGAATTACTACTTTACCCAGACAAATCCAGAGTCATTTACCCTTGAGCAACAGCAGGCCGTGGCGGGTTATGGATCCTGGGCATCCATCTCTAATCTTGCGCGCAGCGCAGCACGACTTGATCCTATTTATAGTTTCGATACACCGGTGGAAGAGCAGGGTGGAGAAATGAGTATCCCTGCATTGGAGTTCCAGCGTTACAGTTCCAGCAATTCCAATGGAGTGCGAACTACCGTATACGATCATACCGTAAACGTTTATGACACTGTGCCCGGTACATCTATTGCTCAAAGGCCATTGGACAATACAGGCATTCAGTATGGTTTGGCAGCTCTTAACAAAGGTGTTATTACGTCCCAGCAATTTATCGATCTTAATCGCGGTATCGGTGGCTTTGACCGGGATATGAATCATGTTTCTGATCGGCATCGTGCCGACGCCGATGCGCGCAAGCGAGCAATTGAATCAGGCCGCATTCTCTTCGGCGGAGCCGGTTTGGCAAGTACGCCTGTTATTGATTATCGCACTTATACTGATCATGTTGAGAATGGTGACATTCACATGATTGTGCATCAGTTCTCCACCCGACAACGCCTGTTAAATGCAAATGGCCATGCTGAAAATCATGTCATGCAGGTGGGCGGACTATGGGGCTTTACTGAAGAGAGGCCTGATCTTGGTGAATTGTTTACGCAAATGGATAGCTGGCTGATGGCTATCCAGGGTGATAAGAGCGCGATTGAATATGCCGAGAAAGTTGTAAATAACAAACCCGTTTCTTTATTAGATGCTTGTTGGGGTATCCAAGGCGAAGAACGAATAAAGTACGAACAAACGCAGACTTTTCGCGGAAACAGTGATTGTAATGATCTCTATCCAGCTTTTCTAACACCCCGTCATGTAGCAGGTGCTCCGTTGGCCAATAACGTTGTGAGTTGCCAATTGCGCGAGTTGGATGGAGCGGATTATGCTGTCACAATTAGCCCTGAAGAGTATGCTGAACTTAAGCAAGTCTTCCCGGAGGGAGTGTGCGATTGGTCACTTGGAGATGTTAGTGGGGCAAAACACCAGGGTACCTGGGTGTCATTCGGGCCTTCACCCATAAATAGACTATATTGATGACTAGTATTGTGTGTTAAGAGAGAACTAGCAAACAACTACCAGGCCTAATTATTTTTCCAGTCGACCATAAATCAGTGGCCTTCAAATGTTCTTTTGTTTCCGAGTCATACCTGAACACAATCATAGTTCCTCATAACGAAATATCTAATTTCATCCCAGAAATAAACTACGACAAATAACTTGTAAGCATTTTTTTATGAGGTTGAAAATTCATAGAACAGCCATCGATAAAGTTATCAACAAATTCCAGGTCAGATTGTGCGCTTTTTGCATCGGCACGAGTTAAGCTTTCTCTGGGTGGGAATAATCCCATTCCTGAGAGCAAGCAGGTCCACGACATTTGAGTATAATAACTTCCGATTTTGAGACGTTTTAGCTCAGCTTCCAAGCTCTGTATATTGTGCCAACAACTAAGCATGTCTTTTAAGTTATTAGGAATATTTGTGTTTTCTCGATTATCTATCCAATATTGACTATCGTTTCTTGAATTGGTCTTGTAATGCAAGACAATGTAGTCTCGAATACCTTCAAAATTCATATTCATGCGTTGGTTAAATAGTTCTTTAAATTGGTTGGTAAACCCTCCTTCCTCAAAGGCTGTGGCAAATTCTTCAATTGTAGAGATTACAAATTGTAAAGCTGTAGCTTCCAAAGGTTCGATAAAACCTTGAGACAGGCCAACTGCCACACAATTGTTATGCCAAGACTCTTGTGTTCTACCAACTTTCATTTTTAGATGACGAGCTTCAACATCACTTTCTAATATCCCCAAATATTCTCTAAGTTCTTTCTCAGCCTCATCTTGAGTGCAATATTGCGAACTATAAACGTATCCATTCCCAAACCGGTTAGTCAAAGGTATGTGCCATACCCAGCCATTCGTTAATGCCGTAGATATAGTTTGCGATGGTATGTTTTGATCAATTTCGGTCGGTATCGCTATTGCTGAATCATTAAATAAGTTATCTGAAAAACTAATAAAAGGAACTTTTAAAGTTTTTTCTAGAAGAATAGCAGCGAAGCCAGAACAGTCTATAAAGAAGTCACCATACAATGTTTGATCGTTATTAAGTTTCAGGGAGGTAATATCACCATTCGAATTTAACTCAATGTTTTTTACGGTTGCCTGGATGTGGTTGATGCCAACTTCCTCTGCTTTTTTTTGTAAAAACTTTCCGATCAATACAGAATCAAAATGATAGCCATACTGAAAATGAAATGGGAAGTTTGCTGAGGCAATTGGGGCTAATTTCTTTTCAGCTAAACTTGCCATTAAGGAGAAACGATTGGGATTGGCTGTGACATCAATCCCTTTTCTACGAAGAGTTGCATTATTGTATAGAAATTTGAGAGTTACAAAATCAAGACTACAGCCAAAAGGGTGGAAATATTCCTCATAACCAGGAACCGTTGACCAATTTTTAAAACTTATTCCATTTTTATAGGTCGCATTACATTCTGGCATCCACTCAGACTCACTAATATCTAATGAATCAAAAAAATATTTTAGCTTTGGAGTCGAGCCTTCACCCACTCCAACAATACCAATATCAGGAGATTCAACTAAGGAGATACTAATCCCAAGGTGCTGCCATTTTTTTTGTAACACATTGGCGGTCATCCAGCCGGCTGTTCCGCCACCGAGTATCACAATGTTTTTTACTTTCAATCTGTCGCCCCCCTAATTTCTGACCTCTAAAGCGACACAAACTTGTTTTTATCCTTTACCGAATTACAACTCCTCCTTTCTCAAAATTAGCTCTTAAGTGCGGAATTGGCAACTAATTTGAAGATTAAGATGGTTAAATATTTCTATTATTCGGTGGCCAAATTAACCTTTTGTTCAGCGTTTTTATAGCTCTTGGTATTTCTATCTGAGTTTACCCTTTATAGGCGGCTTAGGAGCCAGTCATGGATCACCCAAAGTAGCTGAATACTCTTGATTAAAACCACAAGGTGGTTTAGTTTCGGGTGCACCCATAAATTGCCTGTCACGCAAGATTAGAACGATGTGCCTGGACAGGACAGGTCCAAAAGAGAGATAGCATCATGATTATACTAAAGCGAATTCTCAGTATTGCGCCTATTGTGGTTTGTAGCGCAGCTCTAGCACAGAATTATGAGCCTCCTCGTACTGCTTCAGGAAAACCTGATTTAGAGGGCTACTGGACAAATGCCTCTATTACAACAATGCAGAGGGCACGAAATCTGCGAGAAATTGGCTTAGTTATTCCTGATAATCGCGTGGAAGAACTTACCGCAGATAACCATCAGAATGTGCGTCAGGCCACTGACGATAACCAAGTACAGGGCCAACTGCCTGATGGCACCGATCTCTTGCGTGGGCGCGGATACAACGCTTTCTGGGTTGACCCCGGCTCGCAATTTGGCAATGTACGAGGCGAATACCGCTCCTCTTGGATAACCTATCCAGAAAGTGGCCGTATTCCTTATTCTGAAGAGGGAAGCAAGGTGCGGAGCGATGCCTATGCACAGTTTTCAGGATACGGTGGTCCCGAAGGTGCTCCGCTAGCAGAGCGTTGCTTAATTGGATTTGGTAGCACCAGCGGTCCTCCCATGAACAGCGTGCTGTATAACAACATGTACCAGATTGTGCAGACTGATGGTTATGTAGTTATCCTGATAGAGATGGTACATGATGCCCGTATTATCCCGATTAATGGTGAGCACAGACCCGAAGCTTGGGAACAGTGGATGGGCGATTCCATTGGTTGGTGGGAAGGCGATACACTGGTGGTCGAAACTGTAAACCTACATCCGCAACAGAAATCGCGAACGATGGCATCATTATCGGATGAAGGCAAAATTACGGAACGGTTTACCCGTTACTCTGACAATCAGATTCTTTATGAATTTGAAGTGGAGGATCCGCTCTACTACACTGAAAAATGGGGAGGAGAGATCGCCTTCAACACGACCGATACCAAGCTCTATGAATATGCTTGTCATGAGGGAAACTACGGCTTGTCAGGTATACTGGCTGGTTACCGTCGCCAGGAAATGGATGCCGAGGAATAAGAATTAATATCGCAAAATAAAAAAGGGCCAAGTGGCCCTTTTTTTGTGCTGAAGAAAATTAGTTCTGATCTCACCCAAAGTGTATCAACTGCATGATCCTGCGACAAGCTGATTTAGGAATGTCTAGGAAATCGAATCCAGCTATCTAGTATTTGGCTTATGCTGGGGAAGTGCGGCGATTGGAGAATGAATGCTATTCATTCTCTTATATCGACTAAAGGTAAAAGGCTAATGAGTCAAAGAATAAATCAAGTAATTTATCCCTAGTTGATAAGCGGAATTGGCATACTGTGTAGGGTACCATTGGTCATAAGTGTGTTCCCAGCCATCTCCCATATCGGAATTCCAGTTAATTAGAACCATGACCCGACCGGTATCATCTAAAATGGCGTGATTGCTTGCCGCGTTCATGCCTGCCTGTCCATATCCCTGGCGCCCTCCGCGTCCCGGGATCATTTGGGGCCCATCGATGTCGTAAAAAGTGTGGAAGATTTCGTGGTCAGCATGGAGCTCTACCATTTGTCGATCAGGGAACAGGAGAGCAAAGTCTTGGTAGAAAGCGTTCCATTGCCTTTGACCCCAGAAGTCGTCAATCAATAAGAAACCTCCTCTTAACAGGTATTCTCGCAAGTTTTCCAGTTCTCTTTGGGACATAGACAAGCCACCATTGCGGCCCATCTCAAGAGCGTAAAGGAAAGGGTAGTCGAAGATTTCTTCATCATCGAAGCGCAGCACGATAGGTTGGCTCATGACGCGCACGTTAGTGAGTCGTGCGACGCCTCTAAGAAAGTTTTCATCGGATGCCGGAAAATCGGTTAGCCAGGGACCGCCGTAAAACCCACCTTCGTAATAGCTGTCATATTGCACCCTGACGAAGGCAAATTCGCCTCCGATATCGTAGAGTTCAGGATTGTCTAGCTGAGCTATTCCATTATTATTCGGATTAACCGCAAACAGCACCAGAATGATCATGAAAAATTTATTCATACGATTTGGAAGTTATATAGTAAAGACACCTTGGGCCTTAGTTTGTATCGACAAGCCAGAGAGATCAAGTTATTGTGAGAACTATATCCCGGCCATGGGTTGTAGAATATGAGATATCAATTTTTCGGCCTGATTGCTTCGCTGTTTCTATTGTTATCCGGCGCGGCTGAGTCCCAACAAGCCATTTCATTCAGCAATGAATTGTTGCAAGGCTTGCAGAGCTACGAACTGCAGCTGGAGGAATTCGAATCTGAGTTTGGTCCTTTAAGTGAAAATCTTCTTGAGCCTCTTGGTAGCATTGCTGCTTTGTTGGAAACTCAAGGAGATTACGAAGGCCTAATGGAAATCCAGAACAGACAGTTGGCTCTGATGAGAATCAATCTGGGTCTGGAACATCCTGACCTTGTGCCCCTGGTCCGGTTGATGGTTGAAAATCAAAAACGATTAGGTAACTGGGAAGCTATAACCGATCAATTAGAGCTAATTCGGTCTCTTCAGTTGGCCATTTATGGCAGTCATTCTGATGAATTTTTTGCAGCCATTGAAGGGCAGGCTTTTTGGTACCTGACTCTACTTAATATTGACATGCGTAGTCGTCCGGGTCGTAATTTCATAAGGGCGCGTGATCTTTACAAAGAGTTAGAAGATCTCGCCGAGGATCGTTATGGTGAAGATAGTCCTGAATTATTTCCTTGGTACTACAAGCGTGCAAATAATCTGGCACAGTTAGTAGCATTGCTTAATTCAGATGACAAACTGACGGGGTCGGTTCTGGATGAAGTAGTTCGGGCTGATGGGGTTATGAAACTAGAGCAGTACACACCACCTTATTTAACATCTGCTTGGGGGGTAACTAATCGGTTACCACTGGTCGCTAAAGATCGGTTGATTGGCGAGGCTTATCTACGAGATGGACTTCGCCGGATCAATAAGATACGCGATATTGCAGAAGAGACTGGTGACAAGGAAGCTTTGGCGATGGCCAATCTTTACCACGGCGATTTTCGTATTCTTATGAACCAAGGAGGTTCGCGAAGCTATCGGCGAGCTTATGAACAATTTCTAGAGATAGGTGTGGACACTGAACGTATTGAAGCCCTGCTTAACCAACCCATAGCGATACCGTTGCCGACTTTTTTTGATCGGTTCGCTGATCTAGAGGCTTATCAGGTAGCCAACACATCCAACGGGACCACTGTTGAAGATCTTCTCTATGTTGGAGATTTCACAGCCTGGGATGAGGATGCGAAATCTATCGCTAAGCCTCAAAGCAAGGACCCACTTTTGCATGTGGAATTACCTTACTATCAGGCAGATCTCAAGTTTCGCCTCAGCACACGCGGTAAAACATCTTCTATTGATGTGCTGCATTCAGAGCCGGAAGAAAGAGGAGTTGAACGACGAGCATACCGTGCGCTGCGAGATATCTTTTTCCGGCCGTCCATAGTGGAAGGTAAGGTCACGCGCATTCGCGATTTGCAGATCCGCTACTATTATTTCGAAAGAAATAATTAAGTGGTTATGATTGATCATTCCCTGTTGAAAAAATTTTTTCTGTCATTGACGATAATTTCGGTTCCTTATGTGGTATTGGCAGAAAAGTCTGAACTGTGGATAACCCCTAAGACAGAATATGGTCATCCAGACTTACAGGGAAGCTGGACTAATCCTTATCAGACCCCACTGGAAAGACCCACAGAGCTGGGAGGCCAGCGAGTGTACACACACGAACAGGCGCAGGCATTAATTGATTATGCTCGTGAATTAGATGCTGCGCGCAGGGAACCACTGGACCCGAATCGCCCGCCGCCGGAAGCCGGAGAGAGAATTAATAATCAGGCAGACGGAAACTTTGAAACCATGCCAACGGAATTGGCGGTAATTGATGGTGAAATACGTACATCTTTTGTCATTGATCCAGAAAACGGAAGAATACCGCGTCTCTCTAGCGCCAGAGACATCCACGCGCAGTGGCGGTCTGAGGGTAAAGGTCGATTCGATGGGCCGGAAGCGCTTACACCGCTAGATCGCTGCCTTAGCCCCGGCGGGCAGCTCCCTCTGATGTATATCTTTGGTGGGGTGGGACATCCACAAGGCAACCCAGCAGGCGACAATCCGGTACGTAACGTCCAAATTATCCAAAATAAAAATTATATTGTTATCCTGGCTGAGTATTTTAGCCTGGTCCGCATCATTCGGTTAAATAGTGATCACCAGGCTAGTCAAGGTAATAAATGGCTGGGAGACTCCATCGGGCACTACGAAAGTGATTCTTTGATTGTAAATACTCGTTACTTTCGACCTGAGCAATCGATCGCGCCAATGCGTTCGTCAACTTCGTTTGCGGTAGAGGAACGCTATACTCGAACTGGCGAAGACGAGATTCTTTTTCAATACACTGTTACTGATCCTAATATCTATAGCCAGCCATTTACGGCTCAGATCCCTTTGCGCCGAATGGCTGCGGGACAAAGGCTATATGAGTACGCCTGTCACGAGGGTAACTATTCTATCCCTTCGATGCTGCGTGCTGCTCGTATGGCAGAACAAGGACTTCTTAAATAAACCGTCACGTTTAATCATAAGCTTAGTATTTGCATAACGTAGAGCCCAGTTTGTTGAGTTCTTGCTGGTACAGAAGATGAGCTAGGCTTAATCCATATGAACCAAACAGACATTATATGGCGTAACTACGAATTTCGGTTGTATCTTGGTTCGACCGCGTTTTCCGGGGTCGCTTTCGCGATGCAGCAGTTGTTGCTCGCTTGGATATTGATCGACATACTTGAGTTGCCGGCCACTCAGGTTGGTGTTGTTCAGGCGGCAGTGGGTATTCCAGGTATTTTCTTGATGTTGCTCGGAGGAGCCCGAGCGGATGGCGTTGATCCCCGCAGTCTTCTCCTGCAAGTTTATTCCTTGGCCCCTCTATTGCCGTTGTTCCTGATAGTGATTATCAGTTTCGAACAGCTAGGTGTTTTGTCTGTGTTGCTCTGGGGTCTTGGCATGAGCGTAGTGGTCTCGTACTCAAGCCCGGCTCAGCAAGCAATACTTAATCGTGTTGCCAGCAGTGCGGTCCAGAAAGCGGTGTCAGCAGCTACAGCAATCGGGTTTATGGTGCAGATGCTTGGGTTGGGTGTCGCAGGTACCATGGACGCTCTGGGGCTTATGCCAGTGCTGAGTTTCCAAGCCTTGTGTATAGTTCTCGGGGCCTTCGCTGTCAGGCGGCTTAATCCTCGAGTACCTGCTCGCACTGGTTCTGATTCAGCCCTTGCTAATATTCTGGCCGGACTAAAAGCTGTCTACCAGCACAAAGTTATCTTACAAGTCCTAGCTATCAATTTCGTATCTAGTATTTTTAACGCAGGCACATTCATGACTGTGTTCCCATTCATTATCAAGCGCGTCTATGAAGGCGATGCCTTGTTACTATCGATGATGATGATTATTTTTTACGGAGGAGCTACGGCGTCGAATTTCATTATGATTCGGCTTATGCCTCTGACTCATCCCGGCAGGGCTTTTCTCATTACGCAGTTTTCGAGAATGCTTATTCTGGGAATAATGTGGATTAACCCGAATTTTTGGTTGTTTGCTCTCGCTACTATCGGCTGGGGTCTCAATATGGGAGTGACCACGACGTTGGCTCGCACAATTGTGCAGGAATCTGCCAGTGAAGAATATCGAGCTCGTATACTTTCGGTTTACAGTCTGGGGTTATTGGGTAGCCCACCGATCGGGGCTCTGCTTCTAGGTTGGATAATCGAGTCTTTTGGAACTCTTAACGCCCTGGTTCCGGCGATTATTATATCTATAATCCTTTTTTTATACGGTGTATTTTGGAGTGATGTTTATCAATACAAGTCTCCAGAGCATTGACATAAACGTAAGAACTAAAAATCGAACCGGTAGCCATCTTTGTCGCTTACCACTTTGCCTGCGGTGGGTGCAGCGAAGTGAGTTCCTATCACCAACGTCGGTGAATCGGCCAGCTCTTTGAGTACATTTACTCGACAGCGTGCCGCGACTTCCTGATCTTCATCGAAACTCACTGTCCAATGGGGCCGGGCGATTTGGCACGGATGATGCATCATGTCGCCGGTGATCAACGCTTTCTCTCCGGTGGATTCGATCACCACACTAACATGCCCCGGCGTGTGACCTGTGGTTGGCACTAGTCTTACTTCGTCTGAAATTCTATGATTCGTCTCCACAAGATCAACAAGACCAGCCTCGAAAATTGGAGCTATCGAATCTTCCATGACCGGCATCTGATCTTCGGACTCACTCTTTGACCAATAGTCATATTCGTCTCGGCCTAGCAGGTAACGCGCATTCGGAAAGGTCGGCTGCCAGCTGTCCTTAACTTTCATAGTATTCCAACCTACATGGTCCACATGCAGGTGTGTACATACGACGTAATTAATTGCTTCCCGGTCGCAGCCGGTGGCAGCAAGGTCATGGAGAAATTCGGTATTCAGCGCTTGGTTGGCCGTTATCTTGCGGGGTTTGTCGTTTCCAACGCAAGTATCTACCAATAGATTGAAGCTCTTTGTTTGTACAAGTAAGGCTTGGATTGAGATCAGAAGCTCGCCTTCAGGGGAAACAAAATTGGGATAAAGCCATGGGATTTCTTGTAATGCCTCTGGGCGGGCTTCGCGCATAAATGGGTATTTTTCGTAGTACTCAACGGGTAACAGTAATTCCGTTATACAGGAGACAGATACTTCTCCTATTTGCCAGCGCAGCGATTGTTTTTTGGACATATTTTGATTACCGCTAATCGAATGCCTCGAGGAGGGCGAGAATGTTTATTGTAGCAATTTAGATGAAACTCTTTCTTTCAGTGCAGCAAGTTGGGTATATTATTTACCTTGAATCTAGAATATTGGTGAAAATACAGCACATACTACCTAGTTCGTAAACCCCTCCGAATGGTAAGGAAATTCTATGAAGAAGTTAAAACATATTCCCAATCTGTTAAGAATTTTAGCAGTGTTGTTGATTACAGCCTGTGCGAGTGCGCCGTTACTAGACCTTGATGCTCTGCGAGCCGCTGAGATTAACAACTTAAGGACTCCGGCTCCTACCGTGCTGTCCAGTGGACAACCTAACGAAGCTCAATTACAGGTGATGTCGCGCGCCGGAGTACAACATGTCATTAACTTGCGTACACCACAAGAAGAGATCGATTTTGAGGAGCAGGCAACCGTCGAAGCGCTCGGTATGGAGTATTACTCGATTCCAGTCGCCGGGGCTGGAGGCATTAACTCCGCGAATGCCCAGTCTCTTCTGGGAATCCTTGAAGGATTGAATGGTGAACCAGCGGTGGTGCACTGTGCGACGGGCAATCGTGTGGGTGGGTTATTTGCGGTTAATGCCTTCGCATCAGGTTCAAGCTTAGATGCAGCTATTGCAGAAGGAGCTCGTTGGGGTATGACTTCTGAGCGTTTGCAACAGGCGGTTCGCCAGAATCTTTCAGGTAATTGATAGAAATCAGGAAAAAAGTTATTCAGGATAGATTCTTTACAGAGGAGTGAGTATTTTTAGAGGGCGCTGACCTGAGGATTCTCTGCGTTACTCTTATCCTCTCTTCAACTTTAATTACTTAGTTTTTCTTAGGCTTGCCAAACAGTGTGTCCAGTGTGATTATCATCACTCTGTGACCACATTAGTGGACCGGTTAATAATAAAAATAATAAAGGGACACATATCATGGGTACTCTAAAATTGCCTTTCTCTGTTCTCTCCTTAGTTATTCTGAGTTTTGTCTTGTCAAACTCGGTCTTTGCCCAAGGTTACGTTAATCCATATGCGACACCCATGGAGCCGTGGGCCAAATTGCCAGGGGATCGCACAATGGGAGCGGTTGGCGATTTGGATGTAGACCCAGACGGTGAACATATCTGGGCAGTTGTGCGCTGTGATGCAACGGCTCCCAACCGCTTTGGGAACGAGTGCGTGGATTCCGATTTGGATTCAGTGCTTAAATTCAATAGCAATGGTGAAGTAGTAGAGAGCTTTGGCGGCGGTATGTTCATCTGGCCCCACGGTATTGATGTTGATTCGGAAGGTAATGTCTGGGTAACCGATGCGGTAAACCAAAATAATATTCCAGCTGGCGACAACCGTGGCCACATCGTGGTGAAGTTTTCCCCAACAGGGGAAGTATTAATGGTGCTAGGCACTCCTGGAGAGCAAGGGCCGGGTCCGGATCATTTCACTTCACCTGCTGACGTTGTGGTAGGAGACAACGGCGATATATTCGTGGCTGACGGACATTACGATGATGGTAACAGCCGCGTTGCTAAATTCGATCGCGACGGTAATTTCATCAAGAATTGGGGTAAGACCGGTTATGCACCGAGTGAGTTTCGCGTCTTGCACACGATTGCAATTGATCAGCGTGGCCGACTATTTGTGGGTGATCGTTCCAACAACCGGATTCAACTGTTTACTCAGGATGGTGAATATATAAATAGCTGGTCTCAGTTCGGACGTCCTAGCGGCATTTTTTTCGATGAGCATGACAACATTTATGTAGCGGATTCGGAGTCAGATGATCTGCAGAACCCAGGATGGGAAATGGGAATTCGTATAGGCGATGCACTCCTTGGCTGGGTTAACTACTTTGTTCAGTTGCCGTATGGTGACCCTCGTGATCCGGCTGGTAATGGAGCTGAGTTCGTTGTAGCTGACAGGGCAGGTAACATGTTTGGAGGTGAGCCCAGGCCTCGAAAGTTGCAGAAGTATATCCGGGTTAGACCATAAGTTGTAAAGATCAGAAAACAAGCTTCACTGGGCTTTCGTACTTAGGGCCTCGGTGCTGGTTATAAAACTGTGCGGAAATTCTCGCAAGTAGCTGTTTCACCTAAGCCTAAAAAAGAGTTGCATTAGAAGCCGGGGCTGGTGTGTGGTTATTGGATTTTAGAGCCTCACGCAGGAACGTAAGTCATTATCACAATTCACTTTAACGGCTAAAAAGCGCCATTCGGCGCCTGCCTCCTTGACCGCAAGAGATTTACCGGTATATTTGGTCATACCAATATGGTCAGACCAAATAATTTGCTCCTATATGGCAAGTGCTAACACTAAAAGTCATGAGATCGCGGATCTTTTGCGTACCGAAATACTGCGTCAACAGTATCGCAGTGGTGAGCGCATGCCTTCAGAACGCGACCTGGCGGCTAGATTCGATGCTAGTCGCGGTGCTGTGCGAGAGGCTCTGTCACAACTCGAGCAATTAGGACTAATCAACACTCAACCAGGCGGAGCCCGAGTACGGGATATTGAATCAGCTAGCATCGCAATACTTGGTTCGCTCATGGAGCTTCATGACAGCCCTGATCCCAGGCTGGTAGATCAATTTCTGCGCACCTTCGGAGCTTTGGCTGCCACGACAGCACGCGAAGCATTAGAGAAAGCTACACCCGAGCAACTGAACCAAATGCAAAAAATGGTCGTATCACTTAGCAATTACAATGGAGATTCGGACTCCAAGCTCGCTCAATGGACGGAATTTTTCCAATATCTAGGTAGTGTTGCCGACAATCTGGTGGTTCGTCTGATAAGCAACGATCTTCAGGCGCAGTTTGTTGAACAGATGGCTACGCTAGATTTGAAGTCGGCCCCGGCCCGGAAGAAACAAAATGTAAATCAAGTGTTAGGCATGGTAAGACGGGGCCTGTCAGGAAAGGATGCAGAATTATTTTTTTCGGGCGTACAACTGTATTTTGACGAGCTGCGGTTTTCAGTTGTGGAAGAACTTGAGATCAGGACTGGCAGTTACCAGAAAAGAGCAAGTTAACGAGTTGCATATGAAACCAATGGCCAGTGGCTCAACATTAACAAGGGAAGGTCAGGAGTAGTTGCATGAAGCGAATAGTACTACCAATTGGGATTTTAGCGGGATGTATTGCCGTAGCGGCATACTTAATTAGAAGCCCTACCGAAGTGGGAGAGGTTGCGCCAGAGGTAATTCCCATAGCGGTTAGAGTAGCCGAAGTAAACCTTGAATCTGTCCAGCTTACAGTTGAGTCTCAGGGGAAAGTGCAGGCGGCTCAAATAGCTAGTTTATCAGCGCCGGTAGCCGGACCCATAGCTTGGATTTCGCCAGCGTTGGAGGCGGGTGGTTATGTAGAAGAAGGTCAAACCTTACTGCGTCTCGATACGAGCGACTATGAAACTGCGCGTGATCGCAGTCGTGCTGGTATGCAACAAGCTTTAGCTGAGTCTCGCCACGCTGGTAGTGAGCTGGAACGAATAGAGGCGTTAGCCAAAGATCGTCTCGCTAGTGATTCTCAATTGCAAGATGCACGTCGTACGGCTGAGGTAACCCGGGCACGTCAGGCTGACGCCGAAGCGATGTACCGACAGGCAGACCTTGATTATGAGCGCTCCGAGATTAAGGCTCCCTTCAACGCTATTGTAGAAAGACGTGAGGTAGAGCTGGGTCAGTACGTAAATCGAGCTCAAAGCGTCGCGGTTCTATACGGAGCTGATGAGGTTGAGGTCAGAGTGCCTCTAGCGATACGACAACTAGGATACCTAGATATCCCTCTAGGGGCTCGTGGAGAATTACCGGACACTCAGGCGCCAAATGTCACACTAACAGGATACTATGGTGGTGAAGAATATCACTGGACGGGTAAGCTGGTACGAACCGAAGCAACGATTGATCCAAATAGCAATACTGTTCAAACTATCATCAGAGTTGCGCAGCCGACAAACCCCGCCGAGCTCAAGAGTTCTGGATCCCAGAACCTACCGCTGCCTATAGGATTATTTGTTGAAGCTGAAATTACCGGTAAACAGATAGATGACATTATTTCTCTTCCCCGGTCAGTAATTCGAAATAACAATCAGGTTTTGGTCGTAGATGCAGAAAATAAAATGTACTTTCGCAGTGTAGAAATATACCGCCTTGAGGAGGATCGTGTGCTGATAGCAGGGGGTCTGCTGCCAGGCGAACTTATTTGCACTTCACCTATTCAGGCAGTAGTTGATGGCATGTCGGTGCAACCGGTTAGGGAAATAATATAGAAGTGCCTTACCGCAGGAACAAATTTACTAATCGAGGTCAACATTGAGAACGGCTATCACATGGTTTGTTAAAAATCCAGTTGCCACTAACTTAGTGATGTGGATCTTTCTGGTGGGCGGAGTTATTTCCTATCTCAACCTGAATCAGGAAGAGTTCCCGGATATTGATTTTGGGATGATTCAGGTAAGTGTGGCCTACCTGGGTGCAACTCCCGAAGAATCAGAATCAGGGGTGTGTTTGCGTATTGAAGAGGCGCTGGAAGGTGCAGAAGATATTGAGCGCATGACGAGCACAGCAAGGGAGGGAGGCTGCGATGCTTCGTTGCAGCTGACTAGTGGTGCTGATCTCAACCGAGCACTAAATGACATAAAAGGCAAGGTAGATGCTATAACGACTTTTCCCAATGAAACCGAAAAGCCTATCGTTAGAGCATTTAGTGCCAGTGGCAATGTAATGACTATGGCACTGGCTTCTGATTCTGATGATAGAAGCTTGAAGGCGATAGCGGAGGAAATTAGAAACGACCTAATTGATCTCCCAGCGGTTTCTACAGTTAACATCGAATATATAAGACCGTTTGAAATTTCCATAGAGATCTCAGAGATTGTGTTGCGTCAATACGGACTTACGCTTGACCAAGTTTCTCGGGCAATAGATCAGGCCTCGCTGGACTTGCCTGGTGGCACTATCCGTACTCAATCTGGTGAGATTTTACTCCGTACCAAAGGTCAGGTTTATAGTGGAGATGAATATTCCGATATCGTAGTGCAGTCGTATCCGGACGGGACGCAGTTGCGCCTTGGCGATATTGCGACTGTGAAGGACGGCTTCGAAGAGGGTTATCTGGATGCCAGTTTAAACGGTACCAATGCTGCCATAATCGATGTGTTGCGGGTTGGGGAAGAGGATATTGTGCGGGCGGCGCGGGAAGTGCGCGGGTGGATGAATTCAGCCGACTTAGATCTACCTGAAGGAATGTCGCTGCAGGTAATTACAGACTCCGCGCTCGCAACTCAAGATCGTATTACTACCGTAGCCAAGAATGCTTACACTGGCCTGTTCCTGGTATTGGTCGTTCTTGCTTTGTTTCTTCGATTTAAATTAGCAATCTGGGTGGCAGCTGGAATTCCTATTGCGATTGCTGGAGCACTTAGCCTATTTTCCACAATAGATTTAACTATCAGTTCGCTGACCGTGATGGGACTTATCCTCGTTCTCGGGATCATAGTTGATGATGCTATTGTGGTGGGTGAACGAATTCATGCGTTTGAAAGAAAAGGTTATTCGAAAGCTGAGGCCGCTGTTGAGGGTACAATGGAAGTTTGTGTACCGGTAATTTTTGGAGTGTTAACAACGATCGCCGCTTTCCTTCCGATTTTATTGCTTGGTGGTCAGATGGGCACTTTTTTCAACGCTATTGGGGGAGTGGTGGTTTTGTGTCTTTTTGCTAGTTTGGTGGAGTCACAATTGATCCTGCCAGGTCATATTGCTCACCGAAAGACCAAAGGCTATTTATTTGAAAGTAGTTTTATCGTCACAAAATGGCAATCTTTCCAGGGTAAAATTGCTACCGGTATGGAGTACTTTGCAGAGCATGTATACCGGAGAAGAGCTCTTGAAAAAGTTCTCAAGTACCGATATGCAACTTTAGCTACGGCGACAGGCGTCATAATGATTACGACCGCTTTATTGCTAAGTGGGAGAGTAATTTTTCAGTTTATGCCCTCGGTTGAAGGCGATGTTTTATATGGCTCTTTGCAGATGCCACCCGGCGTGCCAGGTCATGTCACAGAGCAAGCTGTAGGTATTATTGAAGAAAAAGCGATTGAGATTGCCGCTGAGCTTGAAGAACAGTTGGTAGTGATGAAGGCCAATGGTGATGTGCCGCAGTCCACAGAGCGAGTGGTGGATAGCATTCTAACAATAATTGGTGGTCAAGCTCCGAGGGGAGGGCCAGCACGGGGCGCTGGAGGTGGGGGTAATTCCGGCGCTAGTAATGTAGCGGAAGTAGTTATATACCTCACTCCTTTCTTTGAACGTGGTGAAATTAGTTCGGCGATAATTCGCGATCGATGGCGCGATAGGGTGGGCACAATCCCAGACGCTTTGGAGCTAACCTTTGTATCAGACGTGTTCAGTGCAGGAGATGCGATCAATTTCCGTCTCGAGGGTCGAGATGAGGAGAACTTAAAGATAGCCTCGACGCAATTGCGCGAAGATCTAGCTAGATATCCAGGGGTATTCGATATCACTGATTCTTTTCGAGCTGGTAAACAAGAAGTACAAATCCAAATTCTCGAACGAGGTAAAACACTAGGCTTAACCTTAAATGATGTGGCCACACAAGTACGGCAAGCGTTCTATGGTGCTGAGTCGCAACGTATCCAGAGAGAGACCGATGATATTCGGGTGATGGTGCGATACCCGGAAGCGGAAAGGCAATCGCTAGGCAATTTGGAGGACATGATGATACGGACTCCTAGTGGAGCCGAAGTGCCATTTCTCAGTGTGGCTGACTTTTCCCTGGGTAACAGTTACTCCAGCATAAACCGACAGGATGGTCGCCGTGTGATTACAGTCCGAGCCGATGTCGACCGGACCGTGGTGACACCAGAAGAAATTCGAGGGGAAATAATGGCTAAGTATCTGACCCCCTGGGACCGCGATCTTGACGTTGAAATGGTGATTGGCGGCGAAGGTGAACAGCAGCTCGACTCGCTGTCTGAGCTATACGCGACCTTTCCAATTGCCTTGCTGGTCATGTTTGCCTTGCTCGCAATCCCTCTGAAATCCTACCTACAGCCATTAGTCATTATGAGTGTAATTCCGTTCGGAGCTATTGGTGCAATATGTGGACACTACATAATGGGAGCAGACTTAGTGTTTTTCTCACTTTTGGGCATAATTGCCTTGAGCGGAGTTGTAGTAAACGCGAGTTTGGTTCTAGTTGTTTCTATCAATCGCCTTCGAGATGAAGGGATGGACATGGTAAGTGCTGTTGCTAAAGCAGCAGAAATTCGCTTTCGTCCGATTATACTGACTTCGGTTACCACTTTTATTGGCCTTGTGCCATTAATTTTTACGGCCAATCCTGCCACCTTTTTCATTGTACCGATGGCTATTTCGTTAGCATTCGGGATTATATTTGCAACAATGATTACTTTGTTTCTAGTTCCCAGCCTGTACCTCATACTTCATGACATTTTTCGTGATGCTTACAACGCCGAGGAACGGGCGATGGCATATCAGCAATAGTTGCCGTGATCTAGTATCCGCCTTTATGGGGCAGGCGTTAGTCTGCCTGACAACCGCCGGAGATTTCGTAGGGTTGTCGCAGCAATCAAACCCGATTTATCTATGAACCAACCTGTCACTGAAACTAATTTTCTCCGTGTGCTTGGGCGCAGGGAAGTGCTGGCACTAGCTTTCGGAGCGATGATTGGGTGGAGCTGGGTGGTGTTATCTGGCACCTGGATCTTTTCTGCCGGGACTGTCGGCGCGATTCTAGCATTCCTGTTTGGGGGGCTAGTAATGCTAGTTATCGGTCTTACTTATGCCGAGCTTGCTTCCGCCTTACCTTTTGCTGGCGGTGAACATATTTATAGCCACCGAGCATTAGGGGCAGGGGCCTCGTTTATTTGCACCTGGGCAATCATTCTTGGATATGTCTCAGTCGCTACTTTCGAAGCAGTAGCGTTACCAACTGTACTCGACTCCTTAATTCCGGGCTTAGATAAGGGATTTCTCTGGCAGATCGCCGGCTGGAATGTATATTTCACTTGGGTGCTAACTGGTGTTGTTGGCACTCTAGCGATGACAATTCTGAATGTTCGGGGTGTTCGTATGACGGCCATTGTTCAGTCGGTCGTGGTGTTGGTCATCCTAATTGTCGGAGCACTGTTTGTGAGCGGAGCTCTATTCACTGGTGAAGTTGCAAACATGCAACCTCTGCTTAAAGACGGTGCGTCGGGCATTGCACTTGTACTCGTGATGGTACCGTTCATGTTTGTCGGTTTCGACACGATTCCTCAGGCCGCTGAAGAAATTGATTTACCCTTTAAAGACATTGGTCGAGTACTTATAGTTTCAGTGTTGATGGCCATAGTGTGGTACAGCCTAATCGTACTGGGCGTTGGTTTGGTGTTGGACCAAGCGGCCCTTGACTCAGCTGCTGATGTTGTTACGGCTGAAGCCAGCGAACATATCTATGGAGAATTCGGCAGCACCGTGCTTCTCGTGGCCGGTCTTGCCGGCATAATAACCAGTTGGAATGCATTCATAGTTGGAGGAAGTCGCGCCATCTACGCTCTTGCGCACAGCGGATTGCTACCCTCCTTTCTAGGCACTTTACATCCGGTATACCGCACACCCCGCAATGCGATCTTGTTGATCGGAGCATTCTCGGTAATAGGTCCTTTCTTTGGCAGACCGGTTCTAGTATGGCTGGTCAATGCCGGTGGTCTCGGAATTGTTATAGCTTATGCGATGGTAGCTCTATCATTTTTAGTTCTGCGCTGGAAAGAACCGAACCTGGACAGACCTTATATTGTTCCATTCGGATACACCGTGGGGATCGCGGCGCTCATTCTTTCCATAGGGCTTGGGATTCTCTACTTGCCAGGTAGTCCCTCGGCATTACTATGGCCGGAGGAATGGGCCATACTTATTGGCTGGAGTGTGTTGGGATTTTTGCTCTATGCTTTATCGCGTCGAGGGAGAGTTCGATAGAGAACTCCCTGAGCAGGCATCATCGCTAGGGTTTTAAATGCGAAGGGATAAGTATCGGACGATACTAATGGAAAGCTAAATCGCTCCATGAGGATGTATTGTTACTCTTTGTTTCTATTTGATATTGCAGTAAAAACCCGTGTGAGGTACTGTCCTTAGGTTATACAGGAAGACGCAGGCTTAAGGGTAAGCCATGAGCGCTAAGTCTCTGAAAATAAAAGTTTTTATAACTGTTATCGCGAGGTCTTCATAATGCCCCTTTACCGGAATTGGCTTGGTGTAAGCGGTATAACTACGCTTGCCGTGCTTACGGTTGGGCTTATGGTCTCGTTCCCTTCAATAAATCAAATGTCGTCGGCACAGGAAGTTTTCGGCGCCGACGAAATGCAGCAGGCGGTGAATTCGTACTGCCTGGCTTGTCACAATGATGTATTGGCAACTTCCGGGTTGTCCTTGCAGCAGGTTAATTTTGCCAATCTTCATTCTCATGCCGAAACCCTAGAAGCTGTCGTCAAGAAATTGAGTGCACGGATGATGCCTCCCTCAGGTATGCCTCACCCGAGTATCGAAACTTATGAAATGATGATTGACTGGCTGGAAAGGGAGCTAGATGAAGCTTGGGTTGCGAACCCAAATCCGGGCCGTATCACTCCGCTCCATCGTATGAATCGCTACGAGTACAACAATACAGTTAACGACTTGTTGGGACTTGATGTAGATGTGATGGACCTGCTGCCAGGTGATCCAACAGCAGATGGAAGCTTCGATAATATTGCAGCTGCATTGCCATTTACCACGACTCACATGGAACGGTACATGTCGGTGGCTCGCCAGGTCACTCGTTTGGCTATTGGATTAGCTCCATTGAATCAAAGTGTTTCGACTTACGAGATCCCAGTTTATATGAGTCAGGACTGGCGCCAGACTGAGGACATGCCTTTCGGCTCCCGCGGCGGTATTTCAGTGGATCACAATTTCCCGGTGAATGGGGAATACCAGATAAGCGTGGATCTTGAGACTAATTATCAGGATTATGTTAAGGGATTAGGCTGGGCGCAGCTTCTGGAGGTTCGTCTGGATGGCCGCCTGTTGGAACGGTTTACTGTCGGTGGTGACGCACCAGGGACACCAACCCCACTAAGCTTTAGCGGAACTGGTGAGCCCGGTAGCATTGATTGGGAACAATACATGCTCTACCAGGCCACCGAAGGGTTGGAAGTACGCGTGCCGGTCCAAGCGGGTCCGCACCAAGTGACCGTATCCTATGTTAGACAACAACTTGAAAATGAAGGTATCCCGCAACCGCGACAGGGAGGCAGACTCTCTGCTAATTCAGAGGCCTACCTTGACTACCAGAAGGTGCACTCAGTTGAAATCGGAGGGCCTTACAGAACCGCCGAAGATATAAATGAATCTCCGAGTTGGAACCTGATCTTTTCTTGCTACCCTGAAAGGCTGAATGAAGAGATGGCTTGCGCCACTGAAATCCTGTCAAGGGTAGCTCGACAGGCTTATCGAAGGCCCATTACCGAAGAGGACACGGCGCTGCTCTTAGAGTTTTTTAATAGTGGGCGTGAGCAGGGGGGAGACTTCGAGCATGGCATACAATTCGCGCTTGAATTCATGCTCAGTGATCCTGCATTTCTCATTCGGAGCTACGGTGACTCTGAGCAATTTGCTAACGAAGCAATATACGAACTAAACGACTTGGAACTGGCCTCTCGCTTGGCTTTTTTCATGTGGAGCAGTGCTCCCGATGAGACGCTGCTGGAACTGGCAGAACGCGGACAGCTCTCCGATCCTGTTGTCTACGAGCAGCAGGTGCGGCGTATGCTAACAGATGAACGTGGCGTTAATACCCTAGTGGAGGATTTTGCCTCGCAGTGGTTGAATCTCAGACGCCTCGATGAAGTTAATATCAATACTGTACTTTTCCCCCAATATGACGTGAGTCTTATCGAAGCGTTCGGTCGGGAAACGGAGTTATTTATCCGAGAAACACTGCGCACAGATTCGAGCATCCTAGATCTACTAGGTGCCGATTATACCTTTGTAAATGAAAGATTGGCTCGGCACTATGGTGTAGAAGGTATCTATGGAAGTCGCTTTCGCAAAGTTAAGTTACCGGATGCCAAGCAGCGTGGCGGTTTGCTCGCCCATGGAGCCTTGCTCACCGTAACTTCGTATCCTGGCCGCACTTCTCCGGTGTTGCGGGGCAAGTGGCTTTTAGACAATATGTTGGGCACACCACCCCCTTCCCCTCCACCCGACGTGCCGACTCTGGCAGAAGTAAACACCGGACAAACACCGAAGGGAATTCGTGAGAGACTCGCGCAGCATCGAGCTGACCCTGTTTGTTCTTCATGCCATACCATTATTGATCCGATAGGTTTTGCATTGGAAAATTTTGATGTAATCGGAGCTTGGCGAAATTTTGATGAAGGTGGAAATCCGGTGGACCCGAGTGGCAATTATCCTGGCGGAGCAGAGTTCTCAGGCTTTGCTGACTTGCGGGCATGGATGCTGGAACGGGGCGATCGTTTTGCGCATACGGTTACTGAGAAACTGATGACCTATGCATTAGGGAGGCGGGTTGAGTATTATGATCAACCGGTAATCCGGCAGATTGTGCGAGATGCCGCAACCGAAAATTACAGCTGGTCGTCTATTTTGTTGGGTATTGCCAATAGCGCGCCCTTTAAAATGAGTGAGGCATCGGTTAAATTGGCCGAGAATACTAATAATTAGTAAATAGGGCTCAGTCGGACCGACGATAGAGCGGATACGAGAGACAGTTACCCATTGATTCTGTTACATTTGACCAATAAGGTTTTCCTATTAAGAGAGGAAGCAACAAGATGAATAACGGGCAGAAGGATAAAGTCAGCACGATTCATATTAGCACCAAGAAGGCAATCTCTCGCCGCACTGTGCTGAAGGGTACAGGTGCCGCACTAGCATTGCCAATGCTGGATGCCATGACGCCAGCCTTTGCCCAGTCACCAGCTCCGGTTCATCGTTTCCAAACAGTTTACATTCCCAATGGTATGGCTATGGAGTATTGGTCTCCTGCTACTGTTGGGCGTGATTTTGAAGTGACCCCCGTACTAGAGCCCTTGAGCAAGTACAGAGATCGTATGCTTTTGCTATCTGGTCTCAATGCCAATTGGAATATTGCTCATGCCGGTGCAGGCGGATCCTTTTTAACAGGCATTACACAAGGGGGACGAAACGAGACTGAGATTCTTGCAGATATTTCCGTTGATCAGTTACTGGCAGATAAGCTTGGTCAGGAAACACAAGTTGCCTCCCTCGAACTTTCCATGGATGCTCCAGCGTTGGCTGGAGCTTGTACCGCGAATCTGAGCTGTGTGTATACACATACCTTGTCCTGGCGCGGACCCACCGAACCGTTGCCTACAGAACACAATCCACGCGCGGTATTTGAGAGACTGTTCGGAGACAGCGGCAGCACTACCAAGAAAGCCCGGGAGCTCAGACTCAATCAGCAGTCGAGTATTTTGGATGCGGTGTTGGATAGGTTATCTGGACTAGAATCGAAACTCGGTGCCGGAGACCGACACTTGGTGAGGAGCTATACAGAGTCAGTGCGTGATATCGAGAGGCGGATACAGAAAGCTGAAGAACAGATCGATTTGGATCTTCCTGAGCTCGCCCAACCTGCGGGTGTTCCCCCGATTTTCGAAGATCACATGCAGATTATGCAAGATCTACAGGTCTTAGCTCTGCAGACTGATCTTACTCGTGTGATTACATTCATGATGAGCAAAGAACAGAGTCCGCGGCCCTATCCACAGATTGATGTGCCTGACGCGCACCATCCGCTGTCGCATCACAACAATGTGCCGGAACTGGTCGAGCGTATGTCGAAAATCAATACTTATCACGTAGGACTTTTCAGTAACTATCTGGATAAACTGGCTGCCACTCCGGAAGGAGATAGTACACTGCTGGATAACATGACCATCCTCTATGGAGGTGGACTTTCCAATAGTACGGCGCATTCGGGAACTAATCTGCCTGTTTTTCTGGTTGGCGGTGGTGCTGGTTGGTTAAAGGGTGGTGAACATATCCATTACTCTAACAAGCCGACTATGGCGGACTTGCATCTGAGCTTGATGGACAAGTTCGGACTCCACGTAGATAAGCTAGGTGGTAGTACGGGCCCGATTTCTATTTAGTGCTCTCACATCAGAACTAGAACAATAATCATGACACCAGGCCGACGAAAACTCCTACTCATTGGGGCTGTCCTCTTCGCTGCCCAATCCTATAGCCAGAACATGCCAGCTGTAGTCAACATGGCTAAAGAAGCAGACTGGGAAAATCTCGAATATCTTCTCGAAGACGGACTGAATCCTAATGTCATCTACGGAGACGGTACCACAGCGCTTCACTGGGCCAGCTACCATGATAGCCTCAGCGGTACTATGAGTTTGTTGGAGGCTGGAGCAGACGTAAATGCCACTACTGACCTTGGTGTAACACCCCTCTGGCTTGCGGCGGAGAATAGCAGCGTTTCGATTACGAAAGCTCTGTTGGAGGCTGGGGCCGATCCCTCAATCTCCTTGCTATCCGGAGAGACTATCGTGATGACGGCTGCACAAAGTGGTAACGGAGATGTAGTCAAGGCTTTGCTGGCGGCCGGTGCCGATCCAAATGCCGCGGTGACTCGTGGTCAGACAGCGCTAATGTGGGCAGCAGGCAGGGGGTATTCGGATGCCATTGAGGCTTTGTTAGAGCACGGCGCCAACGTTCACGCCCGTTCGGTGGTGCGTCCCCAATATGTAAAATCGGAGAAAGTCCAAGATAGCCATCCTGCTTATAAGTATTGGATCGAGCAGGGCGGTAACACAGCGCTAATGTTTGCGGCTCGCTCCGGTGATCTTCGGTCTGCGCAGCTGCTTGTAGAAGCCGGAAGTGATGTAAACGACCTCTCAGCGTTCGGTACCAGCCCGGCCATGATGGCAGTGCATGGGGGTAACTCTGAACTTTTAGACTATCTTCTTGAGAACGGAGCCGACCCCGATCTGAACCGCAGTGGCCAAACTGCACTGCATGATGCCGTTCTGCGAGGCAACCCGGAAGCTGTAAAAGTTTTGATTAAGCACGGTGCAGACTTAGAGGCTGTTTTAGAAAGTCCGACTCCCACCAGGCGTCAGTCTACTGACTATAGTTTTCATGACGCACTCATAGGCGCAACACCGCTGTGGCTGGCTGCAAGGTTCTCTGAACCGTTGATTATGGAGTCACTGATACAAGCCGGTGCCGATCCGATGGTAGTCATAGACATCAGCTACCCAGCGCAGCGACGTGGTGAACTCTACACTGCTAATGAAGGTCAAATAAACTTGGTAATGGCTGCCGTTGGACTCGGGCATCCACGGTTACGAGTGAGTTGGGGCACACCTGAACGACGAGCAGGGCAATTGCAAGATAGACAATCGCTTGTGCTAGATTCTGTTAGGGTAGCCGTGAGCGCCGGTGCAGACATCAATGCCCGGAATATGGAAGGACAAAGTGCTCTGGCTTTTGCCAAACAGCGTCGCTATGCATCTGTCGTTGCCTTTCTGGACGCGACCGGAGCGATTGAGTAACTCTATTCTGCCCTTTAAGTTCAACGCCAACATAGGCTAACGACGCGGCGTTGGGTTATCAGATTCTGGACAGCCTCGTTATTATTCGTTTTTTAAATGTTTCCACACAGAAAGGGGTGATCTATGCGATTTTTTTCTTTCTTTTTAACTTTTGCTTACCTATTAAGTGTCTCGAATGTGTCAGCACAAGATGTTTTTGCGGGCATTTCAGTTGACCCTCGACCCTCGGAGTATGTCCATTGGGATGCGGGAGTGTTTGAGGGTTTCAAAAGTGAACTCCAGCAATCTTTACGGGAAGGTAATGGCATCTGGGACACCGATTTTGTTTATTTAGATGCGTTACCGCAGGCTAACCACAGACCACACAATATACAAGTTATTCACCGTTCCGGTTATACGCAACCCGAGATACATGAATTAAAGTGGGATATATACGTGATTCTGGATGGGTCAGGTATTGCCCGCATCGGTGGGGAAAGAGTGGGGTGGGTGGATGGATTGCCGCCGGAGCAACAGCAGCCTAGACTCGAGGGCTTCACGGAATACCAGGTCAGTGTTGGCGATATATTGCACGTGCCGGCCAGAGAGTGGCACCAGATGCTTACTGAGCCCAATGAGTCGATTACTTATGCTCTAATCAATGTGTTGGAGTGATTGGAATTGGAGTGTAACTAAATTGACCGGTGACCATATAGATCGGCGTGTTTTCGTAAAGATCTGTCCTTGAGTCCTTTTGATTATATTGACCGAGAGAGTGTTCGGTGCAGAATCGGAAAGTACCGCCTACGAGGGGCTTTAGCTGTTACTGATTTCTGTTTATAAGAGCCTTGCGACTATTATGCTAAACAAATTTCTTATTTGGTTGTTCTTTGCAACTTTGCAGCTACTGTCTTCAATTGCCCTTGCAGAAATTTTGGAATGGGAGGTTGGGCTCACTACCGAACGTAGCGTTATCCGAGCACAAGGAACAAGTGCATATACAAAAACAGCACCCACCATTCTTTACATCGCTGGGCTGGACGGCCAAGAAAATTTCGCTCGTCAATTCCATGATTTGCTACAGGCGTATTCCCGAATCGAAGAACAGGAAAGAAGTATTAATCTCATAACCATACCGCTTGCCAATCCAGATGAAGAAGCCCTCGTTTTTCCACCAACTGGAGATGCGTACGCCGAAAATCCCACTGCCCACGCCTTGTGGCGTTGGATTGGATCTCACGCTCCGGACCTGGTAATTGTAGCCGGTGGGGATCGGGTAGAGTTCTCTCGCGCCTTACAAAGTGAGTCGGTGGCTGGTATGGGAACAATTTCCGTTCGCACTTTTTCTTCCCAAATGGCATCTACTAGCTATTTGCAGGAATTGCAGGATATAACTCCATCTCAAGCTAGCCTGGAAGTTTCGCAAAGGTTGGCACGAAGCCCTGCTGAGCTGGCAAATCAGCTGGCCGAAATTTATGGCTACGATTTTTCAACACCGGCCTATGTTCCAGGCATGAGTCTAATTGGCCGCATGCGTCTCGGCCATATGGCAGATGTTGAAAGTTTGTTAGAGGATTACTTGCAGATATCACAGATCAATGTTGCGAACCCTTCGGTTATGGCGGGTCATCTTGTGTTTGCTGAATTCGCGGAAAGGACCGGGAATCGCGCAGCACTGCGTCATTTGGTAAACGCCGCAGATCTTGCATTCGATGAACAGGGTAGTATGCGAGAAGCTATGCCCATGCATTCCGAGATGAGTGATTCATTTTTCATGGCGACACCTCTGTTGGTAAAAGCAGGCAAGTTGTCTCAAGAGAGCAGGTATTTTGATATGGCTGCTAGGCATGTCACTTATATGCGGAACATGTTGTTAAGGGACAACGGCTTGTACCGACACTCACCAGAAGCAGATGTCGCCTGGAGTAGAGGAAATGGGTTTCCTGCGCTGGGATTGGCGCTAAGCCTAACTGATATTCCCATGACCCATCCGGCGAGGGATATTCTAATGGGGTATTTTGCGAAACATCTTGAGTCATTACGCTCGCACCAGGATATAGATGGGATGTGGCACGAGGTCATCGATTATCCTGGTTCTTTTGCAGAGATTACATCCACAGCGATGATTGGTTTTGCCATTAAACGGGGACTTGATCGAGGTTGGTTACCGCAGGAGCTTTACCAACCGCTATTGGACCGAGCCTGGGATGCTGTATTAATAAGAACGAGCAAAGATGGAGAGTTTATTAATGCCTGTGCCTCCACCGGCAAGATGCCATCATTAGAAGCATATTTGGAGCGCCCGGCTATAATGGGCAAAGATGATCGAGCTGGAGGTATGGTGATGTTGTTTGCAAGTGAGATGGCTGGAGTAAACTAGGGTTTGTAATAAGATCTAAGCGACGGACAGAGTACAGGTAAAATTAGGAATCTGTGAAAAACATTTTGTTCATTACATTAGCGCTCACTTTTATAGCGTGTGCTTCGTCCCTTCCTAACTTCAATACTATGAGTGATGCTGAGATTGCAGAATACAATCGCAAAGTTAGTACTTGGAATCAGGTTATTTGTCGGGAAGAGACGCATATCAGGAGCAGAATTCCCCGGCGTCGCTGTCTAACTCGCATCGCTTGGCAGCAGGATGTAATCAGTGATGTAGGTCAAGTTGGCACGGCCGGCTCTGGACAGGACCAGATAATAGTAAATTAGATCCGAGGAGTTCGCTTTTTACTTGAACTACCTCCTCTAGGCGGATTACTCTGTACTCTGGCTTCTGCGTAAAGATCCAAAAGACGAGGTGATACTATGAGATCGTTAATAGGGCTACTTCTACTGTCGTTAGTTGTTACCGCTTGTTCCGATAATTCGACTACCTCATCTGAAGAGCCTCAGCTAAGCTCTTCGTCAGCTCCAGAGACTACTTCCGCGATACCGTCCGGCTATAATACCGAGCGGAACGCGTATTTCGGCGATCTTCATGTACATACTATGTACTCCTTCGATGCTTTTATCTTTGGAACCACCTCGTCACCGGATGATGCTTACGAGTTTGCTAAGGGAGGCACTTTAACTCATCCAGCTGGCTTTGACATGAGCCTTGATACACCACTTGATTTCTATGGAGTCAGTGATCACGCTTTTTACCTCGGCGTCCTGCGACAAATGGCTGACCCAAGCACAGAAATTTCCAAACATCCAGCGGCTGCCGGCATGTCGACTTTAGGTGGGTCAGATGATCGTGGCTCAAAATTCAGGGCAATTCTTGCATTCATGGGTTCTGGCCGAGGAGAGGAAATCAATGATCCCTCAATTCGGAAAGAAGCCTGGGATGATATCGTGGCCTCTGCGAATCGTCATAACGATCCGGGCAACTTTACGGCTTTCGTTGCCTACGAATACACCGCCTCTACTTCCGATAGAGGCAACTTACACCGTAATGTGATTTTCCGTGATGATATCGCTCCAGAATTACCTTTTTCCCGTTTGGACTCAAGCAATCCAGAGGACCTCTGGGCATGGATGGATAATAACCGGGCCAATGGCATAGAAAGTTTGGCAATACCGCATAATTCAAACGGATCCAATGGGTCGATGTTCATGCTGACTGATAATGCCGGCAGACCTATCGATGATGCTTACGCAAACTTGCGTATGCGCAACGAACCCTTAGTGGAAATCACTCAAGTTAAAGGTACCTCGGATACTCACCCTGCGCTGTCGCCTAACGATGAGTGGGCCGATTTTGAAATCATGCCCTTTCGCATTGCGACTTCACTCTATAGCGAGCCGAATGGCAGTTATGTCAGGCAGGCCTACCTAAATGGTCTTAAGATGCAAGCAGAAGGGGGGGTCAATCCTTACAAGCTGGGCGTGATAGGTTCGAGCGATACCCACAATGCCAGCTATGCTGGAGACGAAGACGATTACTGGAGTAAAGTCGGTTTGCGAGATGCCGACGGCGTGTTAAGGGGATCGGTTCCGCTTTCCGAACCACGCGCGAATGGTGAGCTTTATGCAGACACTTATTTCAATACCTGGGGTGCAGCTGGCTTGGCCGGTGTATGGGCTGAGGAGAACACTCGCGCAGCGATCTATGATGCCTTTCGCAGAAAGGAAACATTTGGTACATCTGGAACCCGAATGAAAGTTCGCTTCTTTGCTGGTAACGACTTACCGGAACTTGAAGATGAGGATTTGATTGGCAAAGCATACGGCGGTGGAGTGCCCATGGGTGGGGATCTCATTGCTAATGCTGCTGAGATTCCTTCGTTTATTGCTTGGGTCGCGAAAGATCCAAATAGTGCTTCGTTACAGCGTCTGCAAATCATTAAAGGGTGGGTCGAGGATGGAGAAGCGCAAGAGCAAGTTTTTGATGTGGCATGCTCCGACGGAGGGTCTATCGATCCTACGAGCCATCGCTGTGCAGACAACGGGGCCCAAGTGAATCTTTCGGATTGCAGTATTAGTGCGGGACTTGGTGCCGCCGAATTGAAGGCGCGCTGGCAAGATCCAAGTTACGATCCAAATCAGCATGCCATCTACTATGTGAGGGCTTTAGAAAATCCAACTTGCCGTTGGTCAACCTGGGATGCCATTCGCGCAGGGGTTGCACCGCGATCAGATTTACCGGCTACGATCCAAGAGAGAATCTGGTCGTCACCTATCTGGATTACTCCGTCCCAGTAAATGGGTCTGGAGATTCAGCGTTGAGTGGCTTAATTCGACAGCCATTGTTGTGGTTTGCGCTAATTGGTATAGCGTTGTTCGTCGCAGATGCGCGTTTCTCGGCTGGTCGTGGTGAGATTTACGTCTCGTCGGCGCTTAAGGATCGACTAGGCGCATTGTGGACAACTCAAACTGGTCTTATCGCGACGGAGCCCGAGCTAGACTCCTTAGTGCAGAACTGGATAAGAGAAGAAGTGCTTTATCGAGAAGCACTTAGGCTAGGCCTCGACCAAGAGGATTCGATTGTTCGGCGTCGCCTCATACAAAAGCTTGGTTTTATTGCCGAAACTGAACAAGCCGTTGCTCCCGAAATCTCCACCTTAGAATCCTTTTATCGTAATAATATTGATGACTACACCTTGCCTAAGCGTTATTCCTTTCGTCAGCTCTATTTTGAATCATTGAGTTCAGCAGAAGAGGCTTTGCGTAACATAGAGATAGGTCAAGACGCGTCGAGTTTAGGCGAACCAACAATGCTAAATGCCAGTTATGCCTACCGCAGTGAGATTGACCTAAATGCGACTTTTGGTTTCGGATTTTCCGATCAATTACAGGATCTGGAAGTGGCAAAATGGCAGGGACCGATAAGAAGCGGCTTTGGCTATCACTTAGTTGAAATAACCTTAATTGAACCCGAGCAAGCTTCGCCTTTTTCAGCTGTACAACAGCAAGTGGCTATGGATTACCGGCAATATCAACAGGACAGTGCACGCGAAGCCTTTGTCGTCAATCTGATGGATCAATACACTATCGTGGTCGAACAACAATGAAACGTTTATTTGGTTGCTTCGTATTAATATGCTGTTGGATTAGTTTTTCTCAAGCCCATGAAGTACGGCCTGCATTCCTTAAGGTCACAGAGACTAATCTCGAAACAGACAGATCTGAGTTCGAAATTTCATTCCGCCAGCCCCAAATAAACGGTCGCTTTTTGGGTTTAAGTGTTTCCACGAATTGCGATGCTACTGAGTTGTCTGCCAGTCTAACCGATGGCGCGTTAACTGAGGTCTTTGCATTGGAATGCGAAGAAGAGAGTCTGCAATATATTGAAGTTGATGGCCTCGACCGCACCCTTATTGATACCTTGGTAAATATTAAACGACTCGATGGCAGTATCAACGAAATATTGATTAATGGAAATGAGCCAAGGCTGGACTTGACCGTGGCCACGCCGACGGTACCTGTATACTTGATTATAGGTATAGAGCACTTACTGCTAGGCTTTGACCATATATTATTTGTGATAATGCTTCTGTACTTGGTGCGGTCTTCGTGGCAGATATTAAAAGTAGTAACCAGCTTCACAATCGCCCATTCCCTAACCTTGGCGCTTTCTGCTCTTGAACTGGTGCAATTATCCTCTGCTCCCGTAGAGGCGGTAATTGCCGGCAGCATAGTTTTATTGGCCTATGAAAACTTACAAAAGAAAGGGTCAGTGAGTAAGACCTTTCCTGTACTTATTGCGTTTGGCTTTGGCTTACTTCACGGATTAGGTTTCGCAGGTGCCGTGGCAGAAATTGGCTTACCAGAGGAGAGTCAGCTGATAGCTTTACTGTTGTTCAATATCGGCATAGAACTTGGTCAATTGGCTATCATTGCATTCGTATTATTGTTACTTATGGTAATGCGACTAAAATTTATTAGGCTCCTTTACGAAGTACCTATCTACTTAACTGGTGGTATCGCGAGTTTCTGGTTTTTGCAGCGAAGCTGGCAAATCCTTGCACCCGGGATTGGCTAAAAATCTATGGAAGCCAGAGTAATGGTTTTATTAAGCACCATACATTGTCGTACCTCCAACCACAGTTCTTACGATTTCAATGTTTTTAATTTGGTCTGGATCGACATCGTGCGGATCGTCAGCAAGAATCACAAAATCCGCTAACTTACCGGCGGTAATACTGCCTTTTATCCCCTCCTCATACGAAGCATAGGCGCCGTGTCTAGTGC
>Ga0209034_10000059_pt1 | contig 51317 bp, 45 predicted proteins | sample MarorgKNORR_S2LV_2_FD_188219 | JGI IMG/M metagenome (GOLD analysis project Ga0209034, IMG submission 188219) | Marine microbial communities from the Southern Atlantic Ocean, analyzing organic carbon cycling - 250m_A/KNORR_S2/LV (SPAdes) (version 2) | ecosystem: Environmental > Aquatic > Marine... | reverse complement strand
TTACACCCCTCTGGCTAGACCGACGGTTAGTTCTTTACAAATGCCTACTCCCCTGTCTCAGACAGTTGTGCCACTAATTCCTACGGCGACTCCACTAAGTTTTCAAGCAACCAGAATACCCCAAGCAGGTTCTTACATTGACGAGGAATTTTATGAAAATATTCAGGTTGACGTGGAAGGGGAATTCTTGCCCGCCATGGAGAATCGATTTGACCCTGCAGTCGGTCTTACAGCTCCTTTAATCAAGGGTGTTGATTTGGCTGGAAATCCAATAGTACTTCAGGAAGATGCCGAAACTACCATTGTTATAGCGTTGGCGCATTGGTGTCCCCACTGCCGAAATGAAGTAAGAGAGCTCGCTTCTTATTTTCTCGATAATCCCTTGCCCGAAGGTATAAGAGTCGTAAGTATTGCTACATCTATAAATCCTACTCGAGCCAATTATCCTCCTCACAAATGGTTCGAGAATGAGCAATGGAATATTCCTGTGATTGTCGACAACTCGGATAGTGACATTGCCCGTGCAATGGGAGTAAGCTCATTTCCATTCTTTATAGTGATAGATTCCAATGGAGATGTGAGTCTCCGGGTCGCGGGGCGCCTTGGGATTGATGGCCTTGAACGAATATTTGAGTTAATCACTACTAAATCTTATTAGCTGGATGTGGAAATCAGCGCTTCTAGGTTGGGAAAATAAATAATGCCAGTATCTAACAAGATAAAAAATTTTATGGAACAAGGTTCTTGGATTCGAAAAATGTTTGAGGAAGGCATTTCTCTAAAAAGACAGTTTGGGGAAGAAAACGTCTTTGATTTGTCGTTGGGAAATCCAGTGATAGACCCACCCCAAGAATTTTTTTCAAAATTAAAGTCTATCGCTGACAATCCTATCAGTGGAATGCACCGTTATATGCCAAATGCTGGGTTACTGGAAACACGTGAGGCAGTGGCGGGTCAACTCACTGATGAAACGATGATAGCTTTTACCGCCAATGAAATTATTATGACCTGTGGTGCAGGAGGGGCTCTAAATGTTGTCATGAAAACCTTGATGGATCCCGGGGATGAATTTGTTATTTTCGCACCATTTTTTGTCGAGTATCATTTTTACGCAGACAATCACGGAGGATCCTGTAAAGTGGTTCCTCCTGATCGAAACTTCCTGCCAGATCTAGATGCTTTTAGGGATGCAGTTACTCCGAAGACGAGGGGCGTGCTTATCAACTCTCCCAATAACCCTACAGGTGTTTTGTATTCGTCTGAAGTTTTATCGAACCTGTGTGAAATCATTCGTGAAAAGGAAGAGGAATACGGGACGAAGATATATCTGGTCAGTGACGAACCTTACCGGCGGCTTATTTTTGATAATCTAAAGTACCCCCATATTTTTGACCATCATGTGCGTAGCATCGTGGCGACTTCCCATTCTAAGGATCTGGCACTCCCTGGTGAGCGTATCGGGTATATTGCGATTCATCCAGATTGTCCCGACAAACAGGAAATTATCGACGGGATGGTTTTTTGTAACAGGACGCTAGGATTTGTAAACGCACCAGCATTGGCACAACATCTGGTGACCTCATTGCAGTCAGTGACAGTTGATGTTGGTCTTTATGAACGAAAGAGGAATTTTCTTTACTCTAAATTGACAGATATGGGATATTCGGTTGTAAGGCCTCAAGGTGCGTTCTATATGTTTCCCAAAGCCCCTATAGATGATGACGTTGAATTTGTGGATAAGCTTAAAGAGGAAAGGGTTTTGGCAGTACCAGGTACAGGTTTCGGATTACCAGGTTATTTTAGGCTTTCCTATTGCCTTAAAGACGAAACCATAGAGGGAGCACTTCCCGGCCTCTCGAAGGCTATATCTCAATACAGTTGATTTAGTATGCAGGTTGCTTCTAATTTGGCTGATCATCTTTAAGCCCGGAGCCTGTAATGGGTACGAGTATTCTGCTATTTTTTCCAATCTCACCAGATCTGATGAGTTTTTCTGTCCCCGCAAGTGCTGTTGCTGAAGTGGGTTCGGCATAAATGCCTTCCTTTGATGCAAGAAATTTCTGCCAGTCAATAAGCTCTTTTTCTGTCACAGTCGTGCAGGAACCTTTTGATCTAATAAGTGCGTCAATGACCTGATCTTGTCGAGGAGGAGACCCAACAGCCGTTCCACCAGATCGGGTTTCACGAATCATTGAAGTATCCCAAGCTACATTGTTTGCAGCGGAATATATAGGTTTCACAGCTTCTGTCTGTACAAAATGTAGACGTGGTATTCGAGAGATTTGGTTAGATTCTTTGAGCTCACATAACCCTTTCCACATCCCCAGGTAAAGTGACCCGTTTCCTACAGGGATAACAATGTCTTCTGGTATGTGGTCTCCAAATTCTCTGAAAACTTCGTGGGCAAAAATCTTCGTGCCCTCTATGAAAAAAGGGCTTAGATTATGGGAGGCATACACGAGGTTGTTATTGCGAACAAAGGCCTTTGCGGCCTCTGTGGTAGCATCGCGGCTTCCAGGTATTTTGTGTATCGTGGCGCCGTACACTTGTATCTGGCCAATTTTCGGCGCTGGAGCAGATTCAGGCACAAAAATGTGGGCCTTCATGTTGGACATTGCTGCATAGGCGGACAGTGATGCCCCAGCGTTGCCAGAAGAATCTTCCACCAATTCATTAATCCCAAAAGATTTTAAGGCAGAGATCATTACTGAGGTACCTCGGTCTTTAAACGAACCAGTGGGATTCATATATTCTTGTTTCACATATATTTCTGCCCCGATCCGATTTTTTACGTTGTTCAATTGAACGACAGGAGTGTTTCCCTCACCCAGAGTGATTAGGTCTTTCTGATGATCAAGTGGTAGAGGAATCGGATGGCCGGACCATCCGGTGGGATGGAGGTCTGAGCCCAGCTGGGTTACGTAACTTATATTTAGCGGGGATCCGCATCTATCACATTCGAGTAGTGTTGGACTGGGCTCATAAGAGCTACTACAGGAGGAGCATTGAAATTTGTGATTACTCATTACAATTAATTCCAGTCCTGGTCTAGATGAGCTTCGATGAATTCTCGATTTAGGTCCACCCCAATACCAGGTCTGTCCGGCAGCTGAAGTCGACCTTCAACTATTTTAAGTGGCTCATCAATCATCTTATTTAAAACATCGAGACTTGCATGATTCATTTCTAGTTTGTAGAAATTTGGCACTGTCATCATAGTGTGAGCGCCAGCCAATATGTTGATAGGCCCGCTGGCATCGTGAGGACTGACAGGGACATAAAATGACTCTGCTAGCGCGGCAATTTTATAAAATTCTGTGATGCCCCCAGTCCATAATATGTCTGGCATTAGGTATTCGGCTAATCTGTCTTTTAGAATCGGGACAAAGTCCCATCGTGTGTACAGCCTCTCTCCTACACACAGTGGTACTCCAACGGAGTCTTTTACATGCCTGAGTGCCTCATTACTATTAGGTTGAACAGGTTCTTCAAACCAACCGATGTTGAAAGGTTCCAGACGTCGAGCCATTGCTATAGCAGTGGGGACGTCAAAATTACCGTGGCAATCAATCAAAATTTCTATATCTGGACCAACTTCTTGCCGGATAGCAGCTATGGTGTCTACAGCTAGAGACGCGCCCTCTGGAGATATAGTTCCTTGTTTGTAGCGTCTGTGGTGCTGTCTCATTTCCGGCATAAATGGGTCTGTTTTGAGTGCTCTAAAGCCGTTTGATACCACTTCACGGGCCTGTTTGGCGGCCCTTTCTGGGTCTCCAGGGGCTACGTGAGTGTACATTTCAATATCGTCCCAAACAGGTCCTCCCCCAAGGATTTCATATATGGGTTTTCCTGCTGCTTTTCCTTTAATGTCCCACAGAGCAATGTCGATTCCACTCAGCATTGTTGTCACAAATCCTCCAGATCCTCCGCCCCCAGTGAAACGTCGATATAGCTTGTGCCATATGCGATCAACATGTTCGGGGTTTTCTCCAATGAGGGATTCACGGAAATCTTGTTCTAAAGTGGAATCTCTAAGAAACCGCAACATATTCCCAACAACAATGCTTCCTCCCCCACCGGAGCTGGTTGCTTCTCCAATTCCATGAATTCCTGCATCGGTATCTATCTGGACGTAAACGAAGCTCCTCCCATTTTTTTCCGGAGCCGTAACCCATACTTTTAAATCTGTTATTTTCATCTTAAAGTCCTCTATTGATTTCACAAATCTCCACTAATCCAAGCGCCACTCAAATATATAGTGCTTACTTATAGACTCTGGCATCTATATATATTTTTCCCGTTTAGGCTAAGAGATGGGAGGCAAAAATTATAACAAGGCACAGGTGGCATTTTATCTGATAAAATTTTCAGGATGTCTAGTTCAATAAATCCACTTCATGATAGTGATTCTGCTCAATCTCCCTCTGGTTCTATCAGAACAAAAAAGACTGGGAAAATTTTTTATGGTTGGTGGCTGGTTGGTGTGGGAGTTTTTCTTTTATCGCTGATGTCTTTAGGCGTTTTCAGAGGCATGAGTGTGATGACAGTCGTTCTCCAGAGAGAATTTGGATGGACAAGAACTCAGATATCTTTAAGTTCCCTATTTAATAGGGTAGAAGGCGCCGCCCTTGGACCGATTGAAGGTTATTTGATTGACAGGATCGGAGCCCGCAAGATGGTGCTTGTCGGGTTTTCACTGATGGCTGTGGGATTTGTACTTTTTTCTCTCGTTCAGAATATATGGCAATTTTACGCGGTATTTTTGCTGATTACTCTCGGATCTGGTATCGGAGGATGGCTGGCAGTTATAGCAATTCTGAACAACTGGTTTCATAGGCAAAGAACTATGGCATTGGCTTGCGCTATGTCTGGGATCATTTTGGCTGGTTTTTTTCTACCCCCATACACTCAGGCTTTAGAGTTTAGCTTTAGAGGGACAGTTTTTTGCCTGGGACTCATCATTTTTATCGTAGCCCTTCCAGCTGTCAAAATACTTAGAAATCGTCCTGAAGATATGGGACTCATGCCAGATGGTGGACCGATTAACCGGGTAGAGCTTAATCCTTTGGTGTTAGTCAAATACATAGGAGTATCTCTAGGGGCTTTTTTATTGGTTAGTGGGGCGGTGGTTGGAGCCCTAACGCTTTTCATGGCTCCATCTTCGAAATTATTAGAATTTGTCCCTGGAATTTTATTAGGCTCTGTTGCTGGGCTTGTCTCCATCATCTATTACAAACGTAGGCGGAAGGCACTGGCGCTGGCGGAGGCTTATGCCAGCCAAACGATAATCGATAGCTCTCCTATTACTACAACGGAGACACTTCCAAGTACACAGAATGCTGGCATGCTTGAGGTTGAAGAGGAGCAGGAATTTAGTGTTACTGAGGCTTTAAGAACTCCAGTTTTTTGGATTCTTACGTTCGCCCATCTTTCATCCACTATCTCGCTTTCAACTCTCTCAATACATCTGGCTCCTCGTCTCACTGATATGGGTCTAAGTCTCAGCACCGCCAGTAAAATCGAACTATTGCAATCCCTTATAGCTCTTCCTATTCTTTTCTTGGCTGGCTGGCTTGGAGATCAGATCTCAAAAAAATATCTGGTGACGATATTTTTATTTATTCAGGGTATATCCACACTTGTATTAGCTTTAGGGAACTCCCTACCTATGGCGATTTTGTTTGCGGTACTTTATGGCGTTGCTTTTGGGGGTAGGATTCCGTTGATGACCTCTATCAGAGGTGAATATTTTGGCAGGAAAGCGTTTGCCTCAATTATGGGCTGGTCCATGCTTCCAAATGGGATAGTAATGGCCGTTGCTCCAGTATGGGCCGGCTGGGTTTTTGATAATTATGGGCAGTACACTGTTCCATTTTTGGCCTACGCCATTATCAACATAGTTGGAGCTTTTGTTATGCTTTTTGCAAGGAAACCCAAGCTCGTTAAAACTCCATTTTAACGCAACTACTCTATTGTCCACACATCAAGAAACTACGGATCAAATGTTAGATTACATAATGTGTAATATTCCCTTATAGGTGCGGTCGTTTCGACAAAGTAAGTTATGCCAAAACCCTAGTAACTCTCTTACTATTAGAAGTCCCTAATGAGTCATATACTCACAATAGAAATTGACTTACTATTTAACAATGGGAATAGTCTTGAGAGGTGTAAATGATTTGGTATAAAGATTGGGTTTTTTATCTTATCGTCGGTGCCGTGTTTATTTTTGATCAAATAAGTAAAGAATTCATCAGATTGTGGATGCCACTCGGGGATAGTTGGCCTTCAACAGGTTTTTTACGAATAGTACATGGAACAAATACAGGGTCTGCATTCGGTTTGTTTGCCGGTTTTACTAATTTATTGATTCTTGCCTCTATCCTTGGAATAGCTGCAGTGCTCTACTATTTTTACAGACAGGGTAACAACGCTATAGCTCTCCGGATTTCGTTGGGCCTCATCGTAGGTGGGGCGCTGGGTAATCTTTTTGACCGTGTCGTGTTCGGTAAAGTAGTGGACTTTATTAGTGTCGGTTGGTGGCCGTCATTTAATATTGCGGATTCAGCCATTTCTGTTGGTATGTTTCTTTTGATATTTACGATGATATTTGGTGAGAGGCTTGGTTGGACGGAACAAACCCAGAAAATGTAATGTGTAACGAAATACTCAGATTTACCGTTGATAGACCTGGTCAGAGACTAGATCAATTTTTATCTGTAAATTTAAAAGGCTACAGTCGTTCTAGAGTTAGTAATTTAATCCATTCCGGGCGAGTGTTAGTTGAGCAGCGTGACGGGAAATCTTCCACGAAACTTAAATCGGGAGAAGTCGTTACTGTTTTGCCTTCCGTTAGACAAGAATCCAGCTTGCAACCACAAAGCATAGATCTGAACATTATCCATGAGGATTCAGATATGTTGGTGATAAATAAGCAGGCTGGGATTCCAGTTCATCCGGGGCCCGGCCATCAGGATGGGACTGTAGCCAATGCCCTTATAGAAATTTACCCGAATGTCAAAAATGTGGGGTCTGTGGACAGGCCTGGAATTGTGCATAGGTTGGATATGGATACGTCAGGTCTTATGGTGGTGGCCAAGACTCAGGAAGCTCATTTAAATATAGCTAGGCAGTTTGAGAATAGGACGGTTGAAAAAACATATTTGGCTCTCGTGACTGGCAATCTGGAAAGAGAAGAAGCCGTTATTGAGGCAGCAATAGGTAGGTCACCTGGTGATAGACAGAGAATGTCAGTTTTGGAAAATGGGAGGGAAGCAATCACTAGATATAAAGTAATTCGTAGATACGAAAACTTTGATCTACTGGAGATTAGATTGCTCACTGGGCGAACCCATCAAATCAGGGTTCATATGGCTTCTTTAGGTCATCCTGTTGCCGGAGATAAGATTTATGGAAGAGAAATTGATCATTTAGACAGACAATTTCTTCACTCTGCGATCTTGCAGTTTTCTCACCCCGCTACCGGTAAAACCGTCCAATACGAAGCCTCTCTACCGGGAGATATAGCTCAATTTTTGAACTTTTGTTGAATTCTTTGCTTTATTCTATTTACTGACTGGGTGATAATGTTTTCGCACCCTTAAAAACATTTCACGTCGCGCGGACCAGTAATAAAATGTGTGTCCGAGGGAATAATGTCCGAAAGAAAAGTTAGAGTCCGATATGCTCCAAGTCCGACAGGGGAACCTCATGTGGGTAATATCCGCACGGCTTTGTTTGACTGGTTATTTGCCCGTCAAACAGGAGGCGATTTCATTATAAGGGTGGAAGATACAGACCAGGCACGACGTGTTGACGGTGCGATAGAACTACAGAAAGAATCTTTAAAGTGGCTAAAACTAGATTGGGACGAAGGATTGGGCGAGAACGGAGGATCGGGTCCATATGTTCAGTCAGAACGCCTTGAGTACTATGAAAATGCGGTCTCACGGCTGATAACAACAGGAGCAGCATATAAATGTTTTTGCCCCCCGGAGCGCCTCGAGTCTCTTAGGGAGTCTCAGAAGCAACAGAAGGCTTCCAGGCTTGGTTACGATGGTAAGTGTCGGTCTCTCAAAAAAGAAAAATTACAGAAAATGGAGTCAGAATCAACCCCATTTGTCGTTCGATTTTTGATGCCTGATAAAGGTGTTTCCCAGATTGATGACCTTGTTAGAGGAAAAATTGAATTTGACAATGAGTTAGTTGAAGACTTTGTGATCCTAAAGGCCGATGGGTTTCCAACTTATCATTTAGCGTCAGTCGTGGATGACCATTATATGGGGATCACACATGTGTTTAGAGGGGAGGAATGGGTCTCGAGTATTCCACGGCATGTACAAATTTACAGAGCTTTTGATTGGGAGACTCCGATTTATGCTCATTTACCCACAATCCTAGCTCCTGACAAAACAAAGCTCAGCAAGCGTCATGGTGCCACATCGGTTTTGGAATACAAGGAGAGAGGATATCTGCCGGATGCTGTTGTTAATTTCCTCAGTTTACTTGGCTGGTCATTAGATGGTGAAACTGAAATCATCAGTAGGGATGATCTTGTGGATCATTTCAATCCGTTGAGGATAAATTCTGCTGGAGCTGTTTTTGATATTGAAAAACTGGATTGGATGAATGGTTACTATATACGGGAATTGTCTGAAGAAGAACTTGGCTCCGAGCTCTTTGATTTCTGGACCGAATTTCCACCTAAAGAATTTGACATAGTCCCTACTTTTGAAAATGCAGTAGAAGTTGCGGGACTAGTTCGGGAACGCCTAAAAACACTCAGTGATGCGGCACCACTGGCTTCTTTCATCTTTAAGAATGAAATTGTCTATACGTCGGAGGAACTCATACAAAAAGGTATGGATAGCCAACAAACGCGCAATCTTTTAATTAGGGCTCGTGAAATTCTTTCGTCCATGAATATCTTTATATCTGATGAAATCGAAGCAGATCTTAGAAAATTAGCTGGTGATGTTGACGTAAAGGTAGGGCAGTTGCTTGGGACGATAAGGTTGGCAACATCTGGTCAAAGGGTTTCACCGCCGTTGTTTGGATCACTGGAAATATTGGGTAGAGACCGGGTTGTTGTGTTGCTCGACAATGCCATAGAAATATTAGCTGGCGATGTAAATTCTTGACGCTGAACAGGCACAATTTTATACTCATCTAGTTGGTTTAACGTCCTCTAAAACTGGAGTAAAAGCTATGTTGTTTAAAGATAGACTTAATGCGGATCTTAAAGATGCTATGCGAAATAAGGATGCTATCAAACGGACTGTAATACGTACTCTTTTGTCAGAAATCCGCAATGCTGAAATATCGGCACAAAAAGATTTACAGGAAGGTGACATTGAGGGCGTAATGTCCAAGCAAGCCCAGCAGAGGAAGGACAGTATAGAAGCCTTTGGGGAAGCTGGTCGCCAAGATCTCGTGGATAAAGAGACTGCTGAACTTAATATCATCAGTGAATATCTACCAGAGCAGATGACCGAAGTGGAAATTGAAGGGTTTATTGCCGATATACTCAAGAAAGTTGATGCGACTGGGCCTTCCGACATGGGAAAAGTTATGGGGGCTCTAATGCCGCTGGTAAAAGGACGGGCGGATGGCAAGGTAGTTAATGCGATGGTCACCGCAAAGTTAAAGGAGTTATAAACCAAGTGAAATTTGGCGTCGTTGTATTTCCCGGTACATGGAGCGATAAGGATTGTTTTTATGTTATCGATCAGGTTCTTCACCAGCCTGTTGAGTATATTTGGCACAAAGATACAAACTTAACTGGATTTGATTGCATAATTCTGCCCGGGGGATTTTCGTATGGTGACTATTTGCGGTGTGGAGCCATAGCAAAGTTTTCTCCGGTTATGAAATCTGTGGAAGCCTTCGCAAATGCTGGAGGTCTTGTCTATGGGATCTGTAACGGATTCCAAATTCTTTGTGAGTCCGGTCTCCTTCCCGGTGTCCTGATCAGGAATGATCATTTGCAGTTTAGGTGTGAGTGGACCAACCTAAGGATTGAGAATTCCGATTCACCATTCACTTCAAAGGCGGAGACTGGTCAGGTTATTTCAGTGCCTATATCGCATGGGGAGGGGAATTATTTCGCCGATGGCGCGACATTGGATGAAATTGAGAAAAATGATCAGGTCATTTTCAGGTATAGCAGTCCGGAAGGCTGTATCGACATGGATAATAATCCTAATGGCTCGTTAAACAATATTGCCGGTATAACAAACAGGGAAGGAAATGTGCTGGGAATGATGCCACATCCGGAAAGATGTTGCGATCCTCTGTTGGGGAGTACTGATGGAGAGGTAATATTTAGATCGATCTCGGACACCTTATCTATGCGAAGCTCCTGATAAATCTGAATGTTTTTACTGGTGACTTACATTGTTTGACAAACAAGTTTTAGATGAATTGGCTCTCTCCGAGCCTGAATACGGAATGATTGTAGATAGGTTGGGTAGGGAACCTAATCATTTGGAACTAGGTTTGTTTGGATCACTGTGGAGCGAACATTGTGGTTATAAACATTCAAAACCGCTTCTTAAAATGTTCACATCAGATAGCCCAAGGTTACTGGTTAATCCTGGCGACGAAAATGCAGGTGTTGTCGATATAGGCGAGGGGCTGGCGATTGTGTTCAAAGTAGAGTCACATAACCATCCCTCTGCCATCGAACCATATGAAGGAGCTGCGACAGGTGTTGGAGGAATTGTGAGGGATATTTTCGCAATGGGAGCACGCCCGATAGCACTTCTAAATTCTCTACGTTTTGGATCTGTAAATAAGCCTCATAACAGATATCTATTTGATGGAGTGGTTTCTGGTATTTCCGGATATGGGAATTGTATAGGTGTTCCCAACGTTGGTGGAGAAATTGTGTTTGCAGAGTCCTATTCGGGAAACCCGTTGGTTAATGCAATGTGTATAGGAATTCTTAGACAGGAGGACATGACTAGGGCAACAACGGGTGGCGAAGGTAATCTGTTGGTCCTCGTTGGTTCCGGAACGGGAAGAGATGGGATTCACGGTGCTTCCGGACTTGCTTCCAGGACTTTTGATGATGATAGGGAATTGAGACCGACTGTTCAGGTAGGAAACCCTTTCCTTGAAAAGGTTCTTATAGAAGCGTGTTTGGAGGCGGCATCATCCGGAAAACTGGTGGGTCTTCAAGATTTGGGCGCTGCTGGACTTACGAGTGCAGCCGTTGAATGCGCAGCGAATGGTAATGCAGGTATTCAGCTGTACATTGATAAAGTGCCTAGGCGTGATGCCGGCATGGAGCCGTATGAAGTTATGTTGTCTGAGACACAGGAACGTATGCTACTTACGGTCACCCCTGAAAACCTTGATTTCATACGTGGGATATTTGATAAGTGGGATGTTGCGTGTAACGTAATTGGTAGAACGACTAATACCTTACGGACTGAGATATTTGAAGAGGGGATCCTTAAAGGGGATTTGCCTGTTGATGTTCTAACAGATCCGCCTTTGTATGAGATTGATGGCATCAGACCGGGTTACATGGATGAGTTACACTCATTTGATTGGGACAGTATTGATATTCCCGCCGAAGGTCCATCCGAAACACTGTTAAAAATTTTAGCTTCTCCAAACATTTCGAGTAAGCACCCGGTGTTTAGGCAATATGATCATCAGGTTCAGACAAACACAGTGATTTCCCCTGGCAATGATGCATCCCTGATTCGCATTAAAGGCACCACAAAAGGGTTGGCGGCTTCCACTGACGGTAATGGCAGGCTCTGCTATCTGAATCCTTACGTTGGAGGAATAATTGCGGTGGCTGAGGCTTGTCGAAATGTCTCATGTACTGGAGCAGATCCTATTGCACTCACCAACTGTTTGAATTTTGGTAATCCAGAGAAGCCGGAAATTTATTACCAATTGCAGAACTGTGTCCAGGGTATGGCTCATGCTAGTGAAGTCTTTGGAAGTCCGGTTATTAGCGGGAACGTAAGCTTGTATAACGAAACCAGAGACCAGGCGATTTATCCTACCCCCGTGATCGGTGCCGTAGGCCTCACGGAAAATGTAGACAAAAATTGTGACATAGCATTCAAAAATGAAGGAGATGTGGTATTTCTGCTAGGAGCAGACTCATTTCAGGAGCCTATAAGTTCTCTGAGTGGTAGTGAATATCTAGAGGTAATCCACGGTAAAGTTGCAGGGAATCCTAGTATAGATTTGGAATTAGAGTTAAAAGTACAGAAATCCTGTCGGTCGCTTATAGGGGCCGGTTTACTTAGTTCAGCCCATGATTGTTCAGATGGCGGCCTTGTGGTGGCTCTTGCGGAGTCCTGCATATCCGGAGGACTAGGATTTATGGGTTCGTTGCCAAATATAGAGAGGTGGGATGTAGCCCTATTTGGGGAGCGTCAATCGAGAATAGTACTTTCATTGAATCCGGAGAATCTGGAAGAATTTAACCTTATATGCTCTGTAAATGAAGTTCCATCGATCCAGATCGGGACTGTACACGCGGGTTCGTTTAAAATCGAAGGACTGGTGGATATCAACATGAGAAAAATTTCTGACACATGGAAAAATGCGTTGGAACCTTCAACTGTGTGATGAGTTTATTGGTCGATGTTCCTCCCTGTAGGTACGATAATAAATTGCCTTGCATAGGAGCGGATAAGCTATCTATTCAGGCTTGGAGAAACCTTTCTCTGAGCATGTTTTTAGTTTGACACGTCAACACCTCAATGCTAGATTGATTAGCAGGCTAGGCAGCCATGAAAGGCTGCTTTTTTCTTTGTATTTTTGATGGAGGAGAGGATTGCCTACATACGACTACAGATGTGAATCATGCGGTGAACAGTTTGAACTGAGACTGAAGTTCAGTGATGATATTGATCAGCCCTGTAAGCAGTGTGGAGAAATTGCCACTAGACAATTCTCCGCGGTTCCAATCGTGTTCAAAGGTAGTGGTTGGTATGTCAATGACTACGGTAAAAAGGGAAGTTCATCCGGTAAACAGAATGATTCCCCGTCATCCACGAAAGAGAGTTCAGACAACTCCTCGGACAAGTCTTCAAGTACATCTGAAAAAAGTGATTCAAGTACCTCAAAAAGTGATTCTCCTTCTAAATCCTCCTCATCTACATCCTCATCCTCAACCAAATCGTCCTCCAGCGACTGAATATTGAGGGCCCTGATTCAGAGGACATCCTCTGCTTCCGTTTCCGTTGATAGTGTCATTACCGGTCAAATAGGAAGAGGTTTTTTGGTATTCCTCGGGATCGGTAAGTCAGATACTGAAGACGATATGACCTATTTGGTTGATAAAGTAATTAATCTCAGAGTTTTTTCAGATGAGCAGGGTAAATTTGACAGGTCCGTTCAGGACGTTGGCGGTGAGATATTGCTTGTGAGTCAATTTACTCTCTATGCCGATACTAGAAAGGGACGAAGGCCTGGATTTTCAGATGCTATGCCTGTGCATGAGGCGAAAGAACTTTTCATCAAGGTGACTGAGTATTTCAGGAATTCCGGCGTCAACATTGAAACGGGTGTATTTCAAGCTGACATGTCCGTGTCACTTGTAAATGAGGGGCCTGTCACATTATTAGTCGACTCTGCAGACAGATTAAAGTCACGTAATACTTAAGAGATATTTATTCTATGTCCAGGCTAAGATCCAGGTCTGGAGCGGAATGAGTCAGAGCGCCGACAGATATGAGATCAACTCCTGACTCTGCTGCTGCCCGGACTGACGAGAGATTTATCCCACCTGAGGCTTCGGTTATGGCTTTCCCATTGCACATATCAACAGCCTTTTTCATTTCACCCGGGGTCATATTGTCCAGAAGTATTATTTGCGCCCCGGCTTCAAGAGCTTCTTTAACTTGAACTACATCTTCAACTTCTACCTCAATTTTTATAGTGTGCGAGGCGTTGGCATGAGCTTTTCTTATCACGTCTTTGAGACTCAAACCTTCAAGTGCGAGCGTCCGTATATGGTTGTCCTTTATAAGTATTCCGTCACCAAGATTTTGCCTGTGATTGGTACCGCCACCCATTCTGACCGCATATTTTTGTAGAGACCTGAAACCAGGTGTCGTTTTTCTGGTATCTATTATTGTGGCACTGGTGCCTTTGACCGCGTCGACATATTTTGAGGTTTCTGTCGCTACCCCACTGAGTTTTCTCAGGAAATTGAGAGAAGTACGTTCTGTTGTAAGTATCGATCCAAGAGGTCCTTGTATATTCGCAATACGGGACCCGTTTTCCAGAAAATCTCCATCAGACAAAAGTCGTTCTGTTTCCACATCCGGTGCCATTTTGCGGAAGACCTCGAGAGCTATATCCAGCCCCGCTAAAACACCGCTTTCGTCAGATACGATTGTGGCTTTGCCATCTATGCTCGGAGATATTAAAGCCTCTGTCGTCGCGTCCCCGGCCGAATAGTCCTCCATGATGGCAAGTTCGATAAGCCGTTCCATATCGGGTGTGATTTTCATGGGGTCTCCGGGTTAAAAGGATCAGTAATCAGGAGTTTGTTGTCGCAAGATATCAGCGTGTTAATAACAATAAATTAGATGGTTGCTTTAAACAACGGATAGCATTCTTTCCAGTGCAATCCGTGAAAATTTTCTAGTTTTATCGTCGACTGTGATCTGGTTCACAACCTGACCCTCAAGCAGACCATCAAGTACCCAAGATACGTAGGCTGGATGTATTCTGTACATTGTGGAACAAGGACATACAACTGTATCGAGGCAAAACACGGTTTTATCCGGATTCTCAGCAGCTATTCGGTTTACTAGGCTTATTTCTGTACCAACAGCCCAGGAAGTTCCTGCTGGAGCTTCAGAAATAAGTTTCTTTATGTATTCTGTTGATCCGTTTGAGTCAGCTGCTGTAACAACCTCATTAGTGCATTCAGGATGAACGACAACGTGGACGTCCGGGTGAGCGGTTCTTGCCTGCGCTATTTGTTCTACTGTGAATCGGGTGTGTACTGAGCAATGACCCTGCCAGAGAATTAGCTTGGATTCTTCTATTTCTTTTTCGGAGTTTCCTCCAAGGGGTTTGAACGGATTCCATACGATCATTTCATCCAATTTGATACCCATTTTAAGACCGGTATTACGTCCCAGATGTTGGTCTGGGAGAAACAGTACTTTTTCTCCCTTTGCATAAGCCCATTCAAAAGTTGCTGCAGCATTTGAGGAGGTACAGACGATTCCATCATTCTCCCCGCATAAAGATTTTATGTCAGCTGTAGAGTTCATATAGGTAATGGGAACTATCTGATTGGATCCCATGATGTCCGTTAAGTCGTCCCAGCAGTCAAGAACGTCGTCGGTCTGAGCCATATCAGCCATTGAGCAGCCAGCTGTAAGATTAGGTAGGATAACTTTTTGCTCGGATGTACTCAGAATATCAGCCGTCTCAGCCATGAAATGTACACCACAGAAAATGATAAATTCGGCTTCGTTTTGCTCGGCAGCAAACTGTGAGAGCTTGAAAGAGTCGCCACGCATGTCGGCAAATTGAATAACCTCGTCTCTCTGGTAATGGTGGCCGAGAATTACGACTTTACTACCTAACGCTGCTCTAGCCTCACGTATGTTTTTTTCCAGATCGTCTGGGCTCGTCCGCATATAGCTTATGGGTAGTTTTTGCCATCTAACACCAGCGCCAAACTCATCCTCAAGACTTTTTGATTTGAGATTGTCATCAGTCTGACAGAATGCAGATTGCTCTATTTCTGTTATCGGGATCGTCGGGCTATCTATTTTTATAACCATTTGATTTTGACTCTTCCCCCTCTTTTAAATGAGAGCTAATTGAATCTATCTATAGTTTATTCACTGTTCAAGAGTTTATTGGGTTATCTGGCGATCCATTTTTAGTGTTATATAGAGATCCTTGTAAAAACCATGGACTCGTCTCTTCTATCTTCACTATTGTCATGTCACCCTTTTCAGTTTCGGTACTGTCAAAAAATACCAGTTTGTCATTACGGTTTCGACCAAACCATCTGCCATCTTTTGTACCCTCAACCAGTACTTCGTGGCATTCTCCAAGCACCCTACTGTTTATCTCTGTAGAAATCCCTTCCTGCTCATCATTGATCTGCCTCAGACGATCCTTCTTAATCTCTTCAGGAACGTTATCAATCATCTTTCTGTCTGCTATTGTTCCTTTTCTTGTGGAGTAGGCTGCAGAGTGGACTTTATCGAATTTGATATCACGAACCAACTGTAGAGTGCTTTCAAATTGCTGGTCTGTTTCACCACAAAACCCAACTATTAAATCCGTACTAAGACTTACTCCTGGTACTTTACATCGGATCTTATCGATGATTTTCCTGTATTCGTAATTAGTGTAGCCGCGCCTCATGCTTTGTAGAATGTCATCATCACCAGCCTGGAAGGGCAGGTTGATGTGTTCACATACCTTATCGAGACCTCCGACTGCATCTATTATGCTGTCGTCCATATCGTTGGGATGTGAAGTTAGGAACCTAATTCTCTCAATTCCCTTCACTTCATTTACTGCAGCAAGCAGGTTGCTTAAATTCACGGACCCTGACAGATCGTGACCATAAGAGTCTACGTTTTGTCCTAACAAAGTGACTTCCTTGACTCCCCTCGCAACCAGCATCTCTGATTCATATACTATTTCCGATATTTCCCTGCTTGTTTCTCGCCCACGCCTGTAGGGAATGATGCAAAAAGAACAGAACTTGTCACATCCGTGAATGATGGGTATGAATGTCGACACAGAAGGGGCCGCTGACAGAGGGCCTATGCATCCTTCAGGGTCTACCCCTAATCTCTCCGAGAGCAGGTCTATTAAAGGGTCATATTGCTGTGGTCTCATGAAAACGTCAACAAACGGGAATCTTCGTTCAAGAGGTTCTGTTTTGGGTCCGACCATGCAGCCCATCAAAGCTATGATCTTTTCAGGATTTGCTTCTTTATTAGGTTTCAAGCTTGTCAGTGTGCCTACGGCTTTGTCCTCTGCGTTTTGTCTTACAACACAAGTATTAAGCACCACGATATCAGCTTCTGTCCTCGAGCTAGAAGGAGTCAACCCGAGTTGGTCTAAAGCGCTACAAAGCCGATCCGAATCAGCCTTATTCATCTGGCATCCTGTAGTCCAGATATGATAACTCTTCATAATTTTCTTAACTTCCTGTCTTTGGTTCCACCGGCGGAGGGAATGGGATTCGAACCCATGAGAGGACTTTCATCCCCTAACCGCTTAGCAGGCGGCCGCACTAGACCTCTATGCGATCCCTCCGTTATATGAATGCCTAATTATAAGTTGGAGAGTTGACTCAATCAAGGAATGGTTTTGTGAAATCCGGAACTATTATTAACTATGGAGATGAAAACGAAATAATAAATGCTATTTATATGGGTAATAGTTTTCAAATTATCCCTTTTGCAAATGTTTTCGTAACGCATGAACAAGTAGGTGCCGATTTCACGACAAAGACGTTTATGTCAGTTGGATTTCTGTTCCAATGGTCTGAATCCGTCTACATCACCAATCCAAATTTCCCCTCCTTCGAAGTGTTCCTTTTTCCATATGGGAACAGTTTGTTTTATTCGATCAACGGAGTAGTCAGCAGCTTCAAATGCAGCCTGTCTATGAGGGGATCCGACTGCTACTACGAGACTTTCTTCTCCAATATCGACTCTTCCGAGTCTATGGTCGATAGCCACACGTACATCCCATTTGGAGCACATTTCGCTAGCGATTTCCTCAAGTTTCTTAACCGCCATGGGTATATAAGCTTCATATTCCAGTAAAATTACTTTTCTGGAGTCAGTGTGATTTCGAGTCACTCCATGAAATACCACCGTGGCACCGTGTCTTTCAGAAGATGCAAAATCTGTTGCATCTGAAGGATTAAGCTTCTCTTCTGTAATTCGTACCCTATATCTTTCAGTCAGCATTGTAATTAAGGACCTTTAGTACGTCTGGCATCCACCACTTACCGGAGGTATAAGTGCGACTGTGTCTCCATTATTAAGAATGTGATCGTGATCTTGATACTCTTCATTTACTGCTGCCACGATCTTGTTTGATTCGCTGGTGATATTTGGATGTTCGAGGCATATTTTTCTCATTAATTCGCCAAGGTTGACCCTATCGCCCGTGACGCTCATACGCTCGGTGCTAACTCCCGCCTGTTCGCGGTAGGTGGCAAAATACAAGACCGTTACTTCTGTCATATCATTTTTTGACCGGATCAACTATTAGTATCTGAGAGCGCCACCATTGACGTGAATTGTTTGCCCCGTTATGTAAGAAGCTGCATCGGATGCAAGAAAGGCAACTGTAGATCCAATTTCACTTGGTATCCCCATTCTCCCTATGGGAATACTCTCTGATTCTACAGGGTTGGAACGTAATCCAGTAGTAGTACTTCTACTTGTGTCAAAGGCTCCCGGAACTATGTGATTAACCAATATCCCTTTTTCTGCTAGCTCTGGTGCTAACGCTCTGGTAAGACCAAGAGCACCCATTTTACTAGCAGACACATGCCCCCAGTCGGATCTGCCTGAAAAAGCATTTAGGCCTGACACATTAATTATTCTTCCCCAACCAGCCTCCTCCATTCCAGGAATGGCTGCTCGAGAACAAAAAAAAGGGCCGTCTAAATTCACGGCTAACACCCTTCGCCATTCGGAAGTAGGCATATCTGCAAGTTTACTGGAAGCCCGTAAACCAGCATTATTCACCAAAATCGTTACATTACCAAGAGAGGATTCAATTTGATCGAACATATCTCTAACTTCTTCCTCAACCCCGACATCTGCCGTTACAGATATGGCCTTGCCTCCTGCAGAGTTTATCTCGTCTCTAACTGAGTCACATTCTTCCCTATTTTCTCGCGAATTTACTGCCACGTAGGCACCTTTTTCTGCAAGTTCAATAGCAGTGGCTCGACCAATATTTCTGCCGGATCCCGTTACGAGAGCAATTCGACCGACTAAAGATTTGTCTGTCATGCTGATGCTCTTACGATTGAAGCTACCCTGTCCAAGTTGTCCACTCCGACATCAAACTCGCCTGATTCAACTGCTTTGAGAACTTCTACTACTGCATTACTGTAAGGTGTTTTTATCCCTATTTCAGTGCCTTTATCCGATACCATCCCGTTCAAATAGTCGATTTCCGTAGCTCTTCCTTTGATAACGTCCTGAGCCATGGAAGGTCGTCCAGGTACAGCTGGCGGCTCTCCTAATAAAACTCTGTCTAATTCAGGATGTCCATTTGGACCTGCTGCCTCCTCCATGTCGTCAAGACTGAAGTCACCCATTGGAGGAACAACGCTGTACCCCAAAGCTCGTCCAACTTTTATAGTCTCTATAGCGAGATTCAGAATTTGCATTCGGGATACTTTGTTTGCGCGCACTTCATGACTCATCATTCCAGTCATTGCGGCCGTAGCATTTACCATACAGTTTGTTACCATTTTGGACCATCGCTCCCCCCAAAGATCTTCGGTCGGAACGGTCTTACCAGCTGACGAAAATAAATCTACTATTTTTTCTACCCGAGGGGTAATATCCCCGTGCAATTCCCCAATTTTGAAACAAATAGGTTCTTTCTGTAAAGACTGCGATACACTTCCGGTCCTTGTGATGTGAGCGGGATTGTAAATACTCGCTGAAATCGTTGTAATGCACCCCAATGTTCGATTGGCACCGACAATGGGGGCTATGCGCACCTCATTTATGCTGTTTTGAGGGCTCACTACCCAAGTGTCATCATTCATAAAGGGAAGCATTCTTTTGATGGCATCCTGGGTATCGTAGGATTTAACTGCGACGACGACCATATCGAAGATGCCTTCTATGTTAGGGATTTGGTCTGTGTGGATGGCATTTACAGCTACGTTGTGTTCCCCGGTAATTCCATCAAGAGTCAGTCCGTGTTTATTCATTGCATCGACATGTTCTCTCCACGAGTCGATTAGAAGGACATCTTCGCCTTCTTTCGACATAAATCCTGCCAGAGTTCCTCCTATGGCCCCTACTCCTATAGATGCGATTCGAAACCCCATGTTTTATGGCTCCCGTGAATTTTTCACTTTTATTAATTGCCTTGTAGCTCTGTTAGGCGGCTGATTTATTCTCGCGATATTATGGATGATAATGAACTATTTCTTTGGGCCTATCTTTTCCCCCAGGCTTAAGGTTTTCTTCCCTTTCTATCAATAAATGGCTTAAATCCCTCTAGTACCGGGGTTGGTTTTAGGCTGTCGGATTGTGCCTCCAATTCCTTCTCATAAGTGGTCCTCCACGAGGCACCTACATCCTGTATTAGAAGCTGTTTAATGCCTTGTACCATCCTGGAGTCGTTTTCCACAATCATCCCGGCCAATTCCCTAGCCTTTTCCATGAGCTGACTTGAGTCAACCAAGTGGTTGAGCAAACCTATTTGTAGTGCTTCATCCGCCTCTACAGTTCGCGCCGTAAGCAATAACTCTTTTGCTTTTGGCCACCCAACTTGCATTGGCAGACTCCATGTTGAGTTTACTCTCCCATAAGCGGCTGCTAGGAAACGGAATTTAGATCTTTCACAACCTACTCGTATGTCCAGGCTGGATGCGAGTACTGCTCCACCCCCGTACGCAAGCCCATTCAGGGCTCCGATCGTAGGTTTTATACATTCGCCTATATGCCAGGCATACTCTGGTCTCTTAGGATCAACAGGAGGTGGGGTGTCACTTTCTGCATTCCGTGTCATTTCGTGAATGTCAGCTCCTGCAGTAAAGGCACGGTTCCCAGACCCGGTGAATATAATCGCTTTTATGTTATCGTCGGTTTCCATATCTGTTACGGCGCTATCCATCTCTCGAAACAGCGTGCTGCTCATCGCGTTCAGGACCTCTGGTCTGTTTAAAGTGATAGTGCCGATACCGTCTTTCTTGTCCAGTAAAAGGGTTTCGTAACTCATTTTCTTACTCCTTGGAAATCGTAAAATCTTCTAAATTATAGGAATGAATTTTTAACATGGTCAATGAATAGGGATATTACCTGATAAGGCACTGAAACTCACACTGTCAAACCCCGTATATATCCAGATCTATCCGGTCATTTTCATCAAAACAGACTCCTTCAGACTCAAGCAAGTTTTTTTGGTTTTTCATTTGTTCCTGGCTCCTGTCACTGATTTTCCCTCGACTATTCACTACCCTTTGCCACGGTATGTTGCGATGGTTTTCATTAAGCCTGAACAAGGCATTCCCGACCAAACGAGGGTTAGTAACACCAGAGTAGAGTGCGACTTGAGAATAAGTCATTACCAAACCGGAAGGGATCGAACTGACCACGGTATAAATTTTTTCGAATGTATTTGGTAATTTATTTGCACATTTAGTCATTACTGATGTTCATTATCTTAGACCAGATATGCTCACTTTAGATGCTTCGACAAATAAAACACTAATCGGTCTAGGATGGATTTTTGATAAACAATTGATCTTAAGCTCGATAAAAATACTCATTTAATCCCATAGTGTTTGTTCCTCTGTTATCATCGCAATCCACACTGATTGTAAGTGTGAAGATATTAAATACTGAAGATCTCAATCAAGAAATGGATACGGAGGCTTGAGATGGCAGAAGAAACTTTTGCTCCAATTCAAAAACTTTCACCGGATGATATGGCAGTGAAGCCAAATTTACACCTTTCTGATACCTACGAAGGCTTCTCATGGGAATCCATGTATGAGGAGCTGGACTGGCTACCGGGTGGAGGACTGAACAAGGCACACGAAGCCATAGATCGTCATGCCAACGGTAAAAATCGGGATAAAGTTGCCATGATATGGGAGGGGAAAAACGGGGAACGGGAAGACTACACGTTTGGTGACATGAAACGGCTGACGAACCAATTTGCCAACGTATGTCAAAGTCTAGGGATAGAAAAAGGGGACAGAGTCTTCATATTCATGGACCGACTTCCCGAGCTTTATGTGGCCTGTTTTGGGGCATTGAAAGCTGGAGCAGTTGTAGGACCTTTGTTTTCAGCTTTTGGTCCAGAACCAGTCAGAGACAGAATGCAGGATAGCGGGGCAAAGGTTCTTGTGACACAACCGGACCTCCGGCGAAAAATATCTGGAATTATTCCGGAACTTTTCGATTTGCAGCACATACTCATAGTGAACAAGGATGGTAGAGATCCTCAGTCGATCGATCCTCAGGACCTTTCCTACGAAGAAGAGATGGGTAAGGCCTCAGACGATTTCACAACGGTGGTAACCGGCCAGTATGACTATTCAATAATGCACTACACATCCGGTACTACCGGGAAACCTAAAGGTGCTGTACATAGGCATCAGGCCGTAGTTCAACAAATGGCAACTGGTAAATGGGCCCTAGATTTTCACGAAGACGACATATATTGGTGTACAGCTGACCCAGGATGGGTTACAGGAACTTCCTACGGGATGATGGCTCCGTGGACTAACGGTTTGACGCAGTTAATATATGAAGGTGGGTTTAGTGCTAGTAGATGGTATGAACAGATACAGAAACATAAAGTCACTGTTTGGTACACAGCTCCAACCGCAATCCGCATGCTTATGAAGTCTGGAGAGGAAGTGCCTACTAGGTTTGATCTATCCACTTTGAGATATATGTGTAGTGTTGGCGAGCCTTTGAACCCGGAGGCAGTTGTCTGGGGACAAGAGGTCTTTGGCATGCCATTCCATGACAACTGGTGGCAAACTGAAACAGGTGCCATTATGTGTGCTAATTATCCTTCAATGGAAGTAAGACCAGGATCCATGGGCAAACCAATTCCAGGTGTTGAGCTGGCGATCGTTGACGAAGATTTTAGTCCCGTTCCTGATGGTGAAGATGGCAATCTCGTCGTAAAGCCAGGTTGGCCTTCCATGTTCCATGGTTATTGGAATAACTCCGAAATGTACAATTCTCGGTTTAGAAAAGGTTGGTACTTGACTGGTGACACTGCTAGAAGAGACTCTGATGGATATTTTTGGTTTGTCGGAAGGGCGGATGATGTAATTAATACCGCAGGACATCTGGTAGGACCATTTGAGGTAGAAAGTGCTTTAATAGAGCATCCGGCGGTAGCTGAGGCTGGTGTTATTGGGAAGCCGGATCCGTTGGCGATGGAAATCGTGAAAGCGTTTGTGTCTTTAAAGGATGGTTATGAAGAAAGTACCAAGCTCAGAAATGAAATTATGCGTTTCGCCAGAGAAAAATTATCAGCGGCTGTAGCACCGCGGGAGATAGATTTTATTCCAACACTGCCTAAGACGCGCAGCGGGAAAATAATGAGAAGGCTCTTGAAAGCAAGAGAGCTCGGATTGCCTGAGGGTGATACCTCTACTCTCGAAGATGATTAGTATTTCTCCCCGCAAATTTGAATGACTAACTTGAACAGATTATTGGAGAGAGCATAATGAAAATTTCATGGTTTCATCTGATGCCTTATAGGTATTTACCTCGAGATTTCCAAGATCAGTATCGTAGTGTGTGGGTAGATGTTCCCAGTGAGCTCTATGATCCTGAACGCGGACACGAACTTTACAATGAGTATTTGGATGAACTAGAGCATGCAGATTCTGTAGGTTTTGACGGCATTTGCATCAATGAACACCACAACAATGCCTACGGAATTATGCCTTCTCCAAACATTCCGGCTGCAACCCTAACCCGAAGAACCTCAGACGCGGCCATAATTGTCTTAGGAAATAGTCTCGCTCTTTACAACCCTCCGATACGTGTTGCTGAAGAATTTGCCATGCTGGATTGCATAAGTGGGGGAAGGCTTGTAGCTGGATTTCCTGTTGGAACATCTATGGATACTAATTTCGCTTATGGGCAAAACCCTGCCACTCTGAGAGATAAATATTATGAAGCCCACGATTTGGTGATAAAGGCATGGACTGAGCCCGAGCCCTTTGCGTTCAACGGCGTTCACACTCAGTCACGGTATGTAAACATTTGGCCACGTCCCTTGCAGAAGCCACATCCTCCAGTATGGATTCCAGGAGGAGGGAGTCTAGAGACCTGGGAATGGACCGCGCGTATGAACTATGTTTATTGCTATCTTAGTTATTCAGGTTATAAACGTGGGATAGAAGTTATGAAGGGGTTTTGGAAGGAGATGGAAAATCTCAACGTCGATGACAACCCATACCGAGCGGGATTTCTGCAGCTAGTGTGTGTGTCAGAAACTGATGAAAAAGCCGAGGAAGAATATGGGGAACATGTTGATTATTTTTATAAAAAATGTCTTCATGTTTATGAGGGATTCTCAGAGGCCCCTGGATATCGCACTATCAAGACTATCAAGGCTGGGAACACACGGCAGATTGGATCTAGAGCCAGTCAAGCTCGCAAGGAACTCACCTGGCAAGACTACAAAGATGAGGGTTACATAATCGCAGGCAGCCCCAAAACCGTTGTCACAGAGTTGAGGAAAGCCGCTGAAGGGCTGAGAGTTGGACATTTGATGGTTCTGCTTCAAATTGGGAGTATGCCTAAAGACCTAACTATGAAAAACACCGAGCTTTTTGCTTCACAGGTGATGCCTCATGTGCAAGATATGTGGAGTGAATATGAGGATCATTGGTGGCCTCAACCCATTGAGAACAGACAGGTGCCCGGCGAATCCGTTTCTGACGGGGTGATAGCCTAAACTGTTTTTTGTTTCTTTGGGGGGCTCCCTCAGGCTAAGCGGAAGAGAAAGGATCCTGTATGAGTTCGTTCGAAACGATAACGATAGATGTACAAAGTATTAAGGTAACTGTTAGAAAAAAAGGTGCTGGTCCTCCATTGCTCTTCCTTCACGGAGCTTTTGGGTATGAAGGTTGGCCTACATTTCTGGATTTACTATCAGAGCATTACACCGTCTACGCTCCAATCCATCCCGGATTTTTAGAGTCGGAGGGTATTGAAAAGATAAACGATCTTTATGACTTAGTTCTTTTTAATCTGGACCTTGTAGACTGTCTTGCATTGGATCATCCTCACATTGTTGGTCATTATTTTGGAGCAATGGTTGCTGCAGAAATTGCTTCTGTTTGTTCTCACAACATTGGGAAATTGGTTATGGCCAATCCAGCTGGACTTTGGATAGATGATGACCCTGGATTGGACTACTTCATTGTTCCAGATAACGAAATTAGAAAACATCTTGTGGCGCACCCAGAGGATTCAAGATATTCAAATATTTTTCCTGAAATTGACGACGAAAGCGAACAAGACCAGAGATCTATAGACAAAGTTAAGGCCCTTAGTACCGTTGCTAAGTTTCTGTGGCCTGTTCCAGATAAGGGGCTTTCAAAAAGAATTAGTCGCATCAGATGTGAGACTCTTGTTATCACCTCAGAGTGCGATCCTATTGTGCCAGTTTCGCATGGTGCAAAGGCGTCATCGTTAATTGGCAATTCTACTCATGTGACTCTGTCAGAAGTAGGACATTTGGCGCTTTTGGAAGACCCAGAAACTTTTGCAGCTTCCATTGGAGATTTTTTGCGTTAATCTGGTTTCTTGAAGATTTTGGAATGAGGTCGCTATTAATGAATTTAGATGATATTAAGCAACTTGCCTGTGAGGAAATTGAACGTCAGGGCGAGCGCCTCATAGGCGTCGCTAAGGATATACTCGATAGCCCTGAGCCGGGCTTCCAAGAGTTCAAGACGGCCAGTAAAGTAGCCAAAGAATTTCAGGCCATGGGCCTCTCGTTTGAGGAAAACATAGGTATTACTGGCCTAAAAGCTATTATAGACACTCAAAAAGGGACAGGCCCTAATGTTGCTGTCATAGGAGAATTAGACTCTCTAAAGGTGCTTGGGCATCCACACGCCGATCCTGAAACTTCTGCCGCTCACGCTTGTGGACACCACTGTCAGATTGCGATGATGCTAGGTGTTGGTCTTGGACTTCAGGCTCCAGGGGTGTTGGAGTCTCTGTCAGGCCGGGTGACTCTAATGGCGGTACCAGCGGAAGAGTATATAGAGGTTGAGTACAGAGACAACCTGAGACGCGACGGGAAAATAGAATTTTTGGGAGGAAAGCCTGAATTTGTTAGGCATGGTCATTTTGATGACATCGATATCGCAATGATGACGCACACATCGGCATCTCCAGATCAAGGGAAGATATCATTTGGGGGTACGAATAACGGGCTGGTTGCCAAAAGTATCAAGTTCAGTGGAACTGCGTCGCATGCGGGAGGGGCACCACATTTAGGTGTGAACGCGCTTAATGCGGCGATGATATCGATGTCGGCTATCCATGCCCAGCGTGAAACTTACAGGGATCAGGACACTATAAGAATCCATCCGATCATTACCCGTGGAGGAATAGCTGTAAGTTCTGTTCCTGCGGACGTCAGGATGGAAACGTATGTACGGGGAGCCTCCATAGATGCATTTTTATCCGCTTCTGAAAAAGTCGATAGAGCATTGAGGGCGGGAGCAATGGCAGTAGGAGGCACTGTAGAGATCACGACACTTCCAGGATATCTACCGATTCAAAGTAGTCAACCTATGCTGGAGTTTTACAGCAGAAATGCAGCAACGCTTGTTGGATCTGACAATCTGAGCCAGCTGGGTCATAGAACTGGATCCACAGACATGGGAGATATTTCCCAAATGATGCCAGTAATCCATCCTTATGTTGAAGCCGCTACAGGTAATGGACATGGAATAGACTATCTGGTCAATGATTACAACCTTGGGGTATTGACCGGGGCAAAAGCGATGGCAATGACAGTTATTGATCTGCTGTACGAGAATGCCGATAACGGGAACAAGGTTGTTGATAAATATAAAGCTCCACTCACTAAAACGGATTATTTATCTCTATTAAGAGGAATGATGAAAGAAGAGACTTACACTGAATGACAGATACAAAATTTCTTAAAGCATCTGCATGGAGAAGTATTGATTCGAGGAAAGATTGGCTCATAGATATAGCAAAACAAATTCTTGTTAATCCAGAACCAGGGTTTTTTGAGAAAAAGACGGCCAGGTTTGTATCGGATAAATTGAATGAATTAGAGATAGCACATGATTCCGGAATTGCTTTGACAGGTCTCAAAGGATACTTAGACACTCAACGTTCTGGTCCTACTGTTGCTGTTATTGGCGAACTCGATTCTCTTCGAGTAGCAGGTCACGTATATGTCGATGAGGAAACTGAGGCTGCTCATGCGTGCGGCCACCACTGCCAGTTGGCAATGATGCTTGGTGTTGCGGTGGGACTTAAAGCCTCGGGAGTTTTAGAAGGACTTTCAGGGAGAGTTGCTTTGATGGCGTTGCCTGCCGAGGAATTTATAGATGTGGAACATCGGTATGGATTGCATAACGCCGGGGATATCGAGTTTATGGCTGGAAAACAGGAATTTCTTCGTTTGGGAGCCTTTGACGACGTAGATATGGCCATGATGACACACACCAGCTTATTGGGGGAAGGAAAGTTCAGCCTTGGTGGTACCAGCAATGGTCATGTCGTTAAGTTTATTCGGTTTCTTGGCAAAGCGGCTCATGCGGGTGGAGCTCCACACGTAGGTATCAATGCTTTGCAGGCAGCAACTGTCGCACTAAATGCCTTGAATGCTCAAAGGGAGACCCTGAGAAATGAAGATACTATAAGACTCCACGGAATTATGACCGTTGGGGGAGTATCGGTAAGCTCCATCCCAGCAGAGGTCAAATATGAAGGCCGGGTAAGAGGCGGGACCTGGGAAGCGATAGACGATGCAAATCAAAAAATGGATAGATGCCTGCGAGCAGGCGCATTGGCGATAGGGGGGGAGGTGGAGATAGTTACTCTCCCAGGCTATATGCCTTTGATTAATGATGTAAACATGATGGAGATGTTTCATCAGAATGCATCTGATTTGGTAGGGTCCAATAATGTGAGACAAAATCCTTCTAATGTGAACAGAGGGGGCAGTACAGATATGGGTGACTTGAGTCAGGTAATGCCGGTCATTCATCCTTATACGGGTGCGGCCACTGGATCTGGTCATGGTGTTGATTATGTTGTTAAAGATTACACTCAGGCCGTCATAAATCCAGCAAAAGCAATGGCCGCTACAGTGATTGATCTATTGGCCGGAGATTCTGATCGCGCCCGTAAAGTTGTAAAGAATTTCGTGCCAAATTTGAGCATTGACAGTTATGTGGCCATGCAGCGCGCAAGACTGACAGAGGAAACTTATTCTTCGACCTAAAGGGATCTAAGGAAATCTTCGACTTCACCGGAGTATTTATTTAGCCATGCGGAATTGAGCCGGATTCTCTCTTTGGCTTGTTCTATTGTTCTCTCGGCGGCTGGAGTTGGATTGCTGGAGAAGAAATCTTCTACTTCTTTAAGTCTTTCAAGAGTTGAAAATCCAGAAACAAGGGAGACCAGTCTCATAAGGGCGAACCCTCCATCTCCGTATCTACGGTCCAATTCATCCCAGTTGTTTCTAACGAAATCCCAGGCCAAGGATCTCCCCGTACCAGAAGAAGCCACTGAAACTATTACTCTTATGGTGTCTTGCACACGTATGTCGTCCGTTAGAGATCTTTCCAGAGTTTCATTCAAAAGATAAGTATCGGAAAAATTCGTAAGGGCGGAATGAAACCGAACTTTTTCCTCCTGCAGTTCTGTGGTTTTCTCCAAATTCCACATCAGATTATATGTATCCCTATTTCCTATTTTGGCGGCGAGATTAAATACTACTGAGCGGATGTCTGGGTGCACATTATCGGGATTCGTTGCGTACAACGAAAACTTGGAGGATGCCTGACGTAAAGTATCTTCGTCCCCGTAATGGCCTAAATTTGAAAGAGCTGTACTTCTTAACAGAGCCTGAAGATGACCTTCGTTATTTTTCTTATCCCATCCTGACTTTTCTGCTATGTTTTGGAAGATACCTCTACAAAATTCCATGTAAAGATTATGGAAGTCAGATCCTTCTATTAAGTTCTCGATCCCTCTCAGTCCACTAGCCAGATCGGACAATACAGGAGCTTCAGTCTCTTCAGAATAGGCTCTCGACAAACTGAGGAAAGAAGATACTGATGAGTATCCTGCTCGACACAAAGCGTAGGCATCACCTTGGAGCCCTAGGCGATCCTTCCCGTTTAAGTCTCCATTTTGAATAGCTTCTTCTAATTTCGATAAATCACTCTCCTGGTAGTTAACCCTATAGAACCCTGTTTGGTCTGGATTTAACTTAAACCATTCATTCGAATGGGCATTCAGACTGATCGGCTCCTCTGGGGATTCAATTAGCCCATCAGATATATTTTTGGTGCCTTGAGAACTTACTTTGATAGGAATGAACCATTTAGTTTTATCTGAGGCAGTTGACGATGAAATGTTCTCGTATAGGAATCTTTGTTGACTTATAGATAATTGTTCTTTTTTTCTCACCGGGCTGAGTACTGGAAATCCCGTTTGTTTTACCCATGAATCCATTACCCTCGACACAGGTTTTCCGGACGATTCCCCCAAAGCGTTCCAAAGATCCGAAGTCTCTGCGTTTGAATATGAATGTTTATTTAAATAGTCGCTTATACCGGTTCTAAAATCTTCGGCTCCAATATAATCCTCCAGCATTCTAAGGACCGAACCACCTTTGCTGTAGCTAATGGCATCAAATAGTTGTCCAATTTCTGCGGGATTATTGACTTCCTGCTCTATCGGATGGGAATTAGTTAATCCGTCAAGGGAGAAGGCGGAGGCAGTATCGGCGGTTAGAAACTGGGTCCACATGTCCCATTCTGGATGAATTGAGTCGACGGCTTTATCACCCATCCATGAAGCAAAACTTTCGTTTAGCCATAGGTCGTTCCACCATTTCATGGTGACTAGGTCTCCGAACCACATATGTGCCATTTCATGAGAAATAATCGCGGCCACAATCTGCCTCGTGCCGGCCGAACTGTTTTCTGGATCAACGAGGAGCGCTACCTCACGGTAGGTAATAGCACCCCAATTTTCCATCGCGCCAGCAGCGAAATCCGGTATCGCTATGTGGTCTAGCTTTGGGAGTGGGAACGGTATACCGAAATAATCATTGTAAAAATCTAAAAGTTCTAGTGAAGTTTCTAATGCAAATCTACCCTGTTCTTCCTTCCCTTTTGTAGTCCAGACTCGCATAAGCGTGCCACTAGCAGATTCCTGTTCTATGCAGGAAATATCTCCTACAATGAATGCAAGAAGGTATGTAGACATTACAGGAGTAGTATCAAAGCTGACAGCGGTTTTTCCATGGCCGGCTGGTGTCTGAGAAATAACTGGCATATTGGAAACAGCGGTAAGATGTTCGGGAATAACGAGGGTGACATCGAAAGTTGCCTTGTGTTCAGGTTCGTCCCAGCACGGGAATGCTCTCCTGGCGTCTGTGGATTCAAACTGGGTCGTTGCCAGGTATCGTTCATCGCCTTTAATATCTTTGTAACTGCTCCTATAAAATCCCAAAAGTCTGTCGTTCAATTGTCCGACAAATTGGATAGAAATTTCTGCATTGCCGAGCGACATTTCTGATTCCAGTGAAATAGTTAAGGTTTCATCTTCTTCATCTAGGGATGAGTCAATAATTCCGACTTCTTTTCCTCCACTAGTTATGGTTATTTTTTGAATCTCAAGTTCTGCAGCGTTTAGGACAATCGTATTGACAGTATTTGATACCTCAACAGTTATTTGGACTTCTCCGTCAAACGTAAATTTTTGCATATCCGGGCTAAGGGATAGGCGATATTTATTTGGGGAAATGCCCGAAGGAAGTGTTATTCGATTATCCGTTGTCATTTGGGAAATCCTATTTACTTATTAAAATTTGCGCGTTTGAATACTGCTTTCAATCTACGAAGCTGTCCAGTTTGGATTCCTCTTCTCAGAAAATGCTAAAGGGCCCTCTTTTCTGTCATTGGATGCGATAAATTTAGCTTCCTCAGAGTATTTCCTATCAAAGGCGAGGTCTAGTGGCCATCCGAGACCTTCGTATGCCATCTGCTTAGATGCCCTGACAGATAGTGGAGCAGCCTCCAAGATTTCTGAAGCCCAGCGCTCAGCGGTTTCCATTAAGTTTTCTAGGGGAACGACTTCGTTAACCAAACCTAATTCATATGCCTCAGTGGCCTTTATTCTCCTTGCGGTCAGAAGCATTCCCATAGCTCTTTTCAGCGGGATATGGCGTGGTAGCCGGTGGACTCCTCCTGCACCAGCAATGAGTCCTACTCGTGGCTCAGGAAGTCCTATCTCAGCATGATCGGCAATCACAATAATGTCACATGCCATTGCGAGTTCTAATCCACCACCAAGAGCGTATCCGTTTACGGCAGCAATAATGGGTTTAGGACAGTCAAATCCAGATGTAATGCCACCCAGCGGCGCGCGGATGATAGGAGTTTCTCTTTCGTGCCAGTTTTCCGCTGTATATCTCAAATCATTTCCTGCGCTGAAAGCTCTTTCTCCAGTTCCAGTCACGATTGCTATCCAAGCGTCATCATCATTTTTGAAATCATTGAATGCCTCAAACATTTCTTGATTGGCGGGTGGATGGAGTGCATTTAGTCTTTCAGGTCTCTTTATAGTTACATATACCAAGTGACCTTTTTTCTTGTAGTCGATGAATTCATATGCCATGATTCTTCTCCTTGCCAATGCGTCCTTAAAATGGGAACGACAAGCATTATATAGAAACTTGTGGAACCCCTGAGTTATGATGCGGACGATTCTTTAGCTGATTTGGTAATGAGAGTATCAGTAGATTTATAAATGATTATCTCTTTCGGGTATTTGTTTTTCACTGAAATTCTAGACTGTTCGCAACAGTAAAGCTTTTATAAGAATCATATATATTTTGAGAGTACCCCGAATATTAATGGGGAATATATATACCTACGTTAATCAATTCATATCAGGGAGGTATGCTGTGACGACAATGACTGGGAAACAGGCTGTGATGGAAATGCTCATGGCTGAGGGTGTTAAATATATATTCGGTAACCCCGGGACCAGCGAAGGGCCCATTCTCGATGCTTTGGAAGATTATCCAGATTTGCAATATGTGCTAACCAGTCAAGAAGGTGCTGCGATGGGTATGGCTGATGGATATTCCCGAGCTACTGGACAAGTTTCGTTCGTTAATCTCCATATAGAAACAGGACTTGCTAATGGATTGAGTTTACTTCACAACGCTAGGGAGGGCGGTACCCCGATGGTTGTGACATCCGCAAACAAGGATATTCGAAAACTTGCAGAAGGCAGATCTGATCTCTCTGAAATGGTCCGACTATTTTCTAAATGGAGTGTTGAAGTTACCGAGGCATCCCAAGTACCCGCGATAATGCGTAGAGCATTCACAGAGGCAAAGACACCCCCAACAGGACCTGTCTATGTCGGATTTTCTGCAAACGCCTTGGATGGTATAGCGGATATGCAAATTGTTCCTTCTTCTGAAGGCTATTTTAGGATTCCTCCGGACGAAAAGGCCATATCAGACGCTACTGAAGCGATAACTAGGGCGTCATGTCCTGTCCTGATTGTTGGTGACAGGTTGTCTCAATCTGGAGGAGTGGAAGAAGCTGTGCGATTGGCCGAGAGCATTGGCGCAAAAGTTTATGCTACATCCTATTCAGAGATGAATTTTCCAACTGACCACCCGTTGTTTTTTGGGTTAATAGGGGCGGGCACTCCCGATGGTAGATCTGTGTTAGCCGAAAACGATGTTGTTATAGCAATAGGTACCAATGTTTTTCCTGGATTTTTTTATTTTGAAGGTCATGCACTTTCAGATGATACAAGTCTGATCCATATAGACTCGGCACAACGGGAGATCGGAAAAAGTGAACCAACGGATATCGGAATAGCAGCCGATCCTAAAAGGGCATTGCAGGAACTCAATGAATTATTAGATAGCTCAACTCAGGGAACTTTTAGAGAAGAAGTAGAAGGGCGACTATCCAACATTAAGAATGAAGTCAAAGAGCGTGAATTTCAAGTTACTTTAGCAGGTGAGGATATTTCTGAAGCGAACCGAAATAGTCATATGTCTGCTGAACGGATGATGCAGGAAGTGGCTAAGGTTTTACCTCATGACGTTGTTATTGCAGATGATTCAGTTACATCCCGTACCGCTATTCACTCAGCTATGAGCTTTAGTGAACCAGGTTCTGTACATGGTGAACGTGGAGGTGCACTGGGTTGGGGTATGGGTGGAGCGTTAGGTATCAAATTGGCTCATCCCAATAGGCCTGTTGTTGCGATTGTTGGAGATGGTAGTGCGATGATGACTGTGCAGTCCCTATGGACAGCAGCCAATTTAGATATTCCGGTTGTTTATATTATCTGTAATAACCGGTCCTATCGGATATTAAAATTGAATATGGATGTATACAAGAACGAAGTATTGAAAGAAGATAATCCGAGTAGCAAGTATCTTGCAATGGATTTTCCTAACCCGATGCCATTGGCCAGAATTGCTGAGGCCATGGGTATTTACTCAAGAGAAATAGACAGTGTTGAGGACATTGCTCCTACTCTAACCGCAGCTTTGAAACTTGGTAAGCCGGCTCTTCTAGATATATCAATTGACGGGAGTGTTTGAAACCCATCGCAATAATCTTATTGATGCTTTAAAAAAGAGGTAGATATATGAAGGTACAAGCAAGCTATGGGGAATATTCGGTAGATGGTATTTCCAAGGCTGCCAAGAGGGCTGAGGAACAGGGGTATGAAATTTTTTCGGCCTCAGAGACTGGACATAACCCATATCTTCCTTTGGTTTTGGCAGCCGAGCATACCGAAAAAATTCAACTCCAGACTTCCATAGCTTTGTCATTTGCAAGGAGTCCTATGGATACAGCTTATATTGCCTGGGATCTCCAGAATTTGTCCCATGGCAGATTTACGTTGGGTTTAGGTAGTCAAGTTAGAGGTCACATAGTGCGACGTTTTTCTATGCCGTGGTCTGCTCCTGCCCCGAGAATGCGTGAATACATAATGGCGATGAAACATATATGGGATTGCTGGCAAAACGGAACTAAATTGTCTTTTTCTGGGGATCATTATTCATTTAACTTAATGTCACCTTTTTTTAATCCAGGACCCATAGATGAGCCTGACATCAAGGTATCAATTGCGGGGGTAAACCCCAATATGTTACGTGTAGCAGGGGAAGTGTGTGATGGGATAATACTTCATTCCTTCAATACCCAGAAGTATACGCAAAATGTAATTCTTCCTAACTTGCAGGCAGGAGCGGAAAGGACAGGAAGGTCTATTGAGGACATTGAAATTTCTGGTGGGGGATTTATTGTCACTGGCTCTAACGAAGAAGAATTGGAAAAAAATAAGATCGAAACAAAAAGTCGTATTTCCTTTTATGCATCTACGAGGAGTTATGCAGATGTGATGCGTGAGCATGGATGGAACGATACCCATGAGAAGCTTTACAGGATGTCTATAGATGGTGAATGGAATAAAATGGGAGCGGAAATAACGGATGAGATGTTAGGGAATTTTGCTGTCGTGGGTACTCATGACCAGATTGCGGATGAGATAAAGTCGACTTATGGGAGGTATGCTAGTTCAGTCAGTTTTAGCATACCAGTCAACACTGACGAGGATGAAGATGTCTTGAGGAACATCATAAAGGACTTGTCCGAGTCTTAGAGTTATTGAAGAAGACTTTATACTCGGTTTACGTATCGGTGAAATAGGTCCTTGTTCGATTGAGTGAAAGTTCATCTTCTACAATTTGCTCGATTCTATTTACTGTTTCATCAACCATGTCGTCTTCATTTACTACAGTGTAATGAAACCACTCAGATTCCATCATTTCTAATTTTGCAGTTTCTAGGCGGATGGCCAAGGCTTCCGGAGATTCTGTCATTCGCTGAGTAAGGCGTTTCTGAAGGCTTTCCATCGAAGGTGGTGAGAGAAATATAAATACTGCGTCAGGGGCTAAATCCTTGATTTTTCTTGCTCCCTGCACATCTATTTTGGCTATGACATTTTTTTCTTTATGTAGAGCCTCGATTACTTGAGACTTAGGAACACCATATAGGTTGCCATAAACCTCTGACCATTCCATAAATCCCTCGATGGCCACTAATTTTTCAAACTGGTCGCGCGACAAGAATATATAATCTTGTCCCGCAGTTTCTCCTTCTCTAATTTCTCTTGTTGTTGCGGTCACAGTGAAATGGTAATTATCCGGTTTTTCCCTCATCTTATTAAGCACGGCATCCTTACCAACTCCGGATGGTCCAGAAAGGACTATTAACAAAGAGTTGCAACTGTGCTTGGAATTAACCATTTATGATCGTATATCTTCTATGGTGTCCCAAAAGTCGGGATACGATACGCTCGCCGATTCTGCTTCGTCTATTAAAGTTTCACCTTGGGCTATCAACCCAGCTATAGCGTTGGTCATAGCTATTCTGTGATCTCCAAAACTCTCGACGGTCGCTCCCTTCAAATGACCGTTCCCGGAGATTTTCATTCCGTCATGAGTTTCCTCTATTTTGCCTCCTAATTTTTGGAGGGACTGTACTGTGGCTGAAATTCGGTCTGATTCTTTTACTCTAAGTTCCTCAGCATTTGCGATTGTCGTCGTGCCCTTTGCGAAACATGCTGCGAGCGACAGGACTGGGAGCTCATCAACGACTCTTGGTATGATGTCTCCCGCTATCTCCGTGGCTATTAAGTCGCTGCTTTCAGCGATTATATCGGCCACGGGTTCACCACCTTGCATGTGTTCATTTTCGATTGTTATGTTCGCCTCCATACTTAATAGGACTTCAAGTACGCCGGTCCTTGTTGGATTCATTCCAACATTTTCCAGTCGAATAGAAGCGTTGGGATGGCAGCATCCTGCAACCAACCAGAAAGCTGAGCCGCTGGTGTCACAGGGTACTTTTACGTTGACAGCTTTAAGATCCGATTTTTCAATCGTTAAAGTAAGTCCCTCAGATTTTAGTTTTCCTCCCATAGACCTCAGCATTCTCTCAGTGTGGTCTCTGGACTCTGCTGGTTGATGGATCACCGTCTTACCATCTGCATGCATCCCTGCAATAAGTAGAGAAGACTTTAGCTGGGCGCTAGCCACTGGCATGACATATTCAATACCAGTCAGATTCCCTCCACGAAAAGACAGTGGCGCAAGGGATCCATTATCCCGTCCTTGAATAACAGCTCCCATTTCCATTAGGGGTTGGGTTATTCTTTTCATGGGTCGTTTTCTCAGTGAGGAGTCTCCTGTTATAACTGAGTAAAAATCCATACTTCCTAAAAGGCCTGAGACTAAACGCATCGTAGTTCCGCTATTTCCGGCATATAGGATGTCTTCAGGTTCCCTTAGCCCTTGATAGCCCTTACCAATGATTTTGAAACATTCATCGGATCCTGATATTGAACACCCCGAATGCTCCTCTATTGATGCTCCAAGGCCTCTAAGACATCCGAGCATTGATGATCGGTCGTCTCCCACACAGAAATTGGAAACGTGTGCTGTTCCTGTGGAAATACTGTTTAGTAAAGCAGCTCTGTGGGAGATGGATTTGTCACCTGGGGGTAATATCGTTCCCCGCAGTTTTTTTGCTCCGGTAACTTTCTTAATCATAGTGTTCTTGGATATTTCCAGGAAGATCGTTTGTCAGCGTCACCTAACTTAGTAAATCTTTTTGCGAGCTTATCTCCGAGGAGAACTGAGGCCATTGATTCGCCTGCAGTTGGGAGGGACGGACGACTATCGTCATCTCCAATTGCCCCTGTTTCCCATCGCGCTCTTTGCTCCCATGCGGTTATAAAAGACTCGATAAGATCGTCACTGTCTTCACTGAGTTGAGACCTTATTTTATGCATCGAAAGTATCATTTGATCAATCCAATGTATTAAGGGCTGAGAAACAGTAAGACACTGAGTCTCTGCATCAATGGGATCATCCGTTGATGGCATTGATTGCTGATCGAATGCCCCAGATGCCGTTTTATACATTTCCTTCCATGAAGCACTTCCAGCAGTGGTGTTCACGAATGCTGCTGAAATAACCATAGGTAGAACATCCACCGCCGCCGAATAACTATCGTGTTCTACAGGGTCCAAAAAGTATGGGATTGCACCTAAAGCTTCTACCATGCTTACCACAGTTTTAATAGCTTGCTCATCCGCTTTTTTGCTTGGCATAATGCAATAGTAATTATCTTTGAAAAGTTGACCTGTAGAGCTTTCTAATTTCAGGTCATAATTTTTTACGATTGGTCTTCCTCCAATATAAGCCACGGTGTCTGGTAGGAATTCTTCTGCCCAAACGGAGCACCTAACCTTAGAATTTCCTGTGTCTGTTACTACGGCATCGTCGCTTATGTAAGGGCTCATAGATTGTAGAATGTCTCGGGTTTCAGACACCGGTGAATCAATTACTATGAGTTGTGCGCCTTCCAGTGCTTCATCTAGCCCGGATACTACGTTATCAAAGGCGTTAATTTTTTTTATGATTGATAGGGTGTCACGATCTGAACATTGTCCTATTACTTCGGTATTCTTAAGACCTACACCTTTTAATGCAAGGCCTATAGATGTACCAATGGGACCCAGACCGACTATTGCTATTCTTTCCAATTTATGCCTCTCAGATTGAACGTTGGCGCTTCGGCCAAGATTGTATTTTCGGTTTGAATTTTGTACCAATTCTATGAGTACAGAAGATCATACACGACCCGTGATATTTAAAATTAGTTCAAGAGTGAAGCCCACAGGTTTTCCAATAAGTGTATGAAAGATATTTATTTGCTCGAAAGCCATGTCCAAAATCAAAATACCGAAAAGTGGTATCGCGCCGTATCTCTCAAATCTAGAGACGGGATGGGCTAGTCTAGTCGGTAGAAAACCCACAACTACCTTGAATCCATCTAAAGGCGGGATGGGTAGCAAATTGAACACACCCAAAAGTATGTTTACATTTATCAGGATGTAAATAAAAGAGGCCACAAAATCCAGCTGTAATACGGAGTTAGGAATTAGTTGGATTCTGATCAGAAGGGCCAGTATTAAGGCGAGTGCAAAATTCGACGCTGGTCCGACCAATGAAATTAGCGCCAGGCCAGTTTGTGGATTAATTTTCTTAATATTGTTTTGGATGACAGGTACGGGTTTGCCCCATCCGAATCCCGCAACCAAGAAAATAATAGACCCCATTGGGTCAAGGTGAGATGAAGGATTTATTGTGAGTCTCCCTAACCTCCTAGCGGTGTGATCACCAAGCCTGTCGGCAACCACAGCATGAGAGAACTCATGAACCGTTACTGCTGTGATGATTGCAACAATAATGATTAGTACTAATAATAGCGTTGTAAGGGGGTCTTGTTGAAAATCTGAAAGGTATTGTAAGAGCATTGATACGATGCTACGCAGAATAAAAAAAGAGGCGGTGGATGCCGCCTCTTTTTTTACTTAAAGGTGATTTTCTAATATTTAGTGACCACCGCAGGCACATCCGCCCCCACCGCCGCCGCATCCACCGCCACCGCCACCACCGCAGCCACATCCACCGCCACCGCCACCACAGCCACATCCTCCACCGCCACCGCAGCCTCCACCGGCATGTTCAATGTTTGGGTTAGAAATCACAAATCCGCTTCTCATAAGTCCATCGACGTAGTCTATTTCAGCACCTTCTAAAAGTGGGGCGCTTTCGCCGTCAATTACCACACTTATAGAGTGAGCCTCTATGACAATATCATCGTCCTTAGGTTCGCTTTCAACACCAAGTACATGTTGAAAACCACCATTTGGGGTAGGAGTGACCATTACCCGAAGCATTCCGCCGTCTTCCCCCTGTTCTTTTAGAATTTCAGAAAGTTTATCCGCGGCTGCCTCAGAAACTTGTATAAGGCTCGTTGTTGCCACTTTATTACTCCTTAATAAGGCTAAATGGTATATCGCCTAAATGATTGAACTTGTCCATACGTTAGGTACATATAGAGTATTAACAGCTCCATTAACTGCAACGATGCTAGCAAACGAGTTTGGAATGGTCAATCCGAATTGACCATTCTATTGATGTAAATTAATACAATGGTGAGCCTCATTTTCTTAAAACCTGTTTCTCATGGTAAGATTAATTGCCCTTTGGTGGTACAAGCGAGGCGGACCCACCCGTTCCCATACCGAACACGGAAGTGAAACGTTTCAGCACCTACGATACTGCGCTGGTAACGGCGTGGGAAAATAGGCCACTGCCAGAGGGTTTTTTTATTTCACAGGATCCTCCAGGATTTTATAAAACAGGCCAAGATATTTATTAGTCCATCTGTTGTCTGGAGCTGTGTATATCCCCATAATTGCACTAACTGCAGAGATGAAGTGCGTTATTCCCTTTACCTGCGTGCTTGCTTTTACATATAATTGGGGTAAGCCTTTGGCTAAATCTATTTCGGTGACGGTTCAAATAATATGCCTCCAACTACCCAAGACGATTCCCAACTAGATATGCAGCAACTTCTTGACGAGATGGAGTTTAAATCTCTAAGAAGAGGTGAAATAGTCGAGGGAATGGTGATGCGAGCCGACTCTGAGGGCATTTACCTCGATATTGGTCATAAAGAAGAAGGATTCATTCCTCCTAATGAAATGAGGACTCTAGACTCTGGTCAATTGGAAGAGATCAACGAAGGGGATTCTCTAATTGCTTTCGTAATAAGACCTGACTCCCAGGATGGACCTATCCTGTCGGTAGATAAAGCTCGAGGTGAAGAAGGCTGGAGAGATATCCAGAAATACATGGAGGCAGACGAGGCGGTCGAAGGGAAGATAATCGGTTTCAACAGAGGTGGCTGCATTCTTGAGGTAGCTAATGTGCAGGGCTTTGTTCCGATGTCACAATTGGTGACTATATCGCACGATAACTTTAAACAATCTGTTGATGATCAGTCAGAAGCGGGTGATAGTACATCCGAGGGCTCTGAGGAATCTGAATTCATAGGTTCCCCGCTTACCGTAAAGGTGCTTGAAGTAAACAGGTCTCGTAATAGAGCTATATTCTCAGAAAGATCAGCCATGCGCGAGCAGAGGGAAGCCCAGAAGGCTGCGCTTATTGAGGAACTCCACGAGGGCGAAATAAGGAAAGGCAGGGTTACCGGGATAAGTAATTTTGGGGCCTTTGTGGATCTCGGTGGAGCTGATGGGTTAATACATATTTCAGAACTTTCCTGGGGAATGGTCAATTCCCCTGAGGAAATAGTTACTGTGGGTCAAGAGCTTGATGTGTATGTTCTCCGCGTTGACCGGGATACGATGAAAATAGCTTTGAGTCTTCGCCGGATGCAGCCAGAACCGTGGGATACTATTTATGATCGATATCAGGTTGGGGATGTTGTTACGGCAACGGTTACCAAGCTTGCTGATTTCGGTGCGTTTGCAAGGCTTGAAGATTCAATAGAGGGCCTGATTCATGTAACGGAGCTTACCAATGCAGTTGTGACCCACCCTAGAGAAGTGGTCGCAGAAGGGGACGCGATTAAGGTTAAAATTTTGAGGATAGAGATGGAGAGGAAGAGATTGGGTCTTTCTTTGAAGCAGGCGGATGAGACTGATTCTGGGGACCATACTTTTGTAGACGATGCTTACGACCGCGAAGACGAATAAGACTTCAGGAGTCGACTTATATGGCTAGTAGATTTGAGAAATTTTCTGAGAGAGCTAGAAGAGTGCTTTCCCTTGCCCAAGAGGAAGCTCAACGGTTTAATCACAACTACATAGGTACGGAGCACATATTGCTTGGCCTTGTGAGAGAGAGTGAGGGAACTGCTGCAAAAGTTTTAGCTGGACTTGGTATAGAACTGACCAAAATCAGGTCCGCTGTGGAATTTATAATTGGGAAAGGAGAATCTACTTCTTCCGGTGAGATTGGATTGACCCCACGTGCAAAAAAGGTGATTGAACTCGCCGTCGACGAGGCCCGAAGATTGAATCATCACTACATAGGCACAGAGCATTTGCTCATCGGTCTTATGAGAGAGGGGGAAGGTGTCGCTGCAGGAGTATTGGAGAGCCTGGGTGTCACCTTAGACAAAGTAAGAGGCGAAACAGGCAGTGTGCTTAACAGGCGAGGGTCCTCATCCCAAACTAAAGGAGGCTCTCGTGCCACAACTAAGACACCGACTTTAGACCAGTTAGGAATCGACCTAACAGATCGGGCTAATCAAGGTGGATTAGATCCAACCGTTGGTAGAGAAAAAGAAATTGAACGAGTCACGCAAATTCTCAGTAGAAGGACTAAGAATAATCCTGTTCTCATAGGCGAACCTGGAGTGGGTAAAACAGCTATTGTCGAAGCCTTAGCTCAGCGAATCGCATCTGATGATGTACCTGGCACTTTACAAGGCAAGAGGCTTGTTACTTTAGATATGGGGTCTTTAGTGGCTGGGACAAAATATCGAGGAGAATTTGAGGAACGTCTTAAAAAGGTTATCGAAGAAATAAAAAATGCAGGAAACTGTGTGCTGTTTATTGATGAAATACACACAATGGTCGGAGCGGGTGCTGCTGAAGGGGCTGTCGATGCAGCCAATATATTGAAACCTTCGTTGGCGAGAGGGGAAATGCAGACCATTGGTGCAACCACCTTGGATGACTACAGGAAATATGTTGAAAGAGACCCAGCCTTGGAAAGACGCTTCCAACCGGTTCGTGTGGAGGAACCTTCGGTCGACGAGACCGTTGATATCCTGAGAGGCGTTAAAGAAAAATATGAGGAGCATCATAACCTTGAGATTTCAGATGATGCTTTGCGCTCAGCCGCCAGCTTAGCTTCTCGCTTCATTGCAGATCGGTTTCTTCCGGATAAAGCTATTGATCTTATAGACGAAGCAGCCTCACGTGTCAGGATCAATTTTAGTACTGCGCCGTTGTCTGTGAAGGAGGTCTCGCGAATGTTGGAAAACGTTCGCAAGGAAAAAGATGAGGCTATTTCCGGGAGACAGTATGAGTTTGCTGCTGAACTTCGGGATCGAGAAATGGGCCTTAGTGAAAAACTAGAAACTCTTCAAAGGGAGTGGGAGGAAGAAAGAGGGGATGATCAGCCAGTAGTGGAAGAAGAGAACATCGAAGAAGTTGTCAGTATGTGGACAGGCATACCGGTTACTCGTTTAGCTGCGACGGAGACAGAACGACTGATCAATATGGAAAAGGTACTCCATGAAAACGTCATAGGGCAAAACGAGGCAATTCAGATTATATCTAAGGCTGTGCGAAGAGCTAGATCAGGCTTGAAGAATCCCAAAAGGCCAACAGGCGCTTTTATATTTTTGGGGCCGACGGGTGTTGGTAAAACCTACACTGTGAAAAAACTAGCTGAGTTTCTGTTTGGCAGTGAAGACGCCATGATTAGATTAGATATGTCTGAGTTCATGGAACGTCACGCAGTGGCTCGATTAGTTGGTGCGCCTCCAGGTTATATTGGGTATGACGAGGGGGGGCAGCTTACAGAAGCGGTTCGCAGAAAATCTTACAGTGTGATTTTGCTCGATGAAATCGAGAAGGCGCATCCAGAAGTTTTCAATATTCTTTTACAAATATTTGATGACGGCCATTTAACTGATTCAAAAGGTAGGAGGGTAGATTTTCGAAACACCCTCATCGTTATGACTAGTAACATTGGTTCAGACTTGATCAGGCAAGACCGATCGATAGGATTTAACGCTAGAACAGACACGGCTCAAGGTGAGAAAGAAGCCTATGAGAGGATGAAAGGTAATGTTCTCGATGAAGTCAAACATTTCTTCAGACCTGAATTCCTCAATCGGATTGATGGGACGGTCGTGTTCCACTCCTTGAGTAGAGAACACATGGAAGACATAGTAGATATTCTAATGGTAGAGGTTTCATCAAATCTCCTTGAAAAGGGGATTTCACTTGAAGTTACAGATAATGCGAGAGAATGGTTAGCAGAAAATGGGTACGATCCCACATTTGGAGCTAGACCGCTTCGCCGTATTATTCAAGATCATGTTGAGGACCAGCTGTCAGACAAACTCCTGAACGGAGAGCTCGGTCCTGCCGACACGGCAGTTATTGACGCTAGCGAAGACGACGGGATCACAATAGAAGCGATATCACCAGCTTCTTTAAGTACTCCAGCTTCCTGAACACTCTGCCTCGCGAATATTAATCTCTAGGATAACCTCCACCCGGTGGTATGGTGACTGAGAAATTGAAGTTTCAAGGGAGTCGTTTTTTTTGAGAGTTGCCTATGTTCAAGCCCTAGGTGGAGCCAGTGGTGACATGCTGTTGGCCTCTTTGATTGATGCCGGTCTCAAAATTAAATCACTTGAGAAAATTGTTGGTCTTCTTGGTGTCAGAGGTGTGACGTTTAAAGAGAGTAAATCCGAACGGAACGGAGTGTCAGGCACTCACCTTGATGTAATTCTGGATTCTGAGGCAGAAAAACCACGAAGATGGCAGGACTTTGTTTCAATGGTGGAGGCCTCCTCTCTTAGTAGTGAAGTCAAAAATACGGCTAGTGGGATTTTTGCTTTGATTGGGGAAGCAGAATCTAGGGTCCATGGGTCTGATGTTGAGCATGTGCATCTACATGAATTGGGTACTCTCGACACTCTTGTAGATGTAGTGGGAGTGATAGCTGGGTTGGAGATTATGGGCGTTAAAAATGTTTTCTGTTCATCACTCCCCACTGGCTCAGGGACAGTACGAACCGCACACGGGAGAGTGATGGTACCGGCACCTGCTACTGAGACAATTTTGGCTATGACTTCTGCCCCCTCTCATGCCCCCCCTGCTTCCTTGCCTTCGACAGGCGAGATGTTAACCCCGACGGGGGCAGCAATTTTAGGTTCGATAGCTGAATTTGAAGCTCCTGTAATGACTATTGAGTCAGTAGGGTACGGCCTTGGTACTCGTAACCCAGACTCCTACCCTAATGCTCTTTCTTTAACTATAGGAGAAATCGATGAAGTGAAAGCTTCCGAGGGGTTGAAATTAATCGAGACAAACCTTGATGACAGTACTGGTGAGATACTCGGGTATGTACAACAGGCTTTAATAGCCAAACCCGGAGTTAGGGATGTTTGGACTACTCCAATTAGTATGAAAAAAGATAGGCCTGCGATAATGCTTTCAGTTTTAATTGAAGCCAGTGCAGAAGCTGAGACGGCTGGGTTTATCTTGCGGGAAACTTCATCTCTAGGAATTAGAACCAGATCTGTGGAGCGAGTAATCGCAGAACGTTCAATTGAGGAACTTAGTTTGGCGATTGGTACCTGCAATGTGAAAATAAAATCACTTGAAGGGCAACCTGTATCGGCTTCACCTGAATTCGAGGATTGTAAAAGGATTGCTGAGCAGATTGGTATCCCAGTGATAGAGGTTATGAAAATAGTTCAGTCAGAAGCAGACAAGCGCTTTCTTGCCAGATAAAAGGGCAATGTCGAACTGTAAAACAGTTGATTCGTAGCTAATGGGTCTTATAGGTAGCCAAGTATATTGACCGTTTCATAGTCATTTACTAAAATAGTATGGCGTTGACAGGCTAGTTACCGCAGCAGCGGTGCTGGCCTGATTTTCGTAAGAAGCCGTTTTTCTTCCTAGCCTATGCTAAACTGGAGGATGGCTTTTTTGGAGGGTTGGGAGAGTGGTTAAATCCACCAGACTGTAAATCTGGCGCCCGGAAGGGCTACGTAGGTTCGAATCCTACACCCTCCACCACGGAGCGGATGCTCGTGGTTAAATAGATCGGCCCGGATAAATAGGTACTCGAATGAGTATCTACATAAAAAACGGGCCCACATAGCTCAGTCGGTCAGAGCGCGTTCTTGGTAAGAACGAGGTCAGCAGTTCAAATCTGCTTGTGGGCTCCAGATTAGCGGAGGATATAGGAATTGGCTAAGCAGGTATTCGAAAGGACAAAGCCGCACTTGAACGTCGGTACGATTGGTCATGTTGATCATGGTAAGACAACGCTTACTGCGGCGATCTCTTCAGTTCTGGCTTCTGAAGGTCTCGCGGACTTCAGGGCTTTCGACACTATTGATAATGCTCCTGAAGAAAAAGAAAGGGGAGTTACAATCGCGATTACTCACGTCGAGTATGAAACTGACAGTAGGCACTACGCTCATGTGGACTGTCCAGGTCACGCTGACTACATAAAAAATATGATCACTGGTGCGGCCCAGATGGATGGCGCTATTCTTGTGGTGAGTGCTCCTGACGGACCTATGCCTCAGACCCGGGAGCATATTCTGTTGGCCAGGCAGGTTGAAGTGCCCAGAATAGTAGTAGCTTTGAACAAAGTTGATATGTTAGACGATGAGGAGCTATTGGAACTCGTCGAACTTGAGATGAGGGAACTGCTTTCGGAGTATGGGTTTCCTGGAGATGATATTCCATTTGTCAGGGTCAGTGCTTTGAACGCGTTAGAGTCTGAAGATAAGGGTCGAGAAAGCGAGTGGGGTAAAGGAATCTGGGATCTTATGGATTCTGTAGATGATTACGTACCCGTTCCAGATAGGCCGAAAGATCAGCCCTTTTTGATGCCCGTTGAGGACGTCTTCGGAATCAAAGGGAGAGGCACGGTTGTTACCGGTCGAGTAGAAAAAGGAATTGTGAACGTAGGTGATGAGATAGAAATTGTGGGAATCAAAGACACCACAACAACCATAGTCACTGGCGTGGAAATGTTTCATAAGACTTTAGAGACGGGTGAGCCTGGAGATGCCGTGGGAGTGTTGCTCCGTGGCATAGACAGAGAAGAGATCGAAAGAGGCCAAGTTCTCTGTGCCCCAGGGAGTATCCAACCACATACGAACTATGAAGCGCAGGTTTATGTTCTCAGTAAAGATGAGGGTGGTAGACATACTCCCTTCTTTAATGGCTATAAGCCGCAGTTCTATATACGTACCACTGATGTTACAGGGGATATAAAACTCCCTGATGGTGTGGAGATGGTTATGCCGGGGGATAATATTGAAATGGAAGTTAGTCTCATAACTCCTGTTGCATTAGATGAACAGCTTCGGTTTGCTGTCCGAGAAGGTGGCAGAACCGTTGGCTCTGGCGTAATTACCAAGGTAATTAACTAGAAAAGATTTGATGGTCAGGTACTGGATGTTTAATCCAGTACCTGACCGTTTCTTTTCCTTACTTATAGATAGGATTTTTTAACATGGCTCGACGGGGAGAAAATAGGATATTAGTGACTTTCGGTTGCGTCGACTGCAGGCAGAGGACTTACCACTCTAATAAGAGTCGTCGGAATGACCCTCAGAGGTTGGAACTGAAAAAATATTGTCCAAGGTGTAGAACACATACTCTCCACAGAGAAGTGAGATAAATTTGCAAGACAGGTTTCGTACCGGAAGTTCCGGCAGAGGTGGAGGATTCAGGTTCTTTGGCGAGGTAGTTGGAGAGCTTCGTAGAGTAACTTGGCCTAGCATGAATGAGACCTTAAGATTAACTCTTATGGTCTTGGCGGTATCAGTGGTAATAGGCGTGATTTTGGGGATTGCGGATTTGATATTCGGATGGGCATTTGGGCGAATCCTTTAGGATTTTGTTGGCGGAGCATTTTATGACACAAGAGCAGGTGGAAGACATACGTTGGTACATAATCCATGCTTATTCTGGTCAAGAAGATCGAGTTAAAAAGAACCTTGATCAACGGATACAGACAATGGATGTTAGCGACAAGATATTTCAAGTAGTTGTTCCTACTGAAGAGGAAATGGAATATAAGGATGGCCAAAAGAAGTCCGTATCTAGGAAAGTCTTTCCAGGTTATATCCTTGTTCAAATGGAGATGGACGACGAGAGCTGGTTTGTGGTTCGTAACACTCCAGGGGTCACAGGGTTTGTTTCAGCAGAGGATGAAAGTGATAACCGACCCAAACCTGTTCCACTGGAACAGCATGAAGTTGATAACATCCTTAATCAAATTGAGTCAGATGAACCAAGGGTTAGAGTTGGCTTTGCCCAAGGTCAGACAGTGCGTATAACTGAGGGGCCATTTGTTGACTTCATGGGAGCAGTTGACGAAGTTTATCCGGACCGGGCAAAGGTAAAAGTATTGGTTTCGTTTTTTGGCAGGGAAACACCTGTTGAACTGGACTTTTTACAGGTCGAAAAAGCATAGTAGGATCGGTGACTACATACATTAGAGGTAACATTGGCTAAGAAAGTCATAGGTTTAATAAAGCTCCAAATAGAGGCTGGAAAAGCAACCCCAGCACCCCCGGTAGGTCCCGCTTTAGGACAGCATGGTGTTAACATCATGGGCTTTGTAAAGGAGTATAACGAGCGAACATCGTCGCTCGCTGGTTCTATTGTTCCTGTCGAGATAACGGTTTATGAAGACAGGTCTTTTGGCTTTATCGTCAAGAGTCCTCCGGCATCCGATCTTCTTAGGAAGGCTGCAGGAGTAGAAAAGGGCAGTAGTAACCCACTTGTCGATAAGATTGCCATAATCTCTCGCGATCAGGTTAAGGAGATAGCGGAGACTAAAATAAAAGACCTTAATGCTGCTGATATTGAGGGGGCGATCAAGATTATTGAAGGTACTGCTAGGAGCATGGGTATACAGGTCAGATAAGTTGGAATTCAGGTGAACTGGAGTATCAATAACTAATATGGTGAAACACGGCAAAAGATACGATGAAGCTTCATCAATCATTGATGAAGATGGAAATTACTCGACAGAAGAGGCTGTTTCCATTGTCAAAAAAAATGCTACCGCAAAATTCGATGAAACTGTTGAGATTCATTTGAGAACAGGGGCCGACCCCCGCCATGCAGATCAAATGGTAAGAGGAGTGGCGCTTCTTCCGCATGGTGTGGGTAAAACGATAAGAACACTCGTTTTTTGTCAGGGCGATGCAATGGAAGTAGCTCGAGATGCCGGTGCTGATCATGTTGGAAACGATGACCTAATAAAAGATATTCAGGATGGATGGCTGGATTTTGATGTCACCATTGCTACTCCCGACATGATGGGAAAAGTCGGAAGGCTTGGACAAATATTGGGACGCAGAGGTCTTATGCCTAATCCTAGGACAGGCACTGTGGTGCCACCTGAAGATATTGGAAGGGCAGTTGAAGAGGCTAAAAGGGGAAGAGTGGAGTTTAGGTTAGATAGGTCCTCCATTATTCATAGTTTGATTGGAAAGGCTAGTTTTGAAGAGCAGCAATTAGTCGAGAACTTGTCCACTCTCATGGACACTATCTTGAGACAGAGGCCTTCGGGGGTCAAAGGGCAATTTTTGAAATCAGCCTTCTTGACAACAACTATGGGACCCAGTGTCCCAATTGATGTTGCTTCTTTGGGGGCTATAACAGTAGAATAGATGTAGTGCCGTAGACCGTGGGTTCCGTGTTTAGCGGATTAAAAATTAGCCTGCATAGGTGACCTTAGTACGATGCCGAAGGGCTGTTCGTTTTAATGTAATCCGGGTCTGCACCCGGATTTTTTTTTGCCCGGGCAAATTGAGCAGTTCCAATTGGGAGATATTTATGCCCACTGAAGCAAAAGCAAAAGCTATAGAAGAATTAAAACAGTTGATGGAAGACTGTTCAATTGTGATATCCACTGATTATTCTGGCCTGAATGTATCAGATATGAGCGATTTTAGGACCGTGCTCAGAGAAAATGGGATTCAATTCAAAGTCGTAAAAAATACCTTATTAAGTATCGCTGCCGATCAGAAAGAATGGCCTGAAATTAAAGAATTAATAGATGGTCCTACTGGCATAGCTTTTGGCTATGGAGAAGAACAGGTTCCTGCCAAGGTGATTTCAGATTTTATTAAAGATAGTGGAATCGGAATTGAAGTGAAGGCTGCCTTAATAGGCGAGCAATCTCTAGATCCCTCACAAGTAAAACAGCTGGCAGCTCTTCCCGGAAGAGATGAGTTAGTGTCTAAATTAGCCGGCCAGCTGCAAGGCCAGTTAGCTGGTCTGGTATATACACTCAATAGTCCTTTGGTTGGGACTGCAAGGGTATTAAATGGTCCAATTGCTGGGCTTGCTAATGTCTTGACTGGAAGAATTCAACAATCCGCATAATTAAAAATTGGAATTTCATTTTAATATAAGTTAGGAGAGACAGAATGGCACTTTCAAAAGAAGAAATATTAGAAGCGATCAAAGAGCTTCCCGTTATCGAACTCGCTGGTCTTGTCAAAGATCTAGAGGAGGAGTTTGGTGTTAGTGCAGCTGCTGCTGCACCTGTTGCTGTAGCTGCTGCTCCAGGCGGAGCTCCAGCGGGTGGCGATGCTGGAGGGTCTGATGAACAGACAGAATTTACTGTGACACTTAAAGAGATAGGTGACCAGAAGATAAATGTCATCAAGGCTGTCAGGGCCGCAACATCGTTGGGTCTTAAGGAAGCCAAAGACCTTGTGGAAAGCGCTCCTGCTCCGATCAAAGAGGATGCCAGTAAAGAAGATGCCGAAAGTCTTAAGAAAGAACTTGAGGAAGCCGGTGCTGTTGTAGAAGTAGCTTAAGCAGGTTTGCTTTAGCTCTTCACACAGCAGCGTTTGTGATACTGATAGGGACTGATAATACTGTCGTTAGTCCCTATCAGACCAGATAGGGTATTGTTTGGGGCCCTTCGGGGAGCACGCAAATTGCATTCCCTTTATTTTCAGATAACTCAAGCACGGCTTCAGAAATATTATCGATTGGCATCAGATGAGCTGCCCTGATCTGGTCTGGAGTTAGGTTATCGGATTTCAGGTATACGTCGGATTTGATCTGTATCTGCGCTTGGATTTGGACCTGCCATTGATCGTGCCGGTCATGGCCAGGAGACTCAATTAAATTTAGGAGATCCTTTGGGGAATTCTTAGAGGAAAGGAGTTCTTTGTAGAGCCCATGGTCTGGAATTCCATCAGAACATTCCGATGCGCATATTATGCCTCCCCCGGGCCTAACAATTTGCGAGGCTGCTGACATTCCTTTAACCGTTTGATAAAGGTTCATGTCGAGGGGATAGCCACTGTTAGTCGTTACCACTAAGTCAAAAGGTTTATCAACTTTTTTCATGGCAGTTCCCTTTGCAAATCGGCACGCCGCGCGGTGTACGTCGAACATATTTCCAGCATATACGCTAGTGATTCCGTGTTGCTTGTTTATTGTGACATCGAGACTGAAATCTGAAGGCACAATGTCGGATATTTCTCTGATAGAGTCATGAATTGGATTGCCTTCTGTGATTCCCCACCTAGAGTTTGGGTTAGCAATCATTTCAGCGTTGTGAAGCTTCATGATTGTCTCGAAGCCCGCGAGCCCCGGAGCGATCATTTTTGGACCACCACTGAAACCCGCGAAGAAATGTGGTTCTACGAAACCTGTCGTTATCTTGAAGTCACATTCCAACCAGTTTTTATTTATAAGTATTGGTATGCCGTTTGAAGTTTCACCGACTAAGTCGATGTTTTTGGTATCGAAGGCGTCATGATTAATTATCCTGCAGCCATGATTAATGACTTCAGAACCGAGCATAGATCCCAATTCCGATTTATCGTTTGATCTATGGGTACCAGTTGCTATGAATATAGTTATGTCCTCTGGTTTTAAATGAGAAAGCTCATTCAATATGACTGGAATGACCCGGTTGCTTGGCATGGGCCGTGTAATATCGCATACGCTAATCCCAACTGTTTGGCCTTTTTTAACAGATCTCCTCAGAGGTTCAGAGTTCAATGGATTCCGAATCGCTGTTTTTAAAGCTCCTGGTTCATCAGGTAGAGCGGGTAGATAATCTGGTTCAATAACTACAACATTTTCAGGAAGATCTACGCAAAGGCCATTTTTACCGTAGGCAAGTTGGATTTTCACTGTTGGGATTAATCCACTACGTCTCTCAGAAGGGCTTCGCACAAGTGCGCTGCGTCTACCAAGTCTGGTATGGTCACGAATTCTCTGACTGTATGCATTCCATGGTCAGCCATCCCTACGACCACTGAACTAATTCCATTCAATCGGAAGACATTTCCATCTGTACCACCACCAGATGGTTTCATGGTGGGATTTAAACCTATACTTGCTAGCGCATTCTTTGTTCTTAGAGTAGCTGGGTCGTCGTCGGTTAAAGTGTAAGTTTCGAACTCTGTATGCAGGTGGTCATCAAGCAGAGCTTCTGGGTAAAGATCTTGCACCTCTTTTAAAACGTCGGAAATTTGTACTCGAAGACCATCTAAACTTTCCAAGCTGGTGCTTCGAAATTCTCCCCTTATGGTGGTGTTTTCGGGAACAGCATTTCTAACAGTTCCACCTTCTATATTTCCTACATTAAAGGTGGTGTTCTCATCGAGTCGT